>Ga0272441_10014090_pt1 | contig 11403 bp, 5 predicted proteins | sample SSMProp6N_FD_193582 | JGI IMG/M metagenome (GOLD analysis project Ga0272441, IMG submission 193582) | Marine sediment archaeal communities from Little Sippewissett salt marsh, Falmouth, MA, United States - SSM-Prop-6N | ecosystem: Environmental > Aquatic > Marine > Wetlands > Sediment ... | reverse complement strand
TGGTGGTTTTGCCTAATCTCAGTTTTGCAAAACTTCACTCTCTTGGTGGGCTGAAAGATGTTCAAAAGCATTGAGGTATGGGGATTTTCCGGTTTATTCGGGGCAGATGGTATTTGTTGCGGAAAATGGTTTTTGTTATTCCCGCGAAGCTTGTCCTCGACTCTGATTGGGGAGCGGGAATCCATTCCACAGAGCAGGAAAGCCGTTTTCGTGGCAATGGACCCCCGTTTTCACGGGGGTGACAGGTTTTTGGCGACAGAAATCAGGTAATAGGCAGGAGGTTTTTGATGGCGCAGTTTCCTTTTAGGCAGGTTGATGTGGCGGGATTGGCGGTTAGTGTTTTGGCGGATTTGCGGGCTAATCCGGGGGTTTATCCGGGGCCGATGAGTAATACGGTGGCGGTGGTGCTGTAAGGAAAGAATTTGAACCACCAAGGCGCGAAGGACGCGAAGGAAGAAAAGAAGATTTTTTAATTTGATTTGAAAAACACCAAGTTAGAACAAGAAAAGATAAGGAAATATGGGGGTAAGCGAGCAACTAAAGTTTGGGGGCGGGATATTGGCTATAAGTTGTGATGTAGCAGGTGGTTACGCTATTATTGCGAATGGATTCCCGCTTACGCGGGAATGACATAGTTGGACGGAAGGCCCTTTTGCGGGAATGACAGCATTTGTGCAACATGCTCTTTGGATTGTCATTGGTATTGTTTTATGGAGAAGGAGGGGGGAAAAGCGTCGTGGAGGGGTGTTAGGGGGTTAATCATAGTTGATTGGTCGGTATTAGGGCAGTATTTTGTTGTAGTAATCGACTGGTATAACGAGTAATATGAGGCTGATGTTTTATACATAATTTTCATTTTTTTATGGAGGTCTGAGATGTTGAAGCGAGTTGTATTTTTTGTGGTTGTCGTTGCGTTGTTGGCGGGGCCGGCGCTGGGTCAATTGAATCCGAAGTTGTATTGGACGTTTTTGCCGGACAATCAGATGTCGTGGATTGTCGGTGAGGCGTCCGGCGATACGGCGTACAATACGATCATGGAGACGGGGGGGTATAATAAGGATCGTCAGCCGGAGGAGTACGCCACGACGTTTTACGAGTCGGCGTATATTCTGGAACAGCTCAAGCTGTATGGTGTGCCGGAGGCGGAGATCGTGCGGTATCCGGGACGAACGGCGTGGGATGCGAGTAAAGGGGAATTATGGGAGATTTCGCCGGGGATACAGAAGATTGCATCTTTTCAGGATCAGCGGGCGTTGCTGGCTTCGGGCAGTCAAAGCGCCGACGTGGAAGCGGAGTTGGTCTGGGTAGATAGCAATTCCAACCTGGAAGAGATGGATCTGGAAGGCAAGATTGTGGTCGGTGAGGGCAGAATCGGTCGTGGTCGCGGAATGGATGGCGTATTGGGATCGGTGATTATCAGCACATCGCGGAATTATTTCGATCCGCTGCAGATACCGGCGTCCGGATCGCGGGTAGGCCGATTTGGATTTATGCTGCCGGTGCGTGAAGGTCAGTATCTGAAGCAGCGTTTGCAGCGAGGCGAGAAGATCAAGGTGCATGCAGTGGTGGAAGCGGAGCAGCGGCCTTATGACTTGCAGGATGTGATTGCCAAGATACCCGGTAAGGATGAAGATACTTACGGCGTGATTTTTTCGGCGCATTTGTTCGAGGGCATCACCAAGCAGGGGGCCAATGACAATAAATCCGGAAGCGCCGGTATATTGGAAGTGGCGCGGACGCTACAAACCCTGATTGACAGCGGGCGTTTGGAGAAGCCACGGCGTTCGATGCGTTTTTTGTGGGGACCGGAATTTTCCGGGACGGGCCCGTGGGTCAAAGACAATCAGGCGGAAATGGATAACACCTTCTGCAATATCAATATGGATATGGTCGGTGAATGGCTGAGTTTGAATAAGGCTTATATGTGCATGATGCGGACGACTTATGGCAATGCTCATTATATTAATGATGTGATGGAAAACTATTACCGTTTTGTCGGCGAAGGCAATCGTGAGCGGATACAAAATCGCAGCGGCGTATATAAGGTTCCGCATCGGATCGTGGCGCCGACGGGGGCAGACGAGCCTTTCCATTATGCCATTGAGACGCATTACGGATCGTCGGATCATGAGGTGTTCAACAATTGGGGCGTGCAGGTTCCAGGTATAATGATGATTGCCTGGCCGGACCAGTGGTATCACACTTCGGGCGACAGGATCGATAAGTCCGATCCGACGCAGATGAAGCGGATTGCGGTGATTGCGGCGGCGGCGGCTTATACGATCGCCAACGCCGATGACGATATGGCGATAAAGATCGCCGGCGAGGTGGCCAGCAATGGTACGCGTCGTTTGGGACATCAGTTTATCAACGGTCTGGAGGCGTTGAACCGCACCGACGTTGCGGGTCTGGCGGATGCTTATTACCTGGCGCAGGCCTACGTCAAAGGGGCCGTTTTGAACGAGCGGGATACGCTGGATACGGTGATGGAGTTGGCGGAGGATAAGGACCGGGTCGGCCGGTATATTTCCGATATGCAAGCCACGATTGAGTTGGTTGGATTGGCCCATTTGACGGCTTTGGATTCGCACATGAATGCGGTGTCCGAAAAGCTTGGGACCCGTCCGGTTAGTTTGGAAAGAACCCCGCTGGAAGAAAGAGCGACGGGTATCGTTCCGAGTCAGACGGCCAAGGTCACCCAAAACGGTTACAATGGTTACAGTCAGTTTATCAACCAGGTGCCGCAGGACGAACGGGCGAAATTCCCTTATGATCGGCGCGGCGCCGGGGATACGACCGAGTTGGGTCGGATGGTGAACGGCAAACACAGCGTTTTGGATATTAAAACGATGCTGGACGCCCAGAGCGGCAGTATTTCCGATCTGCAGTCGGTGATGAATTACCTTGAGGTTTTGAAGCTGGCGGGACTGGTAGAGTTTTAATTTTGGATTTTGGATTCCAAGAAGTGATTTTAACAATAAGCATGGTCCGATATTATCGGACCATGCTTTTTTATGTAAATTGTGGATTAATCGCGTAATAATGAAATGGTGGGCTAAAAGCCCACCCTACAACTGTGGATGCGGACGAGACGTCCGCGATACATTATCGTTTTTGGTTCATGATGCGTTCGATGTCTTGGATGGTTTTGGGGGCATTGGCAGAGACGATTTCGTGTCCTTCGGGGGTGACGAGGACGTCGTCTTCGATGCGGACGCCGATGTAGCGGTATTTTTCGACGAGGGGTGTGACTTTTTGGATGTAGGCGTTCCAGTCGTCATCGGAAACGTTGCGAGGTTTTCTTTGGAGGGCGCGTTCGGAGATGTAGATGCCGGGTTCGACGGTGAAGATGGAGTTGACTTTGAGGAGGTTGGGGCCTTGGTCTCGTCCGGAGGAGTAGCGATCGGTGGTGGTGGCGGATTCATGGACGACTAGGCCGATGCCGTGGGAGACGCCGTGCTGGGTCCAGAGGCGGACCTGCCAGTTAAGTTCGGGATCGTCAACGAAGCCGAGGCGGTGGAGGCCGGCGGCGAGGACGTTGTGGGCGGTGGATTCGATGAGGCCGTAGTCGAGGTCGGGTTTGACGATGGCTAGGGTTTGTTGGTTGGCCTGGAGGACGATTTCGTAGATGGCGCGCTGTTCGGGGGAGAATTTGCCGTCGAGTGGGATAGTGCGGGTGACGTCGGCGGTGTAGCCGCCGATTTCGGCGCCGATGTCCATGACGATCATGTCGTCGGGCTGGGTTTGGCGGATGTTGCGGGAGTAGTGGAGGTCGTAGGTGTTGGGACCAGAGCCGCAGATGGTGGTGAAGCCGACGCGCGGGGAGCCGTTGCGGAAAAAAGCACCTTCAATAATCGCCTGGATTTCATATTCGTACATGCCGGGTTGGGCGCGTTTGAGGACATCGATCTGGGCCTGGCAGGTGATGTCGATGGCGCGGCGGAGGTGCTGCAGTTCAAGATTATCCTTGAGGGCGCGGAGGTCGGTGATGATGGGATCGGGGCGGAGGAACTCGATAGCAGCGTCGTGGGCGGCGGCGGTGATTTTTTCACGGAGGGCGGCGTCGTTGGAATTGCAATAGACATTGGATTTGCCGCGGAGGTAGTAGGGGAGAATTTTTTCGAGTTGTTCGGTGGAGTAGATGATTTCGGGATTTAGGGGGACGCCGGAGACCATGGGCGCTCTGGAGCGATTCGCACCGACTATGGGCGGCAATACTGCCGGTGGTGTGCGTAGAGGTCGGGTGGGATTTCCTGTGATATCAGGAGGTGCAGAGATCGACCGCATGGGCTGCTGTTGGGGGGGGACGAACATGACGAATTGGTCGAGGTTGCCGGGGATGATGAGGCAGAGGGCGTCGGGCATTTCGGAGCCGGTGAGGTAGTAGAAGGCGAGGTCCTGTTTGAATTTGTGGTCGGCGACGCCGGCGCCTTCGGGGGTGGTTCGGGCGGCGAGGATGGCGATGCTATTATCTTCCATTTGAGCCATAAAATTAGCGCGGCGTATGCTGAAATAGTCAGGTTGAGTTTGAGAGGGCATGGGGGGGCGTATCGCGGGAACAGGCCGGACACCCTGAGCGGGGCATATTTCGGCAAACAGGGTGAGGGTCAGGCAGGTGGTGAGGGCGGTTAGAAACAGTTTTTTCGATGAACCGGTTTTCATGATGGGTCTCCTTGAATTACAAGTATATGGGTATATGAGTAACACACCCCTCAATCCCCTCTCAAGAGGGGACTTCAAGGGATCGCTGCGCGAGATAAATTATACAAAAAAATCACCAGGGGCGAATGGAGTGCCCCTGGTGGTGATAAATGAGTTAATTATTTAGCGACTTCGCGGATGGGGAGGACGTCGAGGGCGAAGGCGCCGTGGCCGTGGGTGGCGATGACCATGATGTGGTCGCGTGGGTGAATGATGAGGTCTTGAACAAAGGTGACCGGGGGCAGGCCGGTGGCGAGGACGTGCCATTTTGAGCCGCCGTTGAGGGTGACATAGACGCCCATGTCGGTGCCGACGTAGAGGATATTCTTGTTACAGGGGTCTTCGCGAATGACGTTGACCGGGCCGCCGGGGAGATTGGCCGAGATGTCGGTCCAGGTTATACCGCAGTCGGTGGATTTATAGACGTAAGCGATGAAGTCATCGTGTCGTTTGCCGTTTTTGGTCATGTAAACGGTGTTGACGTCGAAGCGGGAGGCTTCGAGTCGGGAGACGCAGAGTTCATCGGGGCCGACGGTGATGTCGTCCCAGGAAGCGCCGTCGGTTTTGGTGACGGAGACTTTGCCGTCATCGGAACCGGTGTAGATCAGGCCGGGCCGGAGGGGTGATTCGGAGATGGCGAATAGGGTGGCGAAGGGGATGTTGCCCTGTTTTTCGGGATCGTAGTTGGTGAGGTCGGGGCTGATTTTTTCCCAGTTGTCACCCTGGTCTATGGATTTGAAGAGGAAGTTCATGCCGTGGTAGATGGTTTTGTTGTCGTGGGGTGAGATGATAAAGGGGGCAAGCCATTGGCCGCGGTAGGGTTCTTCGCCTTCGGCGGGCCGGGGCATGATGTTGATGGCGCGGGGGCGTCCGGCGTCGGTGTATTCGTTGCGGGAGATGGAGCCGTAGAAGCCTTCGGAATAGACGATGTTGTGATCGGTGGGGTCGATGGCGTGAGTGCTGGCTTCGCCGCCGGGGGCGGATTCCCATCTGTATTTAGGGATGCGGTTGCGGCCGAAGCTGAGATCAACGATGCCGCGGTAGCTGCCGTTGTCCTGGATGGAGCCATAGACGCGGAAGGGGGTGTCCATGTCGTAGCCGACGTTGTAGAGTTGGGCGACGGGGTGGTTGGCGTAATCGAGCCAGGTGGCGCCGCCATCGCGGGTTAGGTTGATGCCGCCGTCGTTGCCGTTGATGACGTAATCGGAATCTTCGGGATCGATCCACATGGCATGGTGATCGCCGTGGACGCCGCGGCCGGAGAAGCTGGTGAAGGTTTTACCGGCGTCGGTGGTTTTTCTGATACCGAGGCCCATGCAATAGACGGTGTCGGGATCGGAGGGATCGACGCGGACCTGGCCAAAGACCCAGCCGTAGGTGGCCGAGTTGGAACCGATGGCGTCGGTGCCGGGGGTGCGGACCCAGGTTTCACCGTAGTCGTCGGAGCGGTAGAGTTCCGAGCCGATAGCGCGTCCGGCAGTAACGCGGCCATAAGCGTCACGGCCGCCGCCAGTGCCGGGTTGGAAATTGAGGTTGTTGACCAGGGCGTAAACGACGTTGGGTTGGGTGTAGCAGACGTCCAGGCCGATACGTTCGCAGTTTTCGAGGTTTTCGGGGAGGCCTTTGGTGATTTCTTTCCAGGTCGCCCCGCCATCGGTGGTTTTATAAACGCAGGTATCTTTGGAGGGCAAGGGATCGGACCAGCGGCGACGGAGTCTTTCGCAGGTGCTCATGTAGAGGGTGTCGGGATTTTTGGGGTCCATGGCCAGATCGATGGAGCCGGTTTTGGTGTCTTTGAAGAAGACGTGTTGCCAGGTCGCCCCGCCATCGGAGGTTTTATAGACGCCGCGTTCTTTGTTGTAGTTGTATTCCTGACCGGGGGCGCAGACGTAAACGATGTCGGGATTGAAAGGGTGGATACAGATGCGGGCGATGTGCTGGGTGTCGGCCAGGCCCATATACTTCCAGGTTTTACCGGCATCGAGGGATTTGTAAACGCCGTCGCCGGCCATAGAGGAACGGAAGATGTTGGCTTCGCCCATGCCGACCCAGACGATGTCGGGATCAGAAGGTGCGATGGCGACATCACCGACGGACGCCGAGCAGGCGGTGTCGAGGATGGGGAGCCAGGATTCACCTTCGTTGGTGGTTTTCCAGACGCCGCCGGAGGCGCTGGCGACGTACCAGGTTTCGCGGTCGGAGGGGTGGGCATCGACGTCGGTGGCGCGGCCGGACATGACTTCGGGACCGATGAACTGGAAGGGGACTTTGCTGAAAGGCGAGACCATTTTCATGGCGTCGTGCTGGGCGCGCCAGGCGAAGCGCTGCCGGGCTTCGGCGGAATCAACGACGGGTTGGGCGTAAAGCTGGGTTGCCATCAGTCCGATCAGGGCAACGGTCAGAACGCTCAGGATTTTTTTTCGATGTAACATTTTGTGGACCTCCATAGTTAGGTGTAAGAAATTAAAGACACGAATGATTTTTGCGGTTATGAGCTTTCTCCTTCGGTTTTGGCGGAACTCATTTTATAATAAAATATGCGAATCATTACAATCATAAAATTTATAGTGGTTTAAGTGCCTGTTTTGAGTGTTTTTTAATTAATTTTATTCCAATTGGGCGGTTCCACTCCCAACAGGTGGCGGACGAAGAAGTCGCGTTTGCGGCGTTCGCCGAAAGAACCGCCGGCGCCGTGTCCTCCGCCGGGCACAAACAGAAGGTCAAAATCTTTGTTGGCTTTGATGAGGGCGTCAACGACCTGCATGGTTGAGGAGGGGTCCACGTTGGAATCCATTTCACCGACAATCAGAAAGAGTTTGCCCTGGAGGCGATAAGCGTTATCGACGTTGGAGCTGGCGGCGTAATGAGGTCCGATGGGGTAGCTCATCCATAATTCATTCCACCAGATTTTGTCCATGCGGTTGTCGTGGCAGCCGCAATTGGAAACGGCGACTTTGTAGAATTCGGGGTGAAACAAGACGGCGCCGGTGGAATTTTGTCCGCCGGCGGAAGTGCCGTAGATGCCGACGCGGGAGATGTCCATGTAGGGGTATTTTTGGGCGGCGGCGGTGATCCAGAGGATGCGATCGGGGAAGCCGGCGTCGCCGAGGTTTTTCCAGCAGACATCGTGAAAGGCCTTGGAGCGGTTGGAGGTGCCCAGGCCGTCGCACTGGATGAGGATGAAGCCTAATTCGGCCAGGGCCTGCATCGAGTTATATTCCCGGAAGGACTTGGGGACATGCGAACTGTGAGGTCCGGCGTAGATGTACTCGATGACCGGATAATCTTTAGATTGGTCATAATTGGTGGGTCGGCAGATGATGCCCCAGATGTCGGTTTCGCCGTCGCGGGCTTTGGCGGTAAAGACTTCGGGCATAATCCATCCGGTGTCGAGCAAGTCGGAGATGTCGGCGGTTTCCAGTTCGCAGACCAATTCGCCGTCGGCGGTGCGGCGCAGTTCGTGGACCGGCGGCATATCGATACGGGAATAGGTGTCGATGAAATATTCATTATCCGGGGAGTATTGAATCGTGTGATTGCCGTCGCCGGGGGTGAGATCGACAAAACCGGAGCCGTCGAAGTTGATGCGGCAATAGTGAATCAGGTAGGGGTCCTGGTCCGGATCGAGACCGCCGGCTCTAAACCAGATTTGCCGGTTTTCTTCATCGACGCGGTCCACACCGCGCATAACCCAATCTCCTTTGGTTATCTGGTTTTTCACCCGCCCGTTTCGGCTGTTATAGAGATAGAGTTGGTTCCAGCCGTCGCGTTCGGAGGCCCAGATGATTTCGTTGGACTCGTCGAGGAAATTGATATATTTTTTGTGGTTATAGTCGAAGAAGGTTTCCGGGTCTTCGTCGATCAGGGCGTGGACGCGTCCGGTGTCGGCGTTGACTTCGATGACGCGGTACAGGGTATGGCCGCGATGGTTATATTCGAAGGTGAAACTGCGGCTGTCGGGAAACCAGCGATAGCGGGGGCGGCTGTAGGGATTGGGGAACAAATCATCACTGATGGGGATTTGGTTTTTGGTTTCGACATCAAAAAGCGCCGGCTTGTTGATGGTGAGGACGTCGCCCGGTTTGGCGTAAACGCGGGTGCTGTGTTTGGGTTGCAGTTGATCGCGGGGCGACGACTCGACATAGTGAACCAGGCGTTCCTGTCCGGGTCGGGTTTTGTGGGTGACCAGTTTTTTCGAGTCGGGCGACCAGACGGCGTTGGGAGAATAATAATGCACTTCGGCGCCGTCGAAGGTTAATTGAAACTCCACCTCCGACTGGGTCGAGCGCAGATAAAGGTTGAAATTTTTGGTGAAGATTTCCCAGTTACCGTCGGGTGAGAGGTTGGCTTCGGGGGCCGGTTGAGCGCCACGGGCGCCCCGTTGAGGAGCGCCTCTTTGGCCGGTTCCCCGTTGTCCTCGCTGAGCGGCGCGGGCGCCGGTTTCGACGATTCTTTCTGTGGTTTCGAGCCTGGTGCATTCATAGTTTTCCAGGTTGCATTTCCAGTTGGTGTCTTCGGCCACGAATTTGATGGCGTCGTCGTCCTCGACAAATTGAATATCGTCGAAGGGCAGTTTATCAGCGGTGTAGGTTTCGCCGGCGGCGCGGGACAGCGTGCGGGCGAGTCGGCGGTGATTGAAGGCCGGGCGGCGCGTACCCTGTTCGGCATCTACTAAAATAAATTCTTTGGTGTCGCCGGCGAGATTGTTGCGATACCAGAATTTAGTGTCGCCGTCGAACCAGTTGGGGCTGATGCGCATTTTAAATGTTTTGCCTTGGGTGAGAGAGCGCAACTGGTCGGCGCGTTCATAATCGGCTAAGGTTCCCTGAGCCAGCACCGCCGCCGGAATAAGTAATATTAGAATTGAAACCAGGATCAATCTTTTTGTGAAAAGGGCCGTATTCATTTTTTTCTCCTTTTGCAAATGAATTTAGACACCACCAATATAGATTCCGATAAATACCGCAATCACTTTGCGGCAAAGAACGAACATCTCAACCGCACCTGTGAGATCAGGTTTGGATTCGGATACAAGGATTTTGCTCGAGGCGGTTTTTACATCGCCTCGAGCAAGAGCAGTGATCCGTCGTTAAATTTGGAAAACAACCAATTATCTAGCGGCTTTTCTAACCGGGATCAAGTCGATAAGGTAGGCGCCGCGGCCGTGGGTGGCGATAACGGCGACCTGTTCGACTTCGTTGAAAGCGATGTCCTGGGCATAAACGGTGGGCAGGTCTTTGCCGAGTACGTTCCAGGTATTGCCGCCGTTGATGGTGACATACACGGCGCGGTCGGTGCCGGCGTAGAGGATGTTTTTGTTGGTGGCGTCTTCTTTGACGACATTGACGATGGAGCCGGGGATGTTGTTGGCGATGTTGGTCCAGGTTTGCCCGTAATCGGTTGATTTGTAGATGAGGCAATTGAAGTCGTTGACGCGTTTGCCGTTGATGGCGGCATAGACGGCGCCTTCGTCGAAAGCGGAGGCTTCCAGGCCGGCGATGCAGTGATCGGGGGGCAGGCCCGCCGAGACATTAGTCCAGGTTTCGCCCTGGTCTTGGGTGACATGGATCAGCCCGTCGTCGGAGCCGGCGTAGATCAGGCCTTTTTTAACCGGGGATTCGTCGATGGCAAAAACGGTGGAGTAGGCGATGTTGCCCTGTTTAACCGGGTCGTAGTTGGTAAGATCGGGGCTGATTTTCTGCCATGATTCGCCGTCATCTTCGGTCAGGAAAACGAACTGGGCGCCATAGAAGACGCGTTTGTCGTCATGGGGTGAAATGATGATGGGCGAGACCCACTGGGCGCGTTTTCTATCTTCACCGAAGTCGGGCCTACTACTACCACCACCGCCGCGACGCCCCCTACCTGTTTGACCAGGAACCGGCGTGTAATCATTGCGGGTAGGTCCGCCGCCATAGCGGCTGACCGCCCAGACGATGTTGGGGTTAACCGGATTGACGGCATGGCGTCCGGATTCGTCGCCGTAGCCGCTTTGCCATTCCTGGCGAACGATATTAGTACGTCCGCCGGTGAGGTCGATCTGGCCCCGCCAGCCCATGTTATCCTGGATGCAGGTATAGGCCCAGAATTTGCCTTTTTCCTGACTGACCGAGACATTATACATTTGAGCCAAGGGGAGATTAATGGGATGTTCGAATGTTTCGAGTCCATCGTGGGAAATCATCAGTCCGCCGTCGTCGCCGATGAGGACGTGATCGGTATTTTCCGGATTAATCCACATGGCGTGGTAGTCGGAATGGTTGCCTCTCATCCGTGCGAAAGTTTTGCCGCCATCGGCGGTTTTCATATAAGAAACCCCGTGAACATAAGCAACATCAGGATCGACAGGATCGGCGCGGACTTGGCCGAAGACCCAGCCATAGGAGGAATAAATACTGCCGATCTGACCGGAGCCTTCACAGCGAGTCCAGGTTTTGCCTTTATCGTTAGAACGGTAAAGATCGGCGCCGATAACTCCACCACCTCTGCCGCCTCGTCCGGCACGTCCGGCGGCAGCTTCGGGGTTAACCGGGCGGCGATTGTGGTTGTTGATCAGGGCGTAAACGACGTTGGGTTGTTCCAGGCAAACGTCCAGCCCGATTCTTTCACAGTTGGCGAAGTCCGGCAGGCCGTTGGTCAGCGGGAACCATCTTTGACCGCCGTCTTCGGTTTTCCAGATGCCGCTTTGCGGGCCCGGGGCCG
>Ga0272441_10014089_pt1 | contig 11403 bp, 13 predicted proteins | sample SSMProp6N_FD_193582 | JGI IMG/M metagenome (GOLD analysis project Ga0272441, IMG submission 193582) | Marine sediment archaeal communities from Little Sippewissett salt marsh, Falmouth, MA, United States - SSM-Prop-6N | ecosystem: Environmental > Aquatic > Marine > Wetlands > Sediment ... | reverse complement strand
CTGCTATGTAATGAAACTCTATCCACAGTCGGGACAACGTCGTCCCTCGGTGCAGTATGTTCCTCTTCCCTATCAGAAGAAACCCGAAGGCAACGGCGCTACCGGCCAGAGCATTTTGAACCGCTGATCTTTTTAAAGGAGTGATAGTATGATCTTTTCGAAACGCAGCTTTGCGGTGCTTTCAACGGCGGCGCTGTTCGCCCTTTTCGCTGTGGCAACGTCCTTTGCGGCCGACCGCTGCCCGGTCGTCACCGTAGGCGGAGAACAGGTTGGAGAGCAGGAGTTCATAGACCTTACAGTGAGACAGAGCGGCGTCCAGAAAGCCATGACCCCGTTTCTGCTATCGCAGATGACGATGGAGCAGAGGATGGATATGGTCGACAAGATCACCGCTGCCCTGCTTCTTTCGCAGGCCGCGCAGGCCAGTGGAGTGAACCTTGACCCCGACGTGGCTACGGAGATCCGCTGGACAGTGGCGAATATGCTGGCCCAGGCCTACATTTCCGAAATAGCCGCCGACTGGGACATGAGCGTGGAGGCGCAGAAGGCTTTCTACGAGTCGCACAAGGATATGTACGTTGCGCCGCAGCAGGCCCACGTACGCCATATTCTCGTCAAGACCGAAGAGGAGGCTACCGATGTCCTTCTCGAGTTATACGCCCGCGACGGCGATTTCGGCCAGGCGGCGGCCAGGTACAGTCAGGACCCGGGAAGCGCCTCCAAGGGCGGCGACCTGGGCTGGATAGCGCCCGGCGAGACGGTGCCCGCTTTCGACGAACTGGTTTTCTCTCTTGATGCGGGAGAAAAGGGAGGCCCTGTGAAAACGCGTTTCGGCTGGCACGTGGTGGAAGTTCTGGACACCCGCCCCGGAGGACAGCTTTCGTTCGAGGAAGCCGTACAGCAGATACGCCAGGACATTCAGCAGTACTACCTGGACAGGGAGCTCGAGAATCTGGAAGGCAGGTTCAACGTGGAGGTAAACGAGGAGGTCCTTTCGACTCTGGGCGGGTTCCCGGCCCTCAAGGTATCCGAATAGTTTTTCAGCGGGTCCGCCCCGGAAGGCGGACCCGCTTTTTTATATCGTAAACAGTTCTCCCTTAAGTACTATCCGTCCCTGTCCCACTATTTCCACCCTGTCGCCGGGGGCCAGCCGCACCAGCAGTTCTCCTCCCCGCGCCGACGCCTGGAAAGCCCTGAAGGATCTCTTTCCCGTGACGTCGTTCCAGTAGGGCGCCAGCACCGTATGAGCCGAACCGGTTACAGGGTCCTCGTTGAGGCCTTCCCATGGACCGAAATACCTTGAGACGAAATCCCATGTCGAAGACGCAGCGGTAACGATAACGCCTTCGTAGTCCGCCCCTCTTTCCGCCTTCAGCATTGCCCCGAAATCTGGTTCCAGGTCCACCAGGGCTTGTTCCCCGGGCAACCTTACAAGCAGCATAAGAGCTTCTCTCGCCAGTCGCACGTCATCGAAACGTTCTATACCCATCGCAGAAAGGACCTCGCCCGGAGCTTCCGTTTCAACAGGTCTGTTCATTGGGAAATCCAGGAGCACGCCTTCCGGTTCCCGTGAGGCCCTGAGCGGGCCGCTTTTGCTGGAAAAGCTTATGGTTTTGCCCGGGACACCGATCTCGTCGAACAGCACAAGGGAAGAGGCCAGTGTAGCGTGGCCGCAAAGCGGAACTTCCACGACGGGCGTGAACCAGCGGATGGAAAACGCAGTTGTCTCACGGTGTTCGCACGGGTTTTCCGGAACAACGAAAGCGGTCTCCGACAGGTTCATCTCCATTGCTATGGATCGCATCGTTTCCTCAGAGGGGAACTCGCGGCAGAGACAGACCGCCGCCGGGTTGCCCCCGAAGGGCCTGTCGGTAAATGCGTCCACCTGAAAAAGGGCCGGGTTCTTTTTCTGCTCCATCGGTCGCATCACTCTCCTGTTCTTCGAGATGGCGTTTTGGGCCAGTATATCATCCGCCTGCGGGGCGCTCAGGTGGTATCCTTTCCCGTGGAAGGGGTGAACGGCCATGCTGCTCGAGAAAGAACGCTACGACGTAGTGCGATACGGAGTGAAGATGCTTGGTAGCGGGCTTACAAGGGGAACGGGAGGCAACCTGAGCCGGCGTTCGGGGGACATGTTCGCAGTGACGCCAAGCGGGGTAGACTACGAAAGCATGAGACCTGAGCAGGTAATGGTGCTGGGGATGAACGGCGATGTGATAGAGGGCGAAGCTACGCCCTCTTCGGAGTGGTTTCTGCACGCCGCGCTTTACGCCGACAGGCCCGGGTTCGGGGCCGTCGTTCACACACACGCGCCCTTTACTGCGACCATGGCCTGCATGAGAAGAGAAATACCCGCAGTTCATTATCTTGTCGGTTTCGCTGGTAAAAAGGTTCCGCTGGCCGCCTACGCTACTTTCGGCACTCCCGAGCTGGCCGAAAACGTGGTTCGGGCCATGCGTGGTTTCAACGCCGTACTTATGGAAAACCACGGTCTCGCCGCCGCGGGAGACGACCTGGAGCGGGCCTTCGCTGTCGCCGAAGAGGTGGAGTTCGTCGCCGAAATATACTATAGAACTCTCTGCGCCGGAGGGCCCTGCATACTTCCCGATGACGAGATGGAAAGGGTCATGAAGAAATTCAGATCGTACGGTTCGCGGAACGGTTCATGACCCTCTCCGTGTCTGCTGCGGTTACGCGCCTATTTCAAACACCTTGCCCGCGCCAAGTGGCTCGAAAGACTCTCCAAAGGCTTTCTGCAGGGCTATCTGCGCCCTGAAGCCTGTGCAGTGACCCGAGGCCACCCAGTCCATGCCCATACCGGAAAGGGCTTCGACGGTCTTGTCTATTCTTTCGTCGGCGGCTTCCACAAGATGGAAACCACCTATTACGCCGCATATCTTCTCACCCGGGAATGACGCTTCAACGTGTTTCAGGATATTGATGATGCCGGCGTGGGAACAGCCCGTTACGACTACAAGGCCCTGGTCCCTCACCCTTACGACCACGCTGATGTCGTCGAGCATGGCGTCGGGAACCAGCTTGCCGTCTTCGATGGTGCACAGAGCGAGTCCGGGGTCCTCGAACGACGTGACGCGGGGTACTTCGCCTGTCGTGGTCACACCAAAGCCCAGCTGCACGGGGTTGGACGCAAGCACAAGCGTTCCACCGGCTTCGCGAACGTATTCGGGTCCGTCGTCTCTGGGTACGCCTACGTCCCTCAACCCCGGTTCCGTGATGAGGTTGGGCCTGAATATGGTCGGGTGCGCGACCACGGGCAGTTCGGTTTTTCCCACCGCCTTGATGAACTTTACAAGCCCCTGAGTATGGTCGTAGTGACAGTGCGTCAGGACTACGGCGTCCACAGTGGCCGGATCCAGGCCCGCCAGTTCGACATTGTGCATGAGCGCCTCGTGGTAGGCCGCCACGTCGACGACGATTCTCTGGCTGTCGTCTCCCGAGTACGTTTCGATCAGACACGAAAAACCGTGCTGGCCCCAGAAGGGGCTTTCGTATGGTACGGAGTCCTCCGCCAGTATGGTGACTCTGAGCGCATCGACTGCTGACTGCATCATGATGTTATCCTCCCTGATCTTCGAAATGTCAGTCTGTAAAACGGCCTTTCATCTCGTGTTGCACGGCGGCCAGAAAATCTCCGGCCTTCGGTGAAGGTTTTGTAACAAGACTGACGGAAACAAAAACAGCTCCCGACAACAGGATACCCCAAACGGGCGGCCATTGGCCAAGTGGTTTGATCCCCGCCGCGTACATCCATCCCGTAACGCAGCCTCCCGCCACGATGCTCGAAAGGGCCCCGGCGGCGGTTGCCCGTTTCCAGAAAAAAGCCCCCAGGATGGCCGGGGCCTGCATCAGCAGCCCCCCCGACGCCATTGATGAGAGCACCGCGATCAGGCCGAACCTGAACTGCGCGAAAACGAAACAGGCCAGCGTGAGCAGCGGTATAAGCGCCTTGCAGAATCGAAGTTCTCTCTGTTCGTCCATATCGGGGACGAAAGCCCTTACTATGTCGCGGCCGAACATGGAGCTGATCGTAAGGATTATGGAATTGAGCGTTGATACGGCGGCGGCCATGATGCTGATCGCCACGACAAGAGCAAGGGGAGCCGGGACCGCCGCCAGAATGAGCGGCATGGCGTTGTCCGCTTTTTCGACGCCCGGAAAAACGACTGATGCAGACATCCCGAGAAAAACGCACAACACCGTGTATATCAGGCCGAATACCGAAAAGCCCATTATCATTTTCCGCAGACTGGCCGCGTTTCTGGAAACATACAGACGCTGGACCACCTGGGGGTTGGTGAGAGCAAAGAAGGCCCACGGCAGAGTCAGGCCGACAAACACGGGAAGAGGCCATTTCATTGAAAGCATGTCGGGACGCCCGGCAAGGGTCGGCAGTGCTCCCTGGGGAAAGAATGTGAAATAGACCCATCCCGCAAGCAGCAGGCTGGCGGCAAGCATCACCACTGCCTGAAGGGCGTCGGTGAGGGCGACCGACCGGAGCCCCGCCCACCACGAAAACACGAATGCCGCTACGGCCGTTACGGCCGTTCCCCAGAAAAACGGGAACGCTCCTTTCGAAAGGATCTCGACAAGGTATCCCATGCCCATCAACTGGACCGAAGCATAGGGTATAAGCATCACCAGGCAGAGCACGGAAGCGGCTGCCCCGGTCAGCGGGCTGCCGTATCTCACTGTCAGAAGTTCAGGGGGGGTGACAAGGTTGAACGCTCTTCCGGCGGCCCAGTATCGCGGGGCAAAAAGGGTAAGCAGAAAAACAGTTCCTATAAGGTATGTGAGTTCGAACCCCAGAACCGCCACGCCGGATGTATATGAAAGCCCCACCAGGCCCACCATCATGAAGGCGCTGTAGGTGGTGGCGCTATACGTCATTGCCGACACAAAACCGCCCACCGTTCGGTTGGCCAGGAAATATTCGGTCATGCCGTCTCCCACCTGGTTGCGCGTCTTCCACGACAAGGCGGCGCAAACCGCGAACCAGGCAACCATTCCTCCTGCTATCAGCCAGGGACTCACAGGGTTTCGCTCTCTTTCCCGGGTTTGTCCTTCCAGTCGACCGTGTAGAAAAATCCCATGGTCGTGACTGCGGCGGTCAGCGTTATCCAGAACAAAGCCAAAGCGAACGGGTAACGACCGCTTTCTTTCAACAGACCGTAGGGAACGGCAATGTCGACAACGGCCGTCGCAATAATTGCGGCAAGGAGAAAGCGTTCACGCCTCGACATTGTCGGTATCCCCTTTTCCTGAGCCCAGGGCTATATTGTCGAATGCGGGTAGAAAACCTTTTTCCCGGAGGGCGTTTTCGATGGAGTCCATCGTAGCTTCGTCCCTTGCCTCCAGCGTGTGTAGATGAAAGCCGCCGGAAAGGTTGAGAAGCGGGTTCTGTCCCGTGCTCAAAAGCAGGTTTACGAAACGGGCCGCCTCTTCCCTTGTGGATACGTCGATATTGCCTCTCAGCTCGCCGTAGACCGGGTGATCGACGATAACGTCTACAACGCGGCCTCCGTTGTCGACTATTGCTCCAAGTTCGTCCGCTATGTCCTCCGGTTCGTGATGGACCGCTACTGTTTTTCTGAATCTGTGCGACCTGAGACGCAGGACGTAGCCCCTTGATGTAGCCATTACGGGGAACCCCTGCTCCCGGAGAATGGCTATGTCCTGAACTACGGCCTGACGGCTTACCCCCAGTTCCGCGGCAAGGCAGGCGCCGCTGTGTGGTTCCTCAGAGGAAGCAAGGATGTCCGAAAGACGCTTGAGTCTGTCGCAGCGCTCCACGCGATTCACCCCCACATGTGTATTGACTGCTACTGGCAGATAATAGCAGACAGCAGCCAAAATGCACAGGGGGACGATCATCTAGTTTTCCCGCGTCAGTTCCTCCATTCCCGCCATCCTGGGGATGAAAGGAATATTCAGCGCCTCTACCATTGCCTCCATGCTGGAGGGCGCAACAAAGGCGGAACCTTCCAGCCATTCCACATACACCCAGTTCTGAGGGATTCCGGGTATTTGCGATGGTGTCTGCACCCATCCCTGCTTCAGGTCCGCGTCATCAAACGCACCTTCCCCGATCGGGATAATGCGGGCCTCGGTGGGCCAGTAGCCGTCGGACCCCCACAGATGGCTGCGGGTGGTGAAGGAGAACGCCCGGCCTCCAGTAAGTCCGTACTGCAGAAAGGTGAAATTGTCGGGGACGTCGTACCCGTCGATAGCGAGAAAACCATGCTGCGCTTCCGATCTGCTCCCCTTGTTGGAATAGGTTATAGTGTGGCTGATACAGGGTTCCGCAGATTCCGTCGAGACGCAGACGGACGCAAGGGGAACAAGCGCCGCCGCGGCCGCCATCACCAGGGCCAGGGTGTTTTTTACTATTAGTTTCATGGCATTGTCTCCTTTCGTTCGAATTTCATGGGTAGTGCGGATAATTGTCTCACTGGCGCAGGGGCCGCGCAATATTCAGCGGAAGGAGCGAATGAATATCGATCACAGCAGAGTCGCCGTACATGAGGCCGGGCATGTGGTAATGGCCCTGATACTTGGGCTGAACGTACAGGGTTGCCGCATAGGACCGGGAGGGTATCCGCGCGAAGCCGGGCGCTGCACCATCATAGATCCCGATCCGGTGGGCGTGGTCCGCTTTCTGGTGTCCATGGGCGGTGTAATGGCCGAAGACAGGATATTCGGCGATGACAGGGGGGGCGGTGCGGACAGGGTCCAGGCGGCCGCCTGTCTTCATAACTGGTCGGCCCATTTCAGACGCTACAGACCCGATGACGACCTGCGCGAACTTCTTGCCGAAGTTTCGCATCTTTTCGACACCGACGGTTGCAGATCGATCCTGCTGGATGTTTCCCGCATGATCTACGCAAAACGGGAACTGAAAAAACGGGAACTGTCGGAAATCGCCCTGATGGTGCACCGGTGGAGAGACTGCAGCGATATAGCGCAACGGGTTGCCTCTCTGGGAGAGGCGGAAGCGCCAACTGGTCTTAAGGGAATGGTGAAAGACCTGTTGCGTTTTCTCCGTGACCTTGTGGAGAAAATAAGGGAAATATAGTCCTCCTGCCGGCTCGCTACTCGGGGTTGTCCAGGAAAGCCTCGCGGGCTGCGACCCGCAGGTCGGTGAGGGGAAGGTCCCGCACCGTTTCAAATGTCCGGGTTATGGCTTCTTCGTATTTTGATACGGTTGTCCTGTGCCTGGACATAAGGTCCAGGCCTTTGAGGTCGGCCGATATCCGGTAGCCCCTGGATGTGCTGGAAACCTTGAGGAACCCGTCGAGTTTCATGTTCTCGAGGAAAAGCTGAAGCTCCGGCGACACGGGGCGTTCGCGCTCCAGACGGAACGGGAAACCCAGCGGAACTCCTTCGGTTTTTTCCAGGAAAAGGATGGCTTTCCGCAGGCGGGCGTCGCCCCAGAGATCGGGGTTTTCGTGTTCCCTGGCCACCATGTTCAAAATAACGACCCGCTTTTCGTCATCTGTCACGACACCACGTCCTCCGGGAAAAATATCGAAACTTCTGTCTCATTACTTTACCAAAGCGCATAAAAAAAACAAGGGTGCATCAATATACTGCCGGGTATATGGCGTTTGACATGAAAAGAACAGGAGATTATAGTCATTATTGCATACAAAGAGGGTAAGGCACCACATACATTTCCACATCAACAACAGTTTTGAGGGGGAATAGCAATGAAAGCGGTACAGATCGGCGGCGGACTTGTCGGGCAGCTCATCACGGCGGATCTCATGAAGGATTTCGAGGTAACGGTCGTTGATATGAGTGAAAAGACCCTTCGAGAGATCGAAAAGAAATACCCGGGGGTAAAGACGGCCGTTGCCTCCGCGACCGATCCGGCGCAGCTGGGCCCCGTTATCGCGGACGCCGACATAGTAACGGCCGGTGTCCCGGGCAGGTTCGGGTTCGAAATGATGAAGACCGTCATAGGCCTGGGGAAAAACATGGTGGACATTTCTTTCATGGCGGAGGACTTCGAAGAACTCGACGGCATGGCCAGAGAAAAGGGAGTCACCATCATTCCGGATATGGGTGTCGCGCCCGGCATGTCCAATTTTCTCATGGGCCGTGGAGCCGCCCTGCTCGACGACGTGGAGGACGCATGGATCTACGTTGGAGGTATTCCCACGAAAAAAGTCCCTCCTTTCAACTATCAGGTCACATGGTCTCCCAAGGACTGCATAGAGGAGTTCACACGTCCCGTTACGATAGTAAAAGACGGCGAAAAAGAAATTCTGGAAGCCACGGCGGGGCTTCATCTCAGGGATTTCCCTGGAGTCGGAACGCTCGAAGTGTTCTATACCGACGGTCTCCGGAGCCTGGCCAAAAACATAAAGGCAAAAAACCTCGGCGAGATGACCCTGAGATGGCCGGGCCACGTAGAGCAGATGCGTCTGCTGCGCTCCATGGGTCTGTTCGAGGAATCGCCCAGAACACTGGGAGGCAGGGAAGTAGCACCTCTGGATATAGCCGCAGATCTGCTTTTCCCCATGTGGAAAATGGAGCCTGAAAAGGGCGACAGAGACCTTACCGTCATGCAGATAGTAGTACACGGATTCAAGGGCGACGACGAGGTTACACACAGCTGGTATCTGCTGGACTATTTCGACGAGCAGACGTGGAACACATCCATGAGCCGCTGCACAGGCAGTTCCTGCGCTATTTTCGCGAGGGCCGTCGCCGGCGGGATGGTAGACGCCAAAGGCGTTCTTCCGGCCGAAAAACTGGCGGCCGACGACGCGCTGTACGAATACGTTATCCGTGAACAGAAGGCTCGGAGGATAGTGTACAGGGAGTCTTCCGCCATAACCAGAAACGTCAGGTAGAGCGCCTGAAAGGCATGTCCCCCGCTCATTTTCAGCAGATAACGTTTCTGCTGGAATGATGTATAATAAAAGGAACATAAAAACACAGAACGCTCACTTGCAACGCTGATCTTCTCCCGAAATCGCAAATGCTGCGGGGGGTGCGTTGTTTTGGTCCCGAGAACGAATGTTTCAGTCGAGGTTCTGTATGGAAACACCGACGGAAAAGGAACAACTTTCATCGTCTTTTCCGAATTTTCTGCTATTACGTCATGAGGACCCCCTGCCGAGGGGGTCCTTTTTTGTGTGCGTGATCCGCAGATGTTTTTCCCGTCTGACCGAAAGCTGCAGAAGAGTAGACAGGGGGGTGAGGGCCACAAAGGGGAGCGCAGGAACCGGCAACGTCTGATCCATGTAAAAGGGTAGAAGGAAGAGAGTAACAAAAAGGAGGGATCAAGATGTCGGCGAAAGCACAGGTAAAGCCGAGCCTGGGCCTTTCGGTCGGAGTTTTTGTCGCAGCCGCCATTATTATCAGCTACGGCGTTTTGAAACTGGGCGTTGACGCTCATATCCCCATTGTTATTTCCGCTGTCGTTGTGTGTCTTGTCGGGCTTCTCGTGCTCAGAAAACCCTGGGCCGAGATAGAAGAGGGCGCTCTCAACGCCATTGCGGTGGCGCTCCAGGCCATAGTCATCCTGATGATCATAGGCATGGTCATCGGTATCTGGATGCAGAGCGGCGTCGTTCCCAGCCTTATCTACTACGGGCTGGATATACTGGCGCCTTCTATATTCCTTGTAGCCACTCTGCTCATAACGTCCATAGTATCTCTGGCTACTGGTTCATCCTGGACGACCGCCGGTACGGTGGGCATCGCCATGATGGGCATAGCCCAGGGCCTGGGCATTCCCGCTCCGCTGACGGCGGGAGTCGTTATTTCGGGGGCATATTTCGGAGACAAGATGTCGCCCCTTTCGGACACAACCAATCTGGCGCCCGCCGTTGCGGGGTCTAATCTGTTCGATCACATCAGGGCGATGGTATGGTCCACCGGTCCGACCTATGTAATCGTTCTGATCATATGCGGCGTAATAGGCATGAAGTATGCGGCGGGGTCGCTCGACGCCGAAAAGATCGACGCCATGCAGCAGATGATGAAGGCCGAGTTCCCCATAGGCCTGCTTGGCTTCCTGCCCCCGGTGCTGGTAATAGGTCTGGCGATAAAAAAGACTCCCGCCATACCGGGGCTTTTTTCGGGCGTGCTGCTTGCCGTCCTGATGTCGTTCTTCCAGGGCAACGGTATGGGCGACATTATCGACGCAGTTCACTATGGTTACGGGGCCACCGTTTCGGCCGAGTTCGGATCCGCCGAGGGGGACGCCCTTATCCAGCTTCTGAGCCAGTACAACCTGAACATGGCGCCCGACATGGCCAACAGCGTCGGCAACATACTCAACGACCTGCTCAGCCGAGGCGGCCTGGACTCCATGATGTGGACGATCTCGCTTATCTTCTGCGCCCTGTTCTTCGGCGGCGCAATGGAAGCCTGCGGTTTTCTCGAGACCATCGTAGGCGGGCTGACCAGAAGCGTGAGATCGGTAGGGGGAATGATGGCCGCGGTGATCGGTTCCTGCTTCGTTTCGAACCTGTTTCTGGGGGACCAGTATCTGTCTCTGGTGATCCCGGGCAGGATGTTCAAGACATCGTTCGAAGACAGGGGTCTGGCGCCGAGGATGCTGTCCAGGGCCTGCGAGGACGCCGGTACTCTGACGTCGCCGCTCATACCCTGGAACACATGCGGCGCATTCCAGAGCAGCGTTCTGGGGGTACCCACTCTTGAATACGTCCCCTACGCGTTCCTGAATTACCTTAACCCCATCGTGTCGATAATCATTTCCTACATGAAGATAGGCATCTACTGGCGCAAGGCGGACGGGACCGACGTGGTGGCCAGGGAAAAACCGTAAAAGGGTTTGTTGAAAAAACGGAAAACACTGATTCGGGAGAGGGAGGGGGTCCTCCCTCTCTTTTTTGCTACATTGACGATTGTTTGACAACATTATAAGTGGGGGGTAGTCTTGAAAAACGCGCTGTATGCATACAAAAACCCCCGGCCGAACCAGCGCGGCCGAGGATGTAATGAAACGGCGCAACACAAGGGAGGCGGTAAGATGCAGATACGCAACTGGCGCGAAGTGTCTTTGTGGAAAGGCGTCGGCGACGCCGAATGGAACGACTGGCAGTGGCAGATAGCCAACCGTATCACCACGGTCGACGACCTGAGGAAAGTGATAAACATCAGCGATGAAGAGGCCGCCACCATAGAAAAGAGCCTCGGCAAGCTCCGCATGGCCATAACGCCCTACTACGCATCTCTAATGGACCCCGACGACCCCGCCTGCCCGGTAAGGAAACAGGCCGTACCCACAATCAACGAAACCCGCCTGGCCAAAGCCGACCTTCACGACCCGCTCCACGAAGACGTCGACTCGCCAACACCCGGCCTAACCCACAGATATCCCGACAGGGGACTTTTGCTCATAAC
>Ga0272441_10014087_pt1 | contig 11406 bp, 15 predicted proteins | sample SSMProp6N_FD_193582 | JGI IMG/M metagenome (GOLD analysis project Ga0272441, IMG submission 193582) | Marine sediment archaeal communities from Little Sippewissett salt marsh, Falmouth, MA, United States - SSM-Prop-6N | ecosystem: Environmental > Aquatic > Marine > Wetlands > Sediment ... | reverse complement strand
CGTTTTTAGCCTTAAACCAGCCGGGTCCCATCACTCCTAAGCATGGGAGGGGCGGGACCCAGCTTCCTCACGCGCCAAGATCTACCTTAGGAACACTCCAAGGTAGTAGGGCCAAACGACCAGTCCGAGAATCGCTTTCCACCAAATCAGCTGCGCGAATCCAATCGTGAACAGCCATCCGCTAAACCAGAGTGCGCCAGCGAGACTTCCTCCGAAAATACCGCCCTTGTGATCTCCGCTCATCGTTCCTCCTTCTGCTGTTTCAGTGAGTCTACAAGAAATGGATCCCTTGGATCATCTCTGGCGTGGCAAATGATCTTGAGATCAACCCTCCCGCTGTTGGTGCGTCACCTGATTTGGCCCAGCTCCTGATCACGTGGCTCAATCCCTGGGCGATGCACCCTCTCCAGCTAATCCCCCACCGCAGAGATCAGGAACGAAACGGCCCTTACCTCCCGATTGAATCCCGAGTCAATTGAGAGGCAGCAGCCGTCTGCTGGCAGGCAGAGCAGCTTGGGCGTTCAGCCTCGTCTTGGTGTAGACTAGATTCAGAAATCCCGATTTGGAGGCGTCCCATGGCGAAGTCGCAGGATAAGAAAGGCTCGAAGGACAAAAAGATACCCCAGAAATCAATCAAGGAGAAACGCGCCGCCAAAAAGGCAAAGAAAGCTGAGAAAGAAGGGCAATTCTAGCTCCGAGGCCGCTGTTGGGCCGTCTCTCTGTTTGGGAATTCGTTATCTCCGTTAGCGTCACTGCACTCGAGTTTCTCGTGGACGAGCTATGAGGAGGTCGGGCGTCACCAGCACATGACTGTTCAAACCCTCCTGGTAGAAAACATTCGGCAATGAATCTCTTGTCGCCTCACCATTGCACTTCGTTGGGTTCGATACTCCCTCTCGCATAGCAGCCAACTCGTTGATATCATACTGCGCATGTCAGGAGATCATTTCATAGAGCACTCACTGCGCAGAAAGCGAAAGGAGTACAATGTCTGATTCACAAGAGAAGAACTCGCATCAAGGCAAGCACGGTGACATGGCTGGAGAGCATGCTTTCACCGACGTTGGTCAATTGGTGCTGGCTCTATTGTTCGCTGGCAGCTGGATAGCAGATGTGTTCTTCCTCAAGAGCACAGTCTTCGCTAACAACCATCTCCCGCTTGCGGTTCGCGTTCCCGTGGGCGCGGTGCTGCTCGTACTCGCCGCCTATATGGCGTGGACCAGTCATCGCATCATCTTCGGCAGTGCCAAGCGAGAGTCACATGTTCTTCGCACCGGCGTGTTTGCCGTTGTGAGACATCCGATGTACTTGAGCGAGATCCTTCTCTATCTCGGGTTTCTCTTCCTAAGCGTGTCCTTACTGGCGGGGGGAGTCTGGCTGGTCGGCATTGGCTTCTTTCATTTCATCGCCAGAGAAGAGGAGCGGCTGCTGTTGGCACGTTTTGGGGATGAGTACTCGTCCTACATGCGCGACGTGGGTATGTGGCTTCCTCGAGTACGAAGGCTCTAGCGCCGGGGATCCGTCGTTTCGTTCCCATGCCGTACACGCTGTCGAACGCAGTTTCGTGATGAGCCCTGGCAGCATCGCTCCAAGTGATCAGCAAGCTCTATCATGTTTGAGTTCTAACAACAGTGAACGAATAATGAAAAGGAGACAACCGATGGCACAACTCCCCGAACGAGTACGCCAAGCATGGGAAGACCGTAGCGGACCCGTTATCCTGACAACAGTAAATGAGCAGTCCGTGCCCAACGCAATCTATGCAACCTGTGTCGCCCTCTACGACGACGCTACTGTGGTGATTGCCGACAACCACTTCGACAAGACCCAGCACAACATCTTGGCGGGCAGTCGCGGATCCATTCTGTTCATCACCGATAGCCATGAGGCATTCCAAATCAAAGGGAGCCTCAGCTATCACGTCAGCGGACCCCTGTTCGAGCACATGAAGTCATGGAACCCTGTCAAGCATCCAGGACATGCAGCAGCAGCGCTGAGTGTGAACGAGGTCTATAGCGGCAGCAAGAAGCTCTTGTAGCGTAGTCGAGCTTCGCCCTCGTGAGCCCGTGAGGATTCGCTTGCAGCAAGTCAGGCAGCATCCGCAGGAAGCAGATGGCGACGACGTTCATCGCCTTGGAATCGACTGGATAGCAGCTCGCCACTCGAACCCCTCGGGCGCAATAGTGACAACCTTCTCCATGACAAGAAGCAGTCCCACCACACAGAATTTCTGGGTAACTTGTGTGTAGGTCCAATTGACAAAGAAGGCAGCCGCATAGGTCGACACAACAGATTGCAGGATGATCATGTTCACGTAGAAGACGAAGATCGGCACGGCTGGGCGGAGCTCCAACAGGAAGATCATCGCCAAGAAGTAAATGACAGCGACCACCATCCCCATTCCAACCGAGTGCAACGCATGACTACTGTCGTTTGGCGCAATGCCTATGAAGAAGCCAATGCCCCCTGCTAGTGCGAGCCAGCGCTTAAGGTGAGCATTGCGTAGAGCCACGTTTTTTCCATAGCGCGAGCTGATGTTGATCATCGCAAAGCCGCATGCCATCCACCCCGCAGAGAAGATAAGTCTAGAGAGAAGATTCGCTTGCCCTTGCGGTGTTACAGTCTCCCCCAACTCGCTGAATGCATTTCGAAAGAAGTGAAACGCATCTCGGTAGAAGACGACGGCAAGGATCAACGTAACCGGGACAATCAAGCACATCAAGAAAAACAGCTTGCTGATCCCAGGATCGTACGAAGCAATACGCTTGTTCTCGTTCTCCATGCATGCTCCCTTTGTCTTATGGATAGCGCGCTAGTTTAGCAGATAGATGGGAGTCAGAGACAACGTACGATCTCCCTCTCCGGCGCGGAGCAGTCGCCGTTTGCAGAACTTCGAGAACCAACGAGACGCGATGCCCCTCTAGCACCGGCAGCGATCTCTCCGCGGACAGGCAAACAGGCCTGTCACAGAAGCCCCCGCTCACTCCGGATCGTCGTACCGATATTCCAGCTCAGCGCGTCGCGCTTGATACCGCTTCGAGAGCGCAGCCATCGTGCGCATGAAGTCGGTCAGCGGCACGTCTGGTTGCTGCCAGTTGCTGCCCAGCGCATTCCGCAACTCGGTTGATTGGGACCAGAATCGATCTGGAAACGTGATCACCTCGAACACAAGGTCAAACGGCAGGTAGCCTAGCTCCACGAGAGCCCCAAGAGTCTGGTAGTGTTCGCAGATCTCTCGATAGGTCCTCAGTTCGCCGGAGAAGAAGAGCATCTCTCCACTGGTTCCAAGCTGGATCTCCGCTTCCACGTACTCAACGTCCGACCCCAATTCGGCGCCCAGGTAGCCTGCAATCTGCTGATGAATCTCAAGGTCTCGTTCGATGATCTCGCGCATCTGCGGCAGCGCTTGGAGCTTGACAGCACTCAGTGTTTCAGTTGCCGATTGCAGTGCCGTCACCAACTGCTGAACACCGATCGCGATCCCCACCACCAGGCTGATCAGTGTGACCAACGTGGTGATCTGCGTGATGCTTGCCAGCCTGCCCGTTTTCGGAGCGTCTCGCATGGCGACCTCCCGTCCGTCAATGCCACCTCCCGGTGTTACACCGCGTGCCCCTTTGCCTCGATGGCATCTCCGTCCCGTTCTTTGGTTCGATCCCGTGTTGCCTCATTATACCTGCTGCTTCCTATTGAGGATACGTTTACACCTAGGGGCAGGCGCGCGTCAAGGCGTGGCTTGAGAAACCGTTAATTTGCCCTCGAGCAGCCTTCCTTGCCTTCCCGGCTGCCAGCCACTCGCCCAACTATATGGGGCAGATTGACTGTGGCATCGACTCGAGCGCTGTGGTCTGATGGCCCAGAGCAATCGCGCTGACTTCGTTGACTAGGAGGATTACTTCGAAATGAGAAAGCAGTCCACTTCTACGCATCTGATCGCGATGTACTCATCTGGGATATCGATCGTTTGGTTGTTCTTTCTCGGGCTCCCTCACTTGGAGATTCGCTCGTCGGAGATTCGCGAACTCAATCAGGCGTTCTAGTTCCCTCCCGAGGGCAATACGCCAACCTGCAGGCGAGTCGCTCTCCACGCCAAGCCAATCGAAGAAACAGATCTGAGACAGCCCATCATCCTGTCTCAGGATGGTCGCGTCATGGACGGCATGCACAGGGTTTGCAGAGCCTTGATCGAAATCCGCACGGCAATCCAGGCCGTTCGCTTCAGCGTGGATCCCAAGCCAGACCTCGTCAACATAGCGCCCGACGACCTACCCTACGATACCTAAACTACTGCTGCTCGGGTTCACGGTCTCTCCCAGGGCAGTTTCTTGTCAGCTCGAAGCGACATCGATCTTGATCCCCGTGTCGTGCTTGGTTCGCAGTTCCTTGACTCGGCTCTTCCCGCAGAGTTCTCTCCCCTTGCGGCCAGCGCGATTGCCACCCTGGTGACCTGCGCGTACGGAGTGAAACGTGTGGCAGTGCCACCCTATCATTGGCCGCAGCTATCAATCCCCAGATGTCTGCTAGTACAATACGCTTCGATCACATCCTCACGAATCAAGGAGCGAACACTGATGGCTGAAGAGAACGCGAAGACCGAGCAGAAGCAGGAAGGCAAGGGTGATGAGAAGAAACGCAAGCTCCTTGGCATTGAGCCAGTCGAGACGCAGCATGAGCTCACCCTGAAAGAGAAGTCGCTGAAGTACACAGCTCGATCGGGTGTGATCCCGTTGAAGGATGAGTTCAACGAGACGGAAGCCGAGATTTTCTTTACCGCCTACGAGCTCAAGGGGATCAGGAATCCGGCGAAGCGACCGCTTACGTTCGTGTTCAACGGAGGTCCAGGATCCGCATCGATCTGGCTTCACATGGGCGCACTCGGGCCTAAGCGCGTGGTCATGGAGGACGAAGGTTGGATGCCGGCACCTCCCTACCGCTACGAAGACAATGCGCACACGTGGCTCGACAAGACCGATCTTGTATTCATCGACCCTGTCGGAACCGGATTCAGCCGCGCAACCACTGATGACCTCGACAAGAAGTTCTGTTCTGTCAAGGGCGACATCGAGTCAGTCGGCGAATTCATCCGCCTTTATCTGACCCGCTACCAGCGCTGGACATCGCCCCTCTTCCTCGCAGGGGAAAGCTACGGGACAACGCGGGCTGCTGGCTTGTCTGAGCACTTGGTCGACAAGGGGATCGCTCTCAACGGAATCGTGCTGATCTCGACCGTTCTCGACTTCGGTGCTATTCGCTTTGCTCCGGCCAATGACATGCCTTTCCAGCTCTTCGTGCCCACTTATGCGGCAACAGCCTGGTACCACGGCAAGTTGAGTGAGGCACTCCAGAGCCTCAAGCTGAAAGACTTGATGTCCGAGGTTACGGCCTGGTCGGAGGGCGATCTGACACTCGCGCTGATGAAGGGAGATCGGCTCACTGACGACGAGCGACGCAAGGTTGCCCGGAAGCTAGCACGCTACACGGGACTTGATCTGGATTACGTACTCGGCACCAATCTCCGCATCAACATCTTTCAGTTCTGCAAAGAGCTCCTGCGAAACGACAAGCGTAGCGTGGGGCGACTCGATTCCCGCTTCAAGGGAGTAGAGGCTTCGACCGTCACTGAGATGCCCGAATTTGATCCGTCGATGATCGCCATTACACCAGCCTATACGGCTGCTTTCAACCACTACGCTCGCACAGAACTGGGCATCAAGACCGATCTTACCTACGAGACGCTAAGCTTCGCAGTTAACGAGAAGTGGCAATGGGAGAAGGGAAGCATGCCGACAACGGGCGAGACGTTGCGAAAGGCACTCGCCAAGAACCCGTATACGAAGGTTCTGGTCGGTCAAGGCTACTACGATCTGGCCACGCCCTTCTTCGCGGCTGAGTATATGTTCAGTCACATGAACATCGACGCAGAGCACCGTGCGAACGTCGAGATGGCCTACTACGAGGCGGGGCACATGTTCTATCTCGATGTTCAGTCTCTGGCTGCATTCAAGGGCAATGTCGACAGGTTCCTCGAACGCTCGATCTAGCTAAGTTCTTCCCGGCTGCGCATGGACATTGGGCAGCCGGGTTTGCTTGCTCGCTACCGTTGGCTATGCTGCTGTGGTTTGGATGGACACCTACGACACTCGCACAAGGGAACGGCAACTCCCAGAGCAGCTATCAATGCGCTTTGCCAGATACTCAGGCGGGAAGCTCAACATCAGGAGTAGATCAGCCGAGTCGTGCTTGAGCACATCTCACCATGTTGAAGGCTATCCAAGCAACCAATCTCCATCCCTACGAGAGCCAGCCGACTCGATACGCAGAGCAATATGCCGGTGCGGTTTGTCTCGCGAACCCTATGTAGGAAACAGCTTGCGCTCGAGCTTGGACCCATGCCACACCAACAAATACGCGCAACTGGAAGAGGTATTTTCCTTTTATTCCGATCTTCGAAGTCGTATGCTTCAATCATCGAAGGGGGTAACAATGCGGCTTCGCACACTTACTTGTCTAGCTATCGTCCTACTACTAGGGTTGAGCTTCTTCGGCTGCAGCAATCGTCCAACCACACCAGCCGAATCGGTGGATGCGCCTCCAGAAACGGTTTCTGAAGGCACTCCAGAGATAACACTTCCTGCACCGGAAATCGACCCAGCACGAGAGATCGTTGCTCTCGTAAACGGGTATCCGATATATACCGATGAGTTTGAGCCAGCAAGAGGTGCTCTTCTCAACCAGTACGCCCAAATGTACGCACAATTCGGCATGGACATCTCCATGCTGCTAGCCGGGGCAGACGGGCGTCTGTTCGAGCTGGGAATCGAGGCTGAGGCCCTTCAACAGCTCATTCAGTTGAGACTGACTCAACAGGAAGCCATCCTCCGCGGCATTGTGGTTACGAGTGAAGAAATCCAGCAGGAATTTGACTCGCAATACGATGTCTTCCTGGCAAGCCAGGAATTGACTGAGGAAGAGCTCGCCGCCTATCTAGAACCACAGGGTCGAACGGTTGAGTCGTTCAAAGACGATGCGAAGGAATACATCGGCAATCAGCTACTCGCCGTTGGAGTTCAAACGGCAGTTGTTGGCCCGCTTGAGATCAGTGACGAGCAGCTCAGCGAGTATTTCGACGAGAATAAGGCCAACTACAGTACCGACGAACAGGTACGCGCTTCTCACATCCTGGTAGACACCAGGGAAGAGGCAGAAGCCATCATGGCCGAACTCAACGAGGGTGCCGATTTCGCGCAGTTGGCACAAGAACGCTCGACGTGCCCAAGTGCCGATGACGGAGGAGATCTCAAATGGTTTGGCCAAGGTGCCATGGTCGCCGAGTTCGATGAGGCTGTATTCGCCCTGTCCGTCGGAGAGATGAGCGGCATCGTCGAGACCGACTTCGGGTATCACATCATCCTACTCACCGACCATCAGGACGCCTTCTCTCCAGAGCTGGCGGACGTCATTGATCAGGTCCGTACCGACGTGGAAAGCCAGATGGGTCGTGAGTTGGCGATCGAGTGGTACGAGAGTGTTTACGCTGCGGCTGACTTGGAAGTACACGAGCCTCTCCTGCATGCCGTCGTCAAACAAAGGGAGGATATCGATGCTGCCATTGAGATCCTTGAACAAGCGCAGAGCGATGGCACATCCGAAGATCCCTTCCTTCCATTTGTACTTGGAACGTTTTATGAGAAACAGCTGACCGATGCGGTTGCCGAAAGGACAGCAGCGCTTGAAGCCAGCGAGAGCGAAGATGAGATCGCTGCGTTCGACGCACAGATCAGCGAGTATGGCGCCAACGCGCTGGCCGCATACGGGTTGGCCCTGGAGGCGGTTGGCGAGGATCAATCCATTGTGTCAACGATCGCGGAGATCGAGGCGCTCCTCGGCACGCCAGAAGAACAAGCGCCCTAGGGGGCCCCTTTCCACCCTAGCGAAGCCGGCAACATTCGAAGCGAAGCGGCTCAGAGCCAAGTGCGCCCAGTGATCTCACTGGGCGCACTTCTAGATAGCGGCTGAAATCGGGACGTCGCCGCATTCTCGCTAGCCCTCCTGAGCCTCCGGATCCTCTCCATCGACTTCTCTCCTAGCTCTGCCCCGACAACGGGAAGCCTCGTGATTGGACGCACGGCCATGCTTGGGCACCACATCCGCTACTAGGATCAATCGATGCATTCACAAGGCGGATTCGGGGACGTACAATAGATGTGGTGATGTCGATGCCGGATCTGATCATTCGTGAGATGGAGGCGCAAGACGAGTATTTCGTCGCAACCTGTTCCCACGAAAACGAGTCTGATGAGATCGACGCTTCCGCTCAGGTACGGCGACGTCAATTCGAGATCCTGCGATCGGAAGGCGGCGTGTTCAAGGTCGCCATCCTCGATGGCGAACACATCGGATTTGCCTACGGCATCCCAATCGAATGGTGCTCGTTTGGCCCGCTTGGGCAATCTCTGATGGTCATTCCATGCCTGCACGTGTCAAAGGAAGCGACCTCCCACGGGGCAGGAAGAGCACTGATCGCTGCAGTCGAGCAAGCGGCTCAAGCCAGTGAACGTGCTGGTGTAACCATCACTGCGTACCAGGATCTGTCCGATGCGGAGTGGTTTATGCCAGCCTCGTTTTTCAAGCCGCTCGGATACTCCCCAGTCGGAGTTCGAGGTCAGACAGTCCTACTCTGGAAACCGTTCTCGTCAAATGCTACGCCTCCTCACTTCCTTCAACCGCACTATGTCTTCGAACCGATCGAAGGAGTCGTTGTCGTAGATCTATTCTGGAACGCCTTTTGTCTGACCAGTGTGATCGAAGCACGACGAGTACGCGAAGTGTGCCAGGAGTTCGGGGGTGCGGTACAACTGAGAGAGTACTGTGCCGAAGATCGCGACATCCTGTTGCAGTATCAGATCTCGCGCGCCATCTACGTCAATGGAGAGGAAACTGAGTGGGGTCATGAGGCTCCAAAGGACGGCATCCGAGACGCTATCAACCGGGCGTTATCTGCAGCAACGCGCTAGAGCCCCAATATCGGGACTCATTTCATCTACTCCTTCCGGCAAACACAGATGAGTCGTTCGGAAGCCGACGTTACGGTGCGCCGGTTGAAGTCCGAGTAGCACTCCTTCAGGGACAACTTCGCCGACTCGAGCAGCGGCTCAATCTCGTCCAATTCGTACGCCCGTTGGTCGTGAATTTCCACTTCCCCGTCGGGGAAGCGAAACGTCGTGCGTGCCATCCGCTTTGCCACGTCATATTTCAATCCCTGCAGCAAGATGCCATGCTCCAAATGTCGTTTCAACGTTTCGCCATCGTGGGCCGAATAGATTAGCGGGCGATTGAAGTCGAAGATGAACACGCCCTGGTCTCGCAGAACCGAGGAGACGGATGCGAAGGTTTCCTGTACGTGTTCGGGCACCGTCAAGTAGTTGAGAGAATCGAACATGCACAACGCCGCATCGAACCCAGGCTCCAAGTTGAGAGCTCGCATGTCGCCCAGAATGAACTCAATTCCAGGCACATACTGAGCCTTCTCTTTGGCAATGACAACCATCTCCGGCGACCGGTCTACCCCAAGAATCGTATGGCCAGACCGGGCAAGGAATATCGCCAAGATGCCCGTTCCACAGGCCAATTCAACGATCCTTCCGCACTCAATACCCTGGCGTTTCAGCGTTCTCAAAACGAACATTTGACTGGATTCGGCGAAATCGCCCCAGCCGAGGTCATACACTTCTGCAAGTCGGGAGTACGGTGTTCGATCCATGTCTGGCTGATAATCTACAGCAAACGAGCGAGGTCTTCCACTTGCCCACAATCTGTGTTAATCGAATAGCTGGAGACTTTCCGCCGTCGGCGCCAACAGCGGCTTGACCTGAGTCGCGATTCCCAGCTTCGCGCACAGCTCTTGCGCGCGGCGAGACAAGTACTCGGCATGAGGAGATGGGCAATAGTAATCGTCTCTGTACGCCTTCTCGTAGCGTTCCCGCAGCCCGGGAAAGTGCTCATCCAGCCGGCGATAGAAATACGCTCGCTGCCGGTCGCGCATGCTCATCCCGAACCAAGGGATAACTACGCTCGCGCCACAGCGATGGGCGTAAGCGATAATCGCCGACACGTTCTCCCAAGAGTCCTCGATGAACGGCAACGTCGGCATGAGGGCAACGCGTGTCTCGATGCCGGCGTCGCTCAGCTGTTTCATGGCGCCGAACCTCGCTGATGGAGGCGGTGCCCCCGGTTCGATGATCCTCGCGAGGTCATCGTCAACTGTGGTGATCGTCAATGAAACGGCCGCAGACACTCGCGCGATCCTCCGCAAAAGGTCGATATCACGGACAACAAGGTCGGACTTGGTCATGACGTGAACACCGAATCCGTACTCGGAGATTGCCTCCAAGGCTCGGCGCGTCAGCTGTGTTCTCTCTTCCAACGGCATGTAGGGATCGTTCATGGACCCGGTACCAATGATGCCCGCCCTGCGTTTGCGCGGAAGCTCTTCGTGAAGGAGCTCAATCGCATTGGCCTTGATCAACACGTCACGATCGAACTGATCAATACCATAGCACTCGCTGCGAGAGTCGCAGTAAATGCACCGATGCTGGCAACCTCGATAGAGGTTCAAACCGTAATCCAGGCCGAAGATGGAGTCAATTCCAGAGACCCGCGAAACAAGTGTCTTGGCCGTGATTTCCTTGATCATCTTCTCATCCTACTCAACGTAGAACTCCTGTGCGAACGTCCCCGGATTCCCTCGTCCGCAACATGGTGTACAATCGCTTCGCCGAGGAGTGTGAGGGACTCGAACGACAGGAGGAAACACACGTGAAACATCGCTATAACCCAGCGCTCATCTTCGTAGGGATCGTACTCTTCTTCGTGTTCGCATCCGCAGACACACCGCCGGTGGCAAGTTTCGAAGTCTACGCAACCGCAGACGGTTCGTTGACTACAGTGCTGCTTGACGCCAGCTCATCGCACGATCCAGACGGCACGATCGCTACGTATCAATGGCTGTACGGGGATGGGTACTCGGGCTCAGGCGTAACCAAGACGCACGCGTTCGCCAGCGTATCCACCTATACCATCACGCTGTGGATCACCGATGACAGCGGCCAGTCGACCATGACATCGCAAACAATCGACCTGACCCAGCCCCTTCCTCAGCAACCGCAGCCCGGAGCTGGCGCCGAGGATCCCGTTCCAGGTGTCGCCATTCCCTACGACATCCCTGTTGGCATTCGAGTCGGAGAGCGCGCGCCTGCGTTTGCGCTGCCAAATCAGGAGGATGAGATCGTCGAGTTGGCCAGTTTCCTTGGACACGTCGTGCTGATTGAGTTCTGGTCAAGTTCTTGTGGGGGCTGCGAGGCATCCATGCCCCACCTGGAAGAGCTAAGAGAGCAATTCGCAGAGCTA
>Ga0272441_10014085_pt1 | contig 11407 bp, 8 predicted proteins | sample SSMProp6N_FD_193582 | JGI IMG/M metagenome (GOLD analysis project Ga0272441, IMG submission 193582) | Marine sediment archaeal communities from Little Sippewissett salt marsh, Falmouth, MA, United States - SSM-Prop-6N | ecosystem: Environmental > Aquatic > Marine > Wetlands > Sediment ... | reverse complement strand
ACCCCAGCAAGCATACGATGAAATATGTCAGCTTTCCGGGAAGCAGTTTTCTCCTCTCATGGTGGACGCCTTCCAGCGCTGCTGGGAACGCGGGGCGATCAAGCACATCCTGGAACAATCCAACACACCCTAATCCCTCATCGAATACCCACGAACGATCGCACCCGTCATGTTAACCCCGTGCTGTGTGCTCCTCGTTCTCCTGGGTGACATGTCGCTTCAGGGAGGGAGGGAAGGGGAGAAAACCGGGTGTGACCGGATAACCCAAACACCGCACTCTGTGGAACATGGCCCGGTTGTTGAATGGCTAGCCCTTTCCGTGACATCGCAGCGGAGCGTTAGGGGAGGGAAAGCCCTTGCAGGGGAACCTCATTATGGTTATGATAAGTATCATTATCGTAATCGTAAATACGGCGTGGGGGTTGGCTAAAAGCAACATCAAGGAGGCTGTTTCATGACCGTCAGCGTTCGCCAATCTATCGACGCGTACCTGGACTCGGTTGGCCTCGCTCGCAGCGAGAATACCGAACGGACCTATGCCAACGCGCTGCAAGCCTTTTCTACCATGCTGACGGAGCATGATCTGGATCCCGACGTGGTGTCGGTTGACCAGGTCGACGAACTCTGGATCGCGGACTTTGCGCAGTATCTTCGTCACTATGCCTCTACCAGCGAAAGCCTTTATCTCACGGCCGTGAACGGCTGGTTTGAATACCTTGATGCCCAGAAACTCACCATGGTGAATCTATCCAAGGTGCGGCTTCTCATTCGTCGGCGAGGTCGAAAACCCGGACGGCGCCTGCCCCAGTTCCCCCGCGAGGATATTGACCGTGTGATTAAGTATGCCCTTCACCTTGAAAACGCGCAGTCAGAGGATATCCGCAAACGTTTGCGCACGCTGAGGGACAGCGCGTTCCTCATCCTGCTGGCGGATAGCGGTCTGCGTGTGCACGAGGCGTGCAGCCTTCGGAGAGGTGATCTGGATTGGAATGAAGGGCGAGTGGTGATTATTGGGAAAGGTGACAAGGAAGCAGTCGTGCGTATCTCAAGCAGGGCTCTCAAGGCCATCAAGCGCTATCTCAATGCACGAGCAGCTATGGATGGTGTTGCCGGACGCATGCTCAGCGCCCTGCCCGTCTTTGCACGGCATGACCGGGGAGCGGGAAAGAAAATCCTGCCGATTAGTACAACAACAGGACGTGCCATCGTGAAGCAACGTGTGCGTGAAGCGGTTGGGGAAACAGCAGCTGAACGCATCACCCCGCATTCCTTCCGCCACTATTTTGTCACGACGGTGCTGCGAGGCTCGGGAGGCAATCTCAAGCTCGCTCAAGAGCTTGCTCGACATACGAATATCGCCGTAACGCAGCGTTACGCCCATCTCTCTGATGACGAGCTCGATCGCGCCTACTTTGAACTATTTGATCGAGAATAGGTCCACACCCACGAAAAACAGGCATGATACATGCGGATAGTCATCCGTTGGTAGGCTCCAACACCCGTTTTGCTGCGTCAAGAGCCGCGGTGTATTGTTTCGCAAAGCGTTTGCGGGAAAGCAACGCTGCCTGATAGGCTTCCACAGGGTACCAATCTTCCTCGTTCAAGACAGCCGCCAGCGCCACCACGGCGTAGGCCTCCTTGCGGCGACGGAGGGCACCAGAATGCTGGAAGTTGAGCAAGCGTACACGTGCAGCGGTGTTGATCTCGCCTAGCTCTGCGTTGAGATACACACACTGTTCAGAGGTGAGTGCTGGAAGAAGACCTGCGACCTTCTGTAATCCCTCCTTGAACAGGATGATGAGGACGTCGGGAATCCGCTTCCCCGTGTACTTAATCGGTGATGGTGAAAGGATGACTTCCGCCAGGGAATGGCCGGTCTTTACTGTGACGGGATAATCATCGCGCTGGCTGACGTACAATCCTGAGCGAACGGCCCCCTGCCCGAATGCTCTGGCGGCGGAGATGATCTTCTCCCCAGCGGCTCCTGCAAGTGAGATTTTCACGGCCTGCTCTAGTTGGGAGGCATGGCTGATTTCGATGCGGTGGTCATGCGTGGACGCAGCTTTTTGCACTGCTGAAGCTTTCTCCATGTAGGAGGTGTAGAATGACTTGACCTCGTTCTTCTGCAGGATCCCGGTCTCTAACGATAGGCGCTCGAGGGTCTCCTCAATCGTCTTCTTCCCGAACTTGTTCTTGACAGCATAATACGAGGTACAAAGCTCCCAGATATCCACAAGGGAAAATCCAGGGTGCGTGATGGCCTCGCTGATGACCTCGGAAAGATCGTTGTCAAAACTGGTTGTACGGGCGATGAAACTACCACCATTAACAGCAGCCGTTGCACAGATATCCATGGGCTGCTCGATCTGTCCCACGAGTGTGGTTGCGGTGAGTCCGCCTGCAGGTGTTGTAACGGAATGCTCTCCGCCTGTCATTCCATAGTTGAAGTTATTGAAGACAAGGACGGAGAGGTTCATGTTCCTGCGTGCAGCGTTGATCAAGTGATGCCCGCCGATCCCAATGCCGCCATCGCCGATGAGTACGATGATGTTCTTAGAAGGCTGCGCCAGGGCAAGACCGCTGGCATAGGTGATCGAACGCCCGTGCAGACCATGAAATGCCTGAGTGATGAAAAACTTATCGGACAATCCAACACAGCCGATGTCGGTCACAAGGACGACGTTCTCAGGCTTAAGCTGAAGCTTGACCAGGGCGCGATCGAGCGCTTTGAGGATAGATGCATGGCCACAGCCCGGACAAAATGGGAGAGGAAGTTGCTGCTGGTCGAGGTACGTTGTGATGGCTTCTGTCATAAGACCCCCCCACTCTGCAGGATTGCTTCTGGTTGGATGAGCAAGCCATTCTTGCTTGTGACGCTCAATACCTCATGTCTCCCGCGCGACAATCGTTCAATCTCACGGGCGTATTGGCCGTTATTCATTTCGATGACCACAACCGTGCTCACTTCCGCCATGGCGCTTTCCAGGATGTCCTCAGGAACCGGCCATAGCGTGATGAGCGTGAGCGTGGAAACCACAGTTCCCTGTTTTCTGGCCTGGGAAGCAGCCGCTTGCATGGAGCCTGCTGCGATACCATAGCTGATGAGGAGTGTCGATGCATCGTTTTCCGGTTGATAGGAATATCTCTCCACTTCCTCACGATGATGCAAGAGTTTGCTTTCAAGATGTTCATTCAGCTCGGAAAGCCTGTCGGGATCTTTGCTGAGGTAACCTTCAGGATCGTGTGATGATGTGTTGAAGCGGAGGATGTGGGTGTCCATCGACGCCAGGGGAAGAACGTTGTCCAGATGTTGTGGATCAAAGATCCGGTAAGGGACATCTGCAGGAAGGATCGGTCGCTGGACAGCCATGTTAGGTTTCAACGTTTCGCACTCAATGGTTGCATAGGTGGACACCGTTTCCTTGTCTGTTGCGACAATTACCGGAGTGCGGAAACGCTCGGCGAGGGCGAAGGCTTCGACAGTGGTGTGATAGCAGCCTTCCACATCCGGAGGAGCAAGAACGATCAGCGGGTAGCCACCTGACGTTCCCCAGCGGAGAAACTGGATGTCGCCCTGGGCGGTTGTGGTGGCGGCGCCTGTAGCGGGCCCCATACGCTGGCAGTCGATGATGACGAGTGGCACCTCGCCCATAATGGCGAGGCCCAGGTTTTCGCTGTAAAGGCTGATTCCCGGACCACTGGTCGCAGTCATGGCACGCCTGCCACCAACGACGGCGCCAATGCACATGCCAATCGCGGCGATTTCATCCTCAGCCTGGACGGCGATCCCTCCCCGAATGGGCAGCTCCCGTACCATAGTGAGAAGAATGGGCGTGGCGGGTGTGATTGGGTACCCCGCAAAAAAGTCACAACCGCAATCCAACGCGGCGCGCGAAATCGCCTCAGCGCCGTTCATCAGTTCACGCATTGCATGGCCTCCAGATTGACGTGAGATGCAACTTTAACGCGTCCTTCTGCGGGAAGAGTGACATGAAAACGAGCTCCTGCTCGAACGGAGCTCGTCGTTGAGAAGATCCAGGAAACAAGTCAGTCCGCACCTCTCAAGTAACACATTCCAGCCGTCCCCGGACCGCAATGGACGCCCAGCGCGGGTGAAAACTCACAGATCATCGATTCAAGAAGCGGGATGCGCGCCTCCAGCATTTCCTTCAGGCGTATTGCCTCCGAGCGAGCGGATGCATGCATGAAAGCAACCCGGAGTGTCTCATTGGGGCGAATAGTCTCCAGCACCAGCTCCACCATGCGTTCATACGCGCGTGTACGGCTGCGAGCTTTCCCCATCGCTTCAATAACCCCGTCTTTCATGCCAATAATGGGTTTGATTTTCAACAACGTGCCCACCAGGTTCGTAGCGCGGCCGATGCGTCCTCCCATATAGAGGTACTTCAATGTGTCAGCGGTCTGGAGCAGTTCGACGCGAGTGATCATCTCTCTGATTGTCTCGCGAATCGTTTCAAATGGTCGTTTCTTCAGGGCGGATCGGGCTGCTTGGATGACGATCCAGCCTGTGCACATCGCCACGTTGAGTGTGTCCACAACCTCAATGCGGATCTTCGGAAGAAGTTCCTTGGCCATAGAGGCAGCGGCGAGTGCCGCCTGGAAGGCCCCGCTCCCATGCGACGTCATGTGAATGCTGAAAATGTGTTGCTTTCCCCGCTCTGCAAGCGACTGATAGGCGTTGAGGTAATCTCCAGGTCCCGGGCTGGCGGTTTGTGGTAGACGCGTTGCTGTAGGAAGCCAGTCGTAAAAAGTATGCGCATCGATGCTGACCAGGTCACGCAGGATCTCTTCATCCCGGTGGATGTAGTACGGGATCGAGGAGATATCGAGCTCTCGAAGGAGTGCAGGTGGAATGCACGAACAGCTGTCTGTGAGGATCGCAGTATCCGACAACCGGGTTCTTCCTTCCAGCTTCCTCTTGATTCCGGTCTACATCGATTCTATACCAAATTCGCCACTTTGCGAATGACGGGTATCAAGCTTCTGATGGGAACGAAAGGCACTTCTCGAGGATCTGGATGGGGTGTAGCGCAACGGCACCGGTGCCGTCCTTGATCTGGGCGCGGCAGGACATGCCGGCAGCTGCGATCAAGGCACCGCTTTCCAGCCCTTTTCGCACAGCCGGGAAGAGGTGGAGATTGCCGATTTCCATCGATAGCGCGTAGTGCTCGACTTCATACCCAAACGAGCCCGCCATCCCGCAGCAGCCCGATTCAATCTCGTCAATAGGCATACCTGTTGCCTCAAGCATGCGGATCGTTGGAGAAGTTCCTGCCAGGGCTTTCGCGTGGCAGTGTCCATGTAGAAGAACATGGTTAGCAATGGGCTTCATCTGGAGTGTGTCGAGCGGCGTATGTCCTTCCTCATCCGGAAGGGTGAGGAACTCTTCAATGAGCATCGCTTGCTGTGCGATAGCAATGGCACGAGCATCCTCCGGGAAGAATTGAAGATACTCGTCCCGGAGCGTCGCCAGGCAAGAAGGCTCGATGCCCAAAATGGGGATTCCCGCGTTGGCGAAAGGAGACAGCGCTTCCAGGTTCGCCGCTGCGAGATCACGCGCTTTATCCAATAGACCTTTTGATATCATCGTCCTTCCACAGCAGACCTGGCCTGGTGCGAGCAGGACCTCAAAGCCGGCTTCTTCCAGGACATGGACTGCAGCGATGCCGAGTTCCGGTTGATTGTTTTCGATGTAGGTGTCAAGAAAAAGGACAACCTGATTCTCCGCAGACAGGGCTTCACGATGTCGGAACCATTGCTTAAAGGAGCTGGTCGCGAAGTCGGGAAGCGTTCGCTGTCGGGCAACACCCAGTGTTTTTTCCAAAAACCAGCGCATCATGCGAGTCTTCATGATGGGATTGATCATCGCAGCGAAAGGTCGGGCAAGTCTGCTGACAGCGCCATATTCTGCAAAGATGACACTGCGCAGTGGCACACCGTGTTCCTGCTGATACCAGTGCAGGTATTCCGATTTCACCCGCGCCACATCGACAGCGGTTGGGCACTCTGATTTACAACCCTTGCAGGAGAGGCACAAATCCAGCACATCATACACATCCTTGGAGAGCAGCATGTCCTCGGGAAGGCGACCGGAAATCACCGCGCGAAGGACATTTGCACGCCCGCGAGTGGAGTGACGCTCATCCAGGGTAGCCTGGTAGGATGGGCACATCACCCCACCCTCTTTCAAGCATTCTCCAACACCGGAGCAGCTCTCGAGCACGTGAGCGAAGTCACCTTCATCGGGATACTGAAATACTGTCTCCAGGGGCGTCGTATGGTAGGAGCCACCAAAGCGCAGCGCTTCGTGCATGCGGGGCGCGTCTTCATCCAGTGACAGGATCTTCCCTGGGTTCAATAGATTGTGGGGATCAAAGCAGGTTTTCACCTCTCGGAAAGCGGCCATGATGCGGCTGCCGAAAAGGCGTTGATTGAACTCGGAGCGGGCTATGCCATCGCCATGCTCTCCGGAAACAGAGCCTTTCATCTCGACGACCACGTTCACAACTTCGTCAGCGATGGAACGCATGCGGGCTACATCTTCCTGTTTACGCAAATTCAAGAGGGGGCGCATATGCAAGCATCCCGCGGAAGCATGGGCATACCACTCACCCCGGGTATCATGAGCGGCGAGAATCTGATTGACACGACGGACGTACGTGCCCAGACGATCCACGGGAATACCCGCATCCTCGACGAAGGTGATGGGTTTGGTATCGCTGCGGATGGAAAGAAGCAAACCGAGACCTGCCTTTCGGACCGCCCACACATCGGCCTGCGCCTCTTCGTCTTTGATGATACGTCCCCTGCCCAGTTGCTTGCAGGCGGCATCCACTTCGCGTTCACTGTCTCCGCTGAACTCAAGCACGAGAAGCGCCTGAGGATCTCCCTGCACAAAATGGAGCTTTCGGGAGTACTCAGGGATGGAACGAGCCCCGGACAGGATGGCGTGCGGGATGAGCTCGACCGCTGAAGGCGATAGGTCCAGCATGGCGGCGGTGGCATCACATGCGTCGACGACATCGTCGTATTCCAGCACGACCAGCGCTGTGTGAGACGGTTTGGGGACCAGTCGGACCCGGAGTTGGCGCAGGATGGCAAGTGTGCCTTCCGATCCGCATATCAGCGACGCAAGGTTCATCCCTCCTGTTGGCGGGTAGGCCAGATCATCGGAGAACCACCCTTTGGGTTGGCTGGGTTGATAATTAAGCAAGTAATTGAGGTTGTAACCAGAAGCGCGCCGCCAGGTTTGCGGCCATTTCTCTTTGATCCAGGGAGCGTATTCTTCGCGGACGCGGTGGATGCAGCGGTATATATCTCCTTCGAGGCCAGCGGCACGCTGAAGTTGTGCGAAGGACTCCTCTGAAAGTGCGTGAAACGTTGCGATGGAGCCATCTGCAAGAACGGTGTCAACCGCGAGGATGTGGTCGACGGACATGCCATAGCGGATGGAATGAGAGCCAGACGCATTGTTGGCGATGATCCCACCCATGGTTGCCCGATTTGACGTTGCTGGATCAGGGCCATATTGAAGGCCAACCATCCCAGCTTCACGATTTAATTGATCCAGGACCACACCGGGTTCGACCAGTGCCTCACTGCGTTCCGCATCAAGTTCGACAATGCGTCGTAGATGTCGGGCACAATCGATGATCACGGCGGGGCCTACTGCCTGACCGGCAAGACTGGTTCCGGCACCCCGGGGGAGGACGGGGAGCTGATACGTGTTGGCCACTTCCAGGATGGCCTGAAGTTCGTCAACCTCGCGTGGGAAGACGACGCCAAGCGGCTCGATCTGGTAGTTGGAGGCATCCGTACTGTACAACAGCCGGGAAATGCGATCAAAACACACTTCCCCCTGTATGGAGCGCCGGACATCTTGCTCGAAGGCGGTAAGCTGGTCGGTGTCGATGGCGGTCATGCGCTCATCCTCCAGGCAAGGCGTCCTGTCTACGTTGCCGATGCAGGATCGGATTCTGGATGATTCGGCTCATCATCATGCTGCAGGTCAACGCGAAATGGTGCGAAGCTACCAAGCAGTACTTTGGGAATGCGTCCGTGAACGTGCACGCAGTCCACACGGTTCTCGATCTCGAGCACATCACCACGCTCGTGGAACAGGCTAACCAGGCGTCCCTCTTCATAGGGTAGGTCAAGGGTGACTTCGGCGAGGCTCTCATACAGTTCTGTCTGGATGACGGTGAGCAGGTTCTTAAGCCCCTCGCCGGTGAGAGCCGAAATCAAGGTTGCCGTTTCAAATTCGTCCACGATGGGAATGAGCGAGCCACGATCATCGAGACGGTCCACTTTGTTCAGCGCAGTGATGATGGGGATGTCGTCAATGCCGAGCTCGGTGAGCGTGTCGTGCACTGAATCAGCCTGTGCCCGGGCATTGGGATGCGTGATATCGACGACATGCAGCAGCAAGTCAGCTTCCTTGATTTCTTCCAGGGTTGCCCGAAAAGCTGCAACAAGCATGGTGGGCAGCTTCTGGATGAAGCCAACCGTGTCGGTGAAAAGGACCTCTTTTCCGCCGGGAAGTGAGACGCGACGTGTCGTCGGGTCAAGCGTGGCGAACAATTTGTCCTCGACCAGCACATCGGCATTCGCAAGCGCATTCAACAGCGTTGATTTACCTGCGTTGGTATAACCGACAAGTGCCACGGTGGACATACGAGCTTTCTTTCGCTGCTGCCGATGACGTCCACGATGCTCACGGACGCCCTCAAGCTGGGTCTTCAGATGGGCGATTTTCCGGCGAATCTCACGCCGATCGACCTCCAACTGCGTTTCACCGGGACCACGCAAGCCCACACCACCGGTGCTACCGGCTCGCCCTCCCCCGCCGCCTGCTTGCCGTGCGAGGTGCGTCCAGGTTTGGGTCAGACGGGGAAGACGATACTCGTACTGGGCAAGTTCGACCTGGATGGTGCCCTCACGTGTACGGGCATGCTGGGCGAAGATGTCAAGGATGAGCGCGGTCCGATCGATCACGCTGATGTTGAGGCCAAAGATCTCCTCGAGCTCGCGCTGATGTCTCGGTGATAGTTCCTCGTCAAAGATGACGACATCTGCCTCGAGATCCTCCAGCAGGATTTTAATCTCTTCAACTTTTCCCTTACCGATCATGGTTTTGGGATGAAACTTGGTCAGGCGTTGCGTTGTGCTGCCGACCACATCGACGCCAGCGGTGTCAGCTAGCAATTCCAATTCTCTGAGCGAATCCTCCGCGGTAAGATGCAGGTCGGGTCGGGGAAAATCAATGCCCACCAGGAAGGCACGTTGAACGGGTGCTTCAGTTGCGTACGTGTGTTTCGACATATGTTGTGTTCCAATCTTTGAAATGGGACAAGATCGTTGAGGTAATACGGCGTGTTACGGGTAAAGTATGTCTTCGCCGGTCATGTCATTCCTCGCAAGGAGCCAGTTCACCAGAGTCTGTCCGACCTGCTCCAGGCTCTCTGCAGAGAGCTGGTCGATGGTATCGGCACGGGTGTGCCAGGCCGGGTAGTCGAAATCAATGATGTCGACAGCCGGGATACCGCGCTGGAGGAAGGGCGTATGATCGTCAATGATAGCATAGCCGCGCCTGCTTTCAAACGCCGTGAACCCGGATTGCTGTGCCATAGACCAGATGGAAGCTTGCAGTTCAGGCGAAGAGGTTTGTTCCAATGGAAGTGATAGGTCCCGATCGCCGATCATGTCCACAATGATCACCCCTGCGCAGGGTTCATGGAAATGCTGCGCAAAATAGGTAGAACCGATGATCCAATCCCACTGGTCGATCCCCCCACTATCCTCAGCATCGAAAAAAACGAGTTGTACAGGGAAATCAAGACGCCCTGGAGGGAGCGCGCGTGCTATTTCCAGCAGCACTGCAACCCCGCTGGCTCCATCGTTAGCGCCGGGCACGGGGAGTGTGGGATGTGCTGGATCGCGGTCGGCCAGCGGGCGCGTGTCGTAGTGTGCGCCCAGGATGATGACGGGTTGATCGCTGGTGCGTGGGGTTGAGGCGATGATGTTCGTGATGGTGGTGCCGTGATAGTCAAAGCTCTGACGTTCAACATCCCAGCCAGCCTGCTGGAGGGATGTCACGATCCACGCAACGGTGGCATCATGACCCTCGCTGCCCGGAATTCGTGGACCGAAGGCGAGTTGCCGTTCAACGTCGATCATCGCTCGATCTGGATCAAAGTCAGCCTGCCCCAACCCTGACTGGCAGGCGCTCAGCGCTGCGATTGAGAAGAGGATGATGATGGTGAAAATGGCGTAATTTCGCATAGCCTATTTGGATATTATCGGTCAAAATTCTTGAATTCAAATCGTAGTGCAATTTATGTCTATGCGCAATGAATGTGCTCTTTGAGGGCGTTCATCGAACGCTCGCTGTAGGCACGGGCCCGGTCTTTTTTGTTTCTGCGCACGTCGTCTTGTATTGGAAGCATTAATCCGAAATTGGCTTTCATCGGTTGAAAATGTCGGGGATCCGCATGCGTAAGATACCGCAGCAGGGATCCCAGCATGGTTTCATCTGGTAGCGCAAGAAAAGGTTTCTGCTGTAACGCCGCTGCCGCATTACGACCGGCGACAAGGCCGGTTGCGATATTGCCCATATATCCCTCTACACCGCATAGTTGACCGGCTACATACACGCCAGCTGCTGGAAGGAAAGCCAGGTTCCCATCCAGCAACGCTGGCGCATTCAGGAAAGTGTTGCGATGCATCTGCCCAAAACGTACGATCTCAGCATGTTGCAGACCGGGTATCATCCTGAGAACATGTTTCTGCGCCGAGTAGGTGAGATTTGTTTGAAAGCCAACCAGATTATAGAGAGAGCCAGCTGCATCATCTTGCCTCAGCTGGACAACGGCATATGGCCACCGCCCTGTGCGCGGGTCGTCCAGACCGACAGGTCGCATGGGGCCATATGCGAGAGATCTTTGACCACGCTCCGCGATGACCTCAATCGGCAGACAGCCTTCAAAAAAGCCGCTCCCAGCAGATGTAACGCCCTTTGGAATGTCTCCCTCGAAAGCGCGCAGTTTAATGCGCTCCGCAGTGAGCAATGCCTCCACAAAAGCCGTGTACTGCTCTTCGTTGAGTGGGCAGTTGATATAATCGCCCTGCTCCTGAACACCGCGTCCATATCGTGAAGCCCTGTATGCGATGGTCATATCGATGCTGTCAAAGCTCACAATAGGTGCGAGGGCATCATAGAAGAAGAGATTGTCTTCGCCACTGCGTAATTGCAGGTCACACGCCAGCGCTTCAGAAGTTAGCGGACCGGTGGCCACGATGCAGGGCGGCGCAGGAAGCGATGTGACCTCTTCCCGTATGATGCGTATTCGGGGATGTTCCTCCAGGGTTTGCGTGACTAGCCTGGAGA
>Ga0272441_10014084_pt1 | contig 11407 bp, 9 predicted proteins | sample SSMProp6N_FD_193582 | JGI IMG/M metagenome (GOLD analysis project Ga0272441, IMG submission 193582) | Marine sediment archaeal communities from Little Sippewissett salt marsh, Falmouth, MA, United States - SSM-Prop-6N | ecosystem: Environmental > Aquatic > Marine > Wetlands > Sediment ... | reverse complement strand
GGTTTCTTCACTCAAACCGTAGCTATGGCTACGCTTTTCGCTCCAGAGCGGCGCTTACGAACACGAATCCTGCGCCTGCTCCCGTGATCCTGGTGAGAAATGCGGGCTCTAGCGTCGTACCCCCCTCCAAATAATTCACAGCCCTCAGACTTTTCAGCGCGATAAGTCTGCTCGTCTCAACCCAGAAGACTCCCGTCTGCAGTTCCAAAACAAGCCGTTGCCACGCGTTTCTCGATTTTTTTTACAGAATAACTGGCAATCGAAAACATTTTGGGATATATTTCCCAATTATGAGTTCATTGGCCGTTCAGCACAGTTGTCGTGGCTCATGATTCGATCATTTATCAGATAGACCCGACGGGTTACAAAAAGAGGAAATAGACATGCGCGTAAAAAAATTAACCTATTGCGTGATAGGCGCTCTGGCAGCGGCCAGTTTGTCAGCCTGCAGCGACAGCGACAGTGACACTGCCGGTGTTGCCACCGACACAACGCCGACCGGAGGCACCGTCGTGGGTGCAGTAGCAGGGTTCGGCAGCGTTATTTTGGAAAACGGCGTTGAATACAACACCGACAATGTCACCGAATGCGATCTCGATGACATGAATGTCGCGGGCAAGTGCGAGGACAGCATGGCAGTCGGGATGCATGTCAGCATGGAGCTGGACGATAGCGGAGCGGTTTCATCGATCCATTATGATGATGATGTCGAAGGCCCCGCGAGCGAACTCAACGGAACCGATGGCAACTTCTCTTTCAAAGTCCTCGGTATCAACGTGAGCACATCAGCACCGGGCACCCAGTGGGACGATTTCACCAGCAGCCCGCCCCAGGCGAGCGAACTAGACGGTGCGATTGTTGAAATCAGCGGTGAGTGGCAAGGTTCGGTGCTGGTGGCAAGCTATGTTGAACGCCAGAGTGACAGCGACAGCAGCTACGAAATCAAAGGCACTGTCGGCACGGTTGATTCGACCAGCTTCACGCTGACGTTGAAGGATGGCGGTACTGTGGCAGTCGATGCGAGCAACGCAAACCTGATTCCTCAGACTGGCGATTATGTCGAGGTTGAGGGTACGATGGATGCCTCGCAGTTGATCGCGATCAGAATCGAGATCGAAGATGAAGATGACTTCGACGATGATGGTGAGGCCGAAATAACTGGAACGCTGACGGAGGATGTTAGCAGTGCAACCGGGTTTTCGATCGCCAGCACCGATGTCGATATTAGCAATGCTCCAGGCTGCACTGATCTGATTGGTTCGACAGTTGAAGCCGAGGGCATCTACGACCAGACCACGAGCGTCCTCGTCGTCGAGAAGTGTGAAGACGAAGAAGATGAGCTGGAGATGAAATGCCTGGTCAGCGAAGTCAGTGTCGATCCGCTGCTGCCGAAGGTCGGTACCCTTTCATGTGCCTTCCCCAATACTTCAGGAGGACCCCTTTCTGTTGAATTCCGCGATTCACCCGAACTCGCCACATTCTCTGACGATGACTCGATTGATCCCTTCGACCTGACGGATATCAACAGTGGCGACTGCGTCGAAATCAAGGCAGGCCCGGACGCTACCGGCGCGCTGGTCGCTGGCTTGCTTGAACTGGAAGAGGTTGCATCCGGCTGCGAATCCTATGAGCTCGAAGGGCCCGTGGATGCGATCACTGCGGACGCTATCACAGTGCTTGGCATCACCTATGGCCTGAGCGGTACATCGATGCCTGTTACAACGCCAGTACCCGGTGACACGGTTGAGATCGTCGATACCGATGCCGACGGCATAGCTGATTCTGTCGAGATCGATGAGTCGGAGACGACCGACGCGATGGAAGGTGCCGATGATTCAGTAGAATCGTAGCCTCCCCACTTCCCAGTTGGGAAGACCCTTAACGGACCACCTCCCGGGTGGTCCGTTTTTTTAATAGCCCGTCAACTCGAGATAGCCCACACCTGGATTGACACCCTCGGCGATCACCGGGCCTTCCCAGTATGGAAACGACGTCTCCAGCCAGTGATCCGGCTCTGGCGCACGAACTACCCACTGGTGGTCCGAACCTTTGGCGGGCAAAGCCAGTGACCAGACTAATGGCAACTGCAAAGGTCCTTGCTGTTTGCGCTTGACTGCCAGATTTTTCAGTGGCTGCAGCCGGATATCATCAGCAGATAACGCCTCTGCGGTCCCATCCGGATGAATCCAGGTGCCACTGATCCAGTCGTCACTGCGCTCGGCAGCGCCCGCCTCTGCCTCGCCAGCAGCGGTGTGACGCAGACGATAGACCATCAATGCGCTGCCATCGTTCAAATGCAGGGAAATCCAGTCCCAACCAGGTTGATTGTCAGCCAGTGGCTGTGAGCTCCACTCGCGGTCCAGCCAGCCGACGCCATTGACCTCGACGTTCTGATCCTGCAGGCCAATAACGCCGACAATCTGAATGTGCGGCTGGCTGTAGTAATAGCTGGCCTGGCCTTGCGCAGATTTCTGACTGAAACCCTGATCACCGTTCAATACCCAGGGTGTCGCCATGGTCATTCGCAGATCGACGTTGATGTCTTGCAATCGAATGCTCAGTTGACCGGGCAAGGGTTCCAGCCCTTGGCCCCGCCACAGCCAGTCGTCAAGCCATGCCTCAAAACGGCCATCGATATGGTCAACACCGGCCTGACCGATGCCACCGCGGGCGAAACGTTCTTCATAGACATGGCCGTTTGGCGTGCTGACTGCGGCGTGCGCCATCCAAACCTGATTGCTGTTCCAGCCCCTCACGTCGCCCTGTGGATATAGCGTCTGCCGAAATAGGGTCCAGTGCACGCCCCAATCACGTCCAGCGCTGTCAATCAGATTCGCCGTCAGATACCACCACTCGATTCGATAGTCAGGGTGCGGCAAATGATCTCGTGGGAAGGTCAGCTTTTTGCCCGGGACAACTTCAGCGTAGCCGGCATCGTCCTGACGCAGTATCTGGTAGACATCGTCATCGGCCCAGGCACTCGTTGAAAACACTAACAGCAATGAGCAATAGAGAACACAGCGCATCAGGACTCACCCCCCAACTGCTTCAACATCGTCGGTAGCCGATAGCGAATCTGCGCGAACGAGATCAGCGCCGTGATCGCGACAACTACAGCTGTGAGCAGCGCCAGTCGCAGGCCGGGCCCTAGTTGCAACACCATCGGCATGGTCCAACCGAACGAGAGCACATTGAGATCTGTGATCAGAATCCAGGCCAAAAGCGCGCCAAGTGGCAACGACAATGCCCAGGTCAGGAACACACAAACCGCCAGTGGCAGCAGCACGATCAACAGCCATTCTCGCCGACTCACGCCCATGGATCGCCAGTGCGCATATTCGGGCAGGCGGCGCTGGTGAATCGCCAACAACGAGGCCAGCAATGCAACACCCGCAACACTGAGCGTCAGTGTGTTCATCGCTGCAGTGATTGCGAAGGTGCGCTCAAAAATCTCAAGCGATACCTGCAAAATATCATCGCGGTACAGCCAGTCTCCCGGCCTGGCGCCAGACGACAGCAAAGCCCGCTCGATCGCCACCCGCTCATGATCTTGTAAAGGCGTGTCATAGGCGTTCCCTGCCTCCTTGTCCAACCACAAGGCCAGCCCCTGTTCACTCGCATTTGGCCAGGTTTGTTTCACAATCGAATGCGGCAGATAAAACTGAAAATACGGATTACCATAGTCGTAATAGAATCCCGCTACGACAAAACTTTGTTCACCCGTTCGCGTCGGCAACACAATGGACACGCCCAGATCGACACCCGCCAAATGGTGCACTTGCTCATTGGCCAGGACCACACCAGGCTTGTCCTGGTACCAGGCGAGCAAATCCTCGCTCGACTGGGCCATCGGCAACTCTAAAGTGTCAGGTGCGCGCGTATCGAGTCCTCGTATCAGCGCCGGCCGGTGCTGCCATCGCACCATCAAGCCATTGCGCCGATGATGATCGCGAATCAATGGCGACTCCAGAACAGCCTCGCTTGTCAGGCTGTCACTCTGGATGTAGATGTCGGCCGCGATGCGTTGATCGAGCCAGTCCTGCAAGGCGGTGCGAAACGACCCGACCAAGGTATCAACACCAAAGTTCGCGGTTAGCGCGAGCAGCAATGCCATCATCGCGGTGCGCAATGTCGGCAGTTGTGCCCAGCCATCTCGAATCGCCCAGCGCAACCGCCAGGCTTTGTCAGGAATGCCAGCCTGCAAGACTGAGATCGCGAATGCGAGCACACCCGGCAATATCCATGCGCTGGCGAACAGCACTAGCGCCAGGAGCACAAAGCCCTGTGCAACCGTTTCCAAGTTTGGATATAACACCGCCGCCCCGGCCAACAGCACAACTGCCCCGGCTGCAAGCCAACGCCGGACTTTGCCGTCCTGTCGCCAGTCCTCGCTCAGATTTCGCTGCCTCGCTATCACCTGGCGTGCCCGTTGCGACAATGGCCAGGCCAAGGCAAGTATCAGACCGCCGAGCGTCATTGCCCAAGCCTTAAACAACGTATCTGAACGCAACAGCAGACGATGATCGAGCACGGCACCGTAAAGGTTCTGCAGACTACTCGCAACCGAGGGAAGCAACTGCTGCCCTATCAGATATCCTATTGAGGCACCTGCGGCCGCACCGATCACACTGAAAAACAAGGTTTCGATCAGAATAGCTGCGCTGAGCAGGCGGATACCGACACCCAGCTCCTGCAAAGTTGCCAACGTCGCCGAGCGCGCGTTCAGCGAGAAACGCACCGCGTTGAACACGATAAACAATCCAACGGCAAACGAAAGCAGGCTCATCGCGGTCAGATGGCTGTGCAGGCTCTGGGTCAGTTCGGCGAGATCCAGGCTCTGTTGATTCGGAATCAGCTGCAGCTCCTCGGGCAACACGCTGCGCAGTGCCTCAGCATCGGTTGGCGTCAAGCTGCTGACCGCAAGATAACTGAAACGTGTCCGCTGAAGCACGGACATCGCCGCACCGATATCCATAAAGACACGCTGACCCTGTTGCTGCTGCGTCTGCATTACCGCGACCGGCAATCGCTGCCCTGATGCGAGCTCTAGGCGTTCGCCCGATCGCAGACCCAGACTATCCGCGAGTGTCTGCGGGTACCACGCCTGAAAGGGTGGCTGAACCAGCTCTTCCCAGCTACCGATGCCACTGCCAGAGGTTGCAGAATCGACAGGAAGCGCAAGCAGGTCGGTGGCGATCAGCGTCAAAGGCTGTTGATTCTCGGTGGTCAATCGCTCTTCCAAGATCGGGTAGACTTGACGAAAACCCTGACGTCGAAGGCTTATATAGGCCTCGGGATCGATACCGCTGTCGTCAACGGCACGTACCCAGTAGCTCGCCTGGGCGCCGAGCAGCTGATTGGCCTCCTGATAACTGGCGCGGGCATGCGCGTTTATAACCTGCACAGCTGTCCACAAGCCGACACCGGTAATCAATCCGACCAGCAGGAACAGGGTTTGTAATGGATGGCGCCAGTAGTGGCTGAGCAGCGCGTGCAGCGTCCAAAACAGTTGCCTCAACATGCTTTCAACTTCCTGCCGTTCCACACCAAGCATTTCTCAGCCTGAACGGCCATGGCCTGCTGGGCTAAGCCAGATGAGCCCGTGTCGTGTTCAGGATTGACGCCGGCGTTGCACGCGCTGCCCAGGACGCTCGAAAATTTGGCGGTCTGTCGAGTCATCGCATCACATTTAATCAAGCTGGACCAACTGACCATTGTGCAAGCGCCAGCGTTGATCCAGGTAAGCCGCCATCGTCGTGCTGTGGGTCGCCATCAGCAGGCTGCTACCCGATTCTCGTACCAGCTCGATCAGCAGCTGCATGACTGCGCCACTGGTGTGCTCGTCCAGGTTTCCAGTCGGTTCATCGGCAAGCACCAAATCCGGTTTGTGCAACAAGGCACGAGCCATCGCAACACGTTGCTGCTGACCACCGGATAATTGTTGTGGCAGTCGCTGGAGCAAATCGCCGAGTCCGAGCCGTGCGATCAAGTGATCACGGTAGGCTTTGTCCAGCCGTTGGCACAGACGCGCCTGCAATTGCAGGTTGTCGGCAACATTCAGGGTGGAGATCAGATGATATTGCTGGAATACCAGGCTGACCTGTTCGCGTCGGGTCTGATTCCAGTCGCTTTCGCGAAATTCGGCTGTGGACCGACCGAGCAACCGAATGTCACCACTATCCGGCAAATCCAGCCCGGCGACCATGTGTAACAAGGTGGTCTTGCCGCTGCCACTCTCGCCCAGTAATGCGGCGGAGCAACCCTGATCGAGCGAAAAATTGACACCAGCCAGAACAATGATCTGGCCACCCGGCTGGTGATACGACTTACTCAGATTCTCAAGTTGAAGCATGTGGGGCATCGGGCAGGCCATATTTTGATCAAGACGCATTGCGCCACACTGCAGCGACGCGTTTGTGCCATCCAGTCAGCTGCAGGCACAGGCAATCGCCGGGGCTGCTTGGATTTGCGTGCTGACCGTTGAGAGCTGCGCGCCACTGCTCGCCTGATAGTCAAGCCTTCGCTGATCCTGATTGCTACTTTTCGATCAGTTCGAGCGTGTTACCATCGAAATCGCGACAAAACAATGCGCGGCGACCAGAGCTACTCAAGCTATAAGACAGCTCTGCTCGATCAAGTTCAGCGATTATTTGATCCAGGTCAGATACCGTCAAGGCTGTGTGTCGGTCCCGGCCGCCGTGTGCCGGCCGGTCATGAACCGGGTCTGGATTGGGTAACTCGATCAAGTGAATCTGCCCTCCCTCAGCCAGATCCAGCCAGGCGCCAGGGTAGGACAGGTTCGGGCGAGCGTGATTTTGTTCGAGACCGAGGACGCCAACGTAGAACTCCAGGGCCCTGTTGGTGTCCGCGACCAGCACGCTGGCATGGTCAAAACCTTTGATAAAACTTTCGCCCAAGATACCGTGCCTCAAAATCGCTTATAATATGCGCCCCGCAGACATTGACACCGTCTCGCAGCGCGAAGTTTAAAGTTTATACGAAAACGCTAGTGCGATTCGAGGCGGCCAGACCAGGCGCGAGGCCTAAACAGCAAAGTACGAGCAGCCCCTCAATGAATCCACTGTTGCAACAACTCCAGCCGTACCCGTTCGAAAGGCTGGCCGCACTCAAGGCGCGGTGCACACCTCCGGCTGACCTGGAGCATATCGCCTTGTCAATTGGCGAACCAAAACACCCGTCTCCTGAGGTCGCATTGGAGTCACTGCGGCAAAATTTGAAACTGTCCAATCGCTATCCGCTGACCCGAGGCAGCCCTGAGCTGCGGCAGGCAATCGCTCACTGGCTGCAGCGCAGATTCAAACTAGCCGCCGGGAGCATCGATGCGGACAGACACGTGATACCGGTCAATGGCACCCGCGAGGCCCTGTTTGCATTTGCGCAGTGCATCGTTGATGGCCGATCCGATGGGCTGGCGCTGATGCCGAATCCGTTTTACCAGATCTACGAGGGCGCCGCGATCCTCGCGGGAGCGCACCCCTATTTCTACAGTACGCTCGAGCAGAACGATTATCTCGCTGATTTTGATGCCATCGATGAAAACACCTGGCAACGTTGCCAGCTGATCTACATCTGTTCCCCGGGCAACCCGACCGGCGCCGTGATACCTGAAGCGCAGCTGGTCAAACTGATCGAAAAATCTCTGCGCTATGACTTTGTCATTGCATCAGACGAGTGTTACTCGGAGATCTACTTCGATGATAACCTCCCACCCCCGGGCTTGTTGCAAGCCGCTTTCAACAGCGGGAACCAGTCGTTCACGAACTGTGTGGTCTTTCACAGTCTGTCCAAACGCTCCAACCTGCCGGGCATGCGTTCCGGTTTCGTCGCCGGTGATGAAAAAATCATCCGCTCGTTCTTGCTCTACCGTACCTATCATGGTTGCGCGATGCCCCCGGCGCACCAGATTGCCAGCATCGCGGCCTGGAATGACGAGGAGCATGTGCGCGCCAACCGCGAGCTCTACCGCAAGAAATTCGATGCAGTGCTTGACATTCTGGCACCCGTCAGTCGCACACGAAAACCTGACGCCGGTTTTTACATCTGGTTGAACACCCAACGATCGGACACCGATTTTGCCCAACAGCTCTATGTTCGTCAGAACGTAACAGTGCTGCCTGGTAGTTTTCTGTCCCGCGATGTGAATGGCGCCAACCCCGGAAGCCGTCATGTCCGTATGGCGCTGGTTGCTCCACTGGACGAGTGTGTCGAAGCGGCCAACAGAATCAAGCAATTCATAGACAGTTTGGATTAACCTAGCTCACAGGAGACGATTGTGGAAGACCTGAAAAAAATCATCGAAGAAGCCTTTGAACGAAGAGCCGATATTACCCCACGAAATGTTGAAACCCATATCGCCGATGCGGTCAACGAAGCCATTGCACTGCTCGATTCCGGTCAGGCGCGCGTCGCAGAGAAAGGAAGCGACGGCTGGGCTGTGAACGAGTGGCTGAAAAAAGCGGTACTACTGTCCTTTCGCATCAATGACAACGAATTCATCAAGGGTGGGTTCACCAATTACTACGACAAGGTCGAGTCCAAGTTTGCCGACCACAACACGCGCGCCTTCAGGGAATCCGGCGTGCGTGTGGTGCCACCAGCCACGGCACGCATTGGCTCGTATATAGCGCCCAGCGTGGTGCTGATGCCCTCCTACGTCAATATCGGCGCCTATGTCGACTCTGGCACCATGGTCGACACCTGGGCCACTGTCGGCTCCTGCGCACAAATTGGAAAGAACGTTCACCTCTCCGGCGGTGTTGGCATCGGCGGTGTACTTGAACCGCTGCAAGCCGCACCGACTATTATTGAGGACAACTGTTTCATCGGTGCCCGCTCGGAGATCGTCGAGGGCGTCATCGTCGAAGAGGGTTCGGTCATCTCGATGGGTGTTTACATCGGCCAGAGCACCAAGATCTACAACCGCACAACCGGCGAGATCACCTTTGGCCGCATCCCTGCCGGCTCGGTCGTCGTATCCGGTAATTTGCCCTCTAAAGATGGCCGTTACAGCCTGTATTGTGCAGTCATCGTCAAGCAGGTCGACGAAAAAACCCGCGGCAAGGTCGGCCTGAACGAACTGCTTCGCGAAATAGATTAAATCACGGTAGTTCACCGCAAAGGCGCAAAGGTCGCAAAGACATTTTTGGTGTTGCCCAATTTCAACCGCTGTAAACAGAGGCAACACAATCTCGAAGGATCAGGGCAGTAAGAAAAAACTTTCCTAACCTTTGCGTCCTTTGCGCCTTGGCGGTGATCATCTAATTTAAGGTTTCTCTATGATCAGAATCTATGGTATTCCCAACTGTGACACGATGCGAAAAGCTCGTAAGTGGCTGGAGGCGCATGGTCTCGAATACGAGTTTCACGACTACAAGAAACAGGGTGTTCCCGAGAAAGAACTCAGAAGCTGGATCGAACGCGCAGGCTGGGAGCATCTGCTCAATCGGCGGGGCACCACCTGGCGTAAGCTGGATCCAGACATTCGAGCCAATATCGATGAAGGCCGGGCTACAGCGATCATGCTGGAGCATCCTGCGATCATCAAGAGACCAGTGCTTGAATCGGGCAACACGCTGTTGATCGGCTTCAACGAAAAAGACTACCAGCAGTGCCTGAAATGATACCTCCACTCTGAGCACAAGGATGAGTTATCCAAATAATAGACTGTTTTATCTGGCTTTTTTGTAGATCATCGGCATCGGGCCAGCAACTACTGGAGCACTCGCCGGTTCGCAGGCGCGTCGGACCTGCGTCATTTTTATTGATAATCGCCGCAGTATCGCCGAAATATGCTAAGTATTGGTTGTAGCGACGATTTTTTGTCTATACACCTCAATCAAAGTGATAAGGACGACCCAGTCAGGACTTTAGCCCGCAACTATGCCCAGCCAGAAAACAGAGATACTGGTTGTTGACGATTCGCCAACCATTCGCGCGACTGTCGCCAAATACTTGGGCGACGAGTACAGCACGCTTGCAGCTGCAGATGGTGAGGAAGGCTGGGAACTGCTCCAGACCAACGAACACATCTCACTGGTATTCTCTGATATGCATATGCCGGTGATGAATGGCATGCTCCTGCTGCAACGCATCAGGGACTCAGACTGTGAACGCATTGCTAACATACCGGTGATCATGATCACCGGACATGATGACACCGAAGCAGCGAAAAAAGCGACCCATAGTCTTGGTGCAACCGACTTTCTGGGCAAACCTTTTGACAAAGTTGACATACTCAGTCGTGCACAATCCTACACCCGCCTGAATAAAAAAATCACAGCGCTGGAAAAAGAAGTTGCGTACGACTCACAAACTGGCCTCTACAATAATCGCCTGCTGATCGATTTCGGGACCAAGACACTGTCTTTTGGCAAGCGCTACAACATGGTCGCTTCGATACTCTATGCGGAGATTTCGGACATCGGGGGTTATCGGGAAGCCTATGGCGATAAGGCAGTGGACTCGATCATTCACACTGTCGCAGACCATCTCGAACGTGCGGTCCGAAAGGAAGAACTTGTGTCACACATCGAGGAGACACGGTTCGCGATCGTCCTGCCCAATACCAAGGCATTCAAAGCACACATCGTTGCTACCCGATTGAAACAGACGGTAGAAAACCTGGTTTTCGAGATCGGCAACGACAAGTTACGTCTCAAACTGGCACTGGGCCTGTGCTCAACCGAGGACTCAGAACAATCCAACAGCCTCACATTCGAAGAATATTGTGTGCTCGCATCGCATGCGCTGGCCGCTTCGCTGGATACACCAAACAAGCGCATCACACGCTACGATGAGACTTATGAAAAGAAAATAGCGGACGACACTGAAACAGTAGCAGCGGAAACATTGGAGCCTGAGAAGGCTGACGCAAAAGAACCCCGAGCTCTCTCAACACCCGCCGACAGCGACAAAGACGCAACTGATGCGTTCGGAAATTTCTTCTCCTGTATTCTACGGGGTGACTACAGCGCGATTCCAATCGAGTTTTTGCCGTCATTGATCGAGCCGCTGGAGAATTTCTTAAGATACGCACACGCGACTATCGAAGAGAATAGAAAGATTTCCGGGGAATGAGCGGCACCGTCCTAGTCCGTCTGCACTTACTTAAGGAAGCTCTGAATAATTCGTCCCTGAATTATCAGAGCACGGGAAACACAAAATGCGATTTTCCGTTCCCCTTCATATTCAATCGCTTAAGGCGATTGAATATGGCGGCGCTTCCTTGCGCCGCGGAAACTCTGAATTAATCAGAGTTTCCTTAACAGCTATCGTCGGGCAATCGACCGGCCGACACGGGTTACTTCTTCCGGAAAACGCCGTGAATACGTCCGTGTAGGCTCGACGGCGGCTTCCCTGCCGCCGACATTTCCTCCAGAAGCAACCC
>Ga0272441_10014083_pt1 | contig 11408 bp, 10 predicted proteins | sample SSMProp6N_FD_193582 | JGI IMG/M metagenome (GOLD analysis project Ga0272441, IMG submission 193582) | Marine sediment archaeal communities from Little Sippewissett salt marsh, Falmouth, MA, United States - SSM-Prop-6N | ecosystem: Environmental > Aquatic > Marine > Wetlands > Sediment ... | reverse complement strand
CCTGGCCGTAGATTGCGAGCCGATTACCCGATCTGTCCTGTTGCGGGAATTGGGTGAGCAGAGCGTCGTCATGCTGGCAGAGGCCTCGGTGGTAGAGATCGACTCCGATGCAGTAGTTGCTCAGGTGAAGGGACTCAACAGGCGGATTCCTGCAGATCGGATCGTGTTTGCGACAGGGTCTTGTCCCGACGCTCAATTGAACGCAGGACTCGAGAAAGCCAGCTTCTTGGTGGAAGTGATCGGAGATGCACGCGAACCACGCGGCATTGCAGAAGCTGTGTACGAAGGGTGGCGGGCTGGACAGCGCGCCTCGATGGCACCCCAGCGTACCAGGGCCGAGGAGGAGTGATGGAGCGTATTGTACGAGTAAGTGCTCGCACAGGGACCATTGAATCGATGCCGATTCCTGAGCAGATGAGGTTCCGGGGCGGTCGCCAGATGATCGCACACCTGCTGCGCGATGAAGTGGATCCGGGCTGTGCCCCGTTGGGAAGAGGCAACAAGCTCATTCTCGCCCCTGGCTGGCTGGGGGGGACCGCTGTGCCGATGAGTGGTCGGCTCTCGATTGGCGGGAAGAGCCCGCTAACGGGTGGGATCAAGGAATCGAATGTCGGAGGAGAGGCTGGACAAGCACTGGCAAAGGCTGGCATTCGTGCACTCGTTGTGGAAGATGCCCCGGACACGCTGACCGCGCGCGTGCTTTGGCTAGGGCCGTCATCTGCTCGCTGGATCGAGGATCTCTCGCTTGCCGGGTGTGGAGTTCGAGAGACCTTCTCCAGGCTGCGAGAGCGGTTCGGCGAACGCTGTGCTGTCGTTGCCATTGGCCCCGCTGGGGAGCACCGCATGGCCGGCGCAGGCGTGGCGACCACGGATGCCTCTGGAGTGCAAGTGCGCTATGCAGGCCGCGGCGGGCTTGGCGCAGTCATGGGGTCCAAGGGTATCAAGGCGATCGTGATTGACGACGACGGTGCCTTGCCACTGACAGGAGCGGATCCTGCGGCGTTGCGTGAAGCGTCCAAACGCTTCACGGAGATCATTCTGTCCAATCCTGCCGGGCTCGAACGGCGGCAGAAGCTTGGCACAGCAGCCATTGTCGGCCCGTCCAACGAACTCGGATTCCTGCCCACGCGCAACTTTCGCGAAGGCTCATTCGACGGGATCGACGGCATCACCGGAGAACGTTTGTCGGAGACCATTGCCGAACGCGGAGGAGAGGGACGCTCCGGTACACCGTGTATGACAGGATGTATCATCCGCTGCTCCAACGTGTATCCGGATTCCGACGGCCAAAGAAAAGTTGCCACGCTCCAGTATGAGAATATCGCATTACTAGGTTCGAACTGCGGCATTGACACGCTTGACGGCATCGCGGAACTCAACGCCCAGTGCAATGACATTGGGCTGGATACGATTGAGATGGGTTGTGCGCTTGGTGTGGCCATGGAAGCTGGACTCGCTGCATTTGGGGACGCCGAGGCCGCTTCCGAACTGCTGAGGCAAGTGGCAGAGGCCACACCGCTGGGCCGCATTCTCGGGCAAGGGGCAGCGTTTGCCGGCAGAGCGCTGGGCGTTCGACGGGTGCCTACGGTCAAAGGACAAGGGATCCCCGGGTACGATCCGCGTGCGCTGAAAGGAAATGGCATTACGTACGCCATGTCCCCAATGGGGGCCGATCACACGGCAGGAAACGCGTTCGGCACAGCACGAACGCTTGACCCCTTGTGCGAAGCGGGGCAACTCGAAAACTCCAGAGCGCTTCAGATCCGGGCGACCATCTTGGACATGTCCGGGCTCTGCTTGTTTGCGCGCGCGCCATTTACAGAGGATGCCGAGTTGCTTGCGGACCTGGTCAACGGACGGTTTGGCACGCGTCTCACATTTGCAGACATTGCACAGCAATCGGCGGACACGATCGACATCGAGCGCCAATGGAACGCAGACGCCGGGGTTCCAGATTGTCTGGCTGACGTTCCCGAGTTCATGAGGGACGAGCCCTTGCCGCCGCATCAAACGGTATACGACATCAGCATGAAGACGATGCAATCCATTTGGGAGATTGAACCGAATCGAACGAAGTTCTAGGCGACGGCTCGCAGCGCGGGCAGTCGCAGGAAGGAGATCGCATGAAGTACGTCGTTGACGCGGCCGATGTAGAGGGTGTGAAGAAGGTTCCCAATCGGGTTTCCAAGCTTCTGCTCTCGGAGAGGAGCGTCGGAATCCAAGGCTTCTCCATGGGGCAAAACGTCACAGAGGTGGGTAGCCAGATTCCCGAACACGCACACGAGGTTTCCGAAGAGGGAATGTACATCGTTAGCGGCCAGGGGCGTCTCATCACGGATGAAGGAGAACAGGATCTCGTCGCCGGTATGGCTATCTACATGCCCCCTGGAGTGAAGCACTCCATCGTGAACACTGGAGATGAAGATCTGAAGCTGGTCTGGGTCTATTCCCCCGCACTTCCACAGCATCGCAAGCAAGCAAGTGCATAGCCAAGGAGGCTGAACCATGTTCGATGAAACACGCCAAAGCCTGGAGAAGCTGGGGCTTCCCAAGGGTGATTTGTACGAGTTGACGACATCCGGCAAGACCTTTCCGGATGGTGCGCACTTCCGAATCGAGGTGCCGACGATCAACTCGTTCGAGGCATTCAAGGCACTACTTGACCGTGCAGCCGAACTCGGTGTGACCATCAATCGAATCGACGAGACGTATGGCATCTTCCGGCACACGCTTGGAGAATTGCGCGATTACTGCGCATTGGCCAAGGAGCGCGGTGTGGCCGTCAATCTCTCTGTAGGGCCACGAGCACCGTATGACACCGGTGCAACGGTACATACCTCGCAGGGGGTACGCATTGCCTATCGACTCCGCGGTATGGAGCAGGTTGTTCGCGCAGTAGAAGATGTCAAACGAGCGGTGTCCGTCGGCTGTCGCGGCATCCTTGTGTACGACGAGGGGCTCTTGTGGGTGTTGAACGGAATGAAAGCGGCCGGCGACCTGCCTGAGGACCTGCAATTCAAGGTCTCAGCACACTGTGGCCACGCGAACCCCGCAGCCTTCAAAGTGTTGGAGAGCATGGGCGCGCATACGATCAACCCCGTCCGTGACCTTCAGCTTCCCATGCTGGGCGCACTACGCCGGGCAGTGAGCGTTCCGCTCGACTTGCATACCGACAACCCGCCGGCATCCGGTGGTTTCATCCGAAGCTACGAAGCTCCGGAAATCGTTCGGGTTGCATCCCCTGTGTATCTCAAGACGGGCAACTCTGCGGTCTCGGGACACGGCATCCGCACCACGGCTGCCGAGGGTTGTGCGATGGCAGAGCAGGCAAGCATTGTTGTCGAGATGGTCCACAAGTACTTGCCGGAAGCTGTGCAGAGTGGCCCTGCGCCAGAGGACGCAGCGATTCCGGTTTAGGAGTCACATGAGAGTGGCGCAGCTTGTTGCCCCCCGTGAGTTGATGCTCTCCGAACGCCGGGCCCCAGAGCCCGGCCCTGGGGAGGTCCGCATCGCGGTTCACGTTGTCGGCATCTGCGGCACGGATATGGAATTCTACTCCGGGCGCAGAGAGAGCGGCTATCCGTTCATTCTTGGCCACGAGTGTACAGGGATTATTGATGCGTTGGGGCGGGGAGTGAAACGTCGAAGTCTTGGGGAACGGGTAACCCTCCGCCCCAATTTCGGCTGTGGATCCTGCATGCGGTGCAACGAGGGACGAGACAACATCTGTCCCAATAGCCGTGGGATGGGAGTCACGATCGATGGTTGCCTGGCTCAATACATTCTGGCACCTGCGCGCTACGTCTTCCCACTCCCCATGAAAATGGCGTTGGAGACCGGGGTGCTGATTGAACCCTTGGCGGTTGCAGGGCGCGCAGTGCTTCGCGCTGCTGTGGGACCGGGCACTCGCTTGCTCATTCTCGGCGCAGGGACGATCGGCCTGCTCGCTGCTCGCTGCGCTGCGCTGGCGGGCGCAGCCATTACGGTCTGCGATCCGCTGCCGGAACGATTGTCCATTGCAGAGCGACTTGGTGCAGGCGTTACCTTAGCACCGGGCAGGCAACTTGACGCTGTCCGGGAATCCGGCTTCGATGCTGTTCTTGAGACTGCGGGTGTAGCCGCGACGGTTGCGACCGCGCTCCGCATGGCAAGGCCGGGGGGGCGTGTTGTACTCACGGGTATCCCGATGGAAGCCGCGGCAATTGAGACGAAGTGGATGGTTTGGCGAGAGCTTGAGGTTCATGGCTCATTCATCTACGACGCTGAGGACTTCGAGCAAGCTGCGCTCCGAATTCAGGACGGTAGCGTGCAAGCATGCGACTTCATCACCCACCGGTTCACACTTGAAGAAGTTGCAGATGCGTTTGAGCTTGTGGCCCGCCATGGCGGGCTGAAAGTACTGATCAAGATAGCGCAGGAGGATGCCTAATGGCTCAATGGGATTTGCCACCACAGGGTGGCCATATGGACCGAGCCTCTGGAGTCTACTTCCAGAACATGACCGGCCGTCAGGTTCGAGAACGGCTCCAGAAGGATGACACGATTATCATTCCGATTGGAAGCACGGAGGCCCACGGTGACGGCGCTCCCTACGGCGAGGACACGTTCCTCGTTACCCGGATGGCCGAGAAAGCGGCCGAACGGACGGGGTGCACTGTTGCGCAGCCGATTTGGTACGGCTCCCATCCTTGGGGACATCTTGGCATGCCTGGAACGGTCGTGATTCCCGAGGACACGTTTACTGCGGTGGTGCGCGCAGTGATCGCGGGCTTGTGGAATGCCGGATTCCGGAAGCAAATCTTGCTGAACGGCCACGGCCAAGAATATGTGATTCCGAACGCGATCCACCAGTTCATGAAGACCTACCAAGTGCCGGCGGTTCTCGCGTTCGTCAACTGGCCAACGATCATCCCGAAGCAGTTGATGGACAAGGCACACGGCGGGCCGTTCGAGACCCCATTCAAGCATGCAGATGAAGCCGAGACTTCGTATTCCATGGCGCTGTTTCCAGAGATGATCCACCTGGAGGATGCCGTTGACACCATCCCCGGTGGATTTCTCAAGAATGGGAAGGGACTCCGCCATGTCGACGGCGGCGGCGACATTTACCAGCGTCCGATTCCAGGACACGCTCAAGCCGGACTTGGTGGACTGGAAGTCTGTTGTACGCCCGAAGGTGTTGTGGGGTCTCCGTCGCTGGCATCTCCTGAGAAGGCATACGACGGTGTGAAGACGGTATTGGACTACCTTGTGGAATTGCACGACGACATTCTCGAAGCCTTCCCGCCGGGTGAACTGCCTCCGGTGGAGAAGATGACGCAACGAACGCCTGAGGAAATCGACGCGGTGGTCCGCGGTCCGAAAGCGGGCGGCAGACACTTGTACACAATTGCCTACCCTCCGTAGGCACAGAGCATAGAGAGGAGTCTGAGCGATGAAAGCACTAGTGTTCGATGGCCCGGGGCGCGTCGGGCTGAAAGAGGTCCCGAAACCGGAGATCTCGGACGATGAGGTGCTCATCCGGACGGAGTTTGCAGCTGTCTGCGGAACCGATGCCCATATGTTGAGCGGCGGGTTCCCTGCCCGTGAGGGCACCATTATGGGACACGAGGCATCCGGTATTGCGGAAGCCGTCGGCGCGCGCGTGACGCACATCGTTCCCGGTCAACGAGTCGTGTGCTCTCCCATCGTGGTGTGCGGAAGCTGCCTGGCTTGCCGCTCCGGCCGCTACAACGTGTGTGAGCGGCGAAAGCATCTAGGCATCGAAGCCGATGGCACCTTCGCGGAGCATTTCAAATTGCCGGGGTACTCGGTGTTTGAGGCTCCACCGGGACTCAGTCCGGAAGAAGCAGCGCTTGTCGAGCCGGCTGCAGTCGGATACCACGCCGTCTGCCGGGCGGCCCCGACACCCTCGGACACAGTGGTCGTGATGGGCTCGGGTCCGATCGGGCTCTTCATCCTGGAAAGCGTTGCTGCATTTGGCTGTCAGAAAATCATCGTTTCCGGACACCGGCAGCGGCGCCTTGAACTCGCAAAGGCGCTCGGTGCACACCGCGTGGTGCGGCCACCGGACGAGGATCTCGAAGCGGTCGTCATGGAGGAAACCAGGGGCAGTGGAGCGGACATCGTGATCGAAGCAGTTGGGCGCGCGGACACCATAGCGGAATCGGTCCGATTGGCGCGCTCGGCCGGTAAGATCATGATGGTCGGCATTCCAGCCGGACCTGTTGCCTTTGATTTCGTTCATCTTGTGCGACGAGAGGTGGACCTGTTGACCTCGGATGCCTCCTTATATGCCTACGAGCGAATTCACGAACTGGTCGCCAAGAAGGTGATTGACACGCGCCCGCTGATCACGCATACCTTCCCGCTCGATGATGTCATCGAGGCCATCGAAGCCTCCAAGGGGCAAGATGCCGTGAAGGTTCTCGTCTCGATCAGCTAGGAGGGAACATGGCAAGCGAGATCGTTCGATTCCCTGTAGAACCGATGCGGTGCTTCGTCGAAGCCGCGTTTGTCGAACTTGGCGTGCCGAAGGCTGATGCGTGCGTTTGCGCAGACGTGCTCTTGGCGGCCGATCTTCGCGGTATCGAATCGCACGGCATCGGCCGCTTGAAGGTGTACACTGATCGGATTCGGAATCGGCAGCTCTCTCCAACCACACACGTTGAGATCGTTCGTGAGAGTCCTGCGACCTGTGTGATGGATGGCCACCATGGCATGGGCCCGGTTGTTGCCTGCCGTGCGATGGAACTGGCCATTGCCAAGGCAAAGAAAGTCGGTCTCGGTGCAGTAGCTGTGCGCAATTCATCGCACTTCGGCATCGCGGGATACTACCCGCTCATGGCGGTGCGTGACGGGCTGATCGGCATCACGGTCACCAACGCGCGGCCTGCAGTGTTGCCGACGTTTGGAACCGAACCAATGTTTGGTACGAATCCGATCGCCTTTGGTGCACCCACGGATGAGGAATGCCCTTTCTTGTTTGACGCGGCAACCTCCATCGTTCCGCGCGGCAAGCTCGAAGTGCTGTCCAGAGCAGAAGAGCCGACACCACAGGGTTGGGTTGGCGACCACGCCGGGCAGCCAGCCTGCGACACGAACGCCATCCTCAACGGCTTGGGAGAGGGCACGTTTGGCCTGTTCCCGTTGGGAGGCGCTGGCGAGTCGTTTGGCGGCCACAAGGGATATGGGCTGGCTACGGTTGTTGAGATCCTGTGCGCGTCACTTCAGCATGGCGCGTTCTTGAAGGATCTGTCCAGCAAAGGCGCGGACGGCGCATTGCGCAAGCAGCAGATCGGACATTTCTTCCTTGCCATCGATATTGCCGCGTTCGAGCCGGTGGATGCGTTCCGAAAGCGAACCGGAGACATCCTGCGCGCGCTGCGAGCATCGAGGCAGATGGAAGGTGTGGAACGCATCTACACTGCCGGAGAGAAGGAATGGGAGAGCGAAGCGCGCATCCGCAGGCAGGGGATTCCTGTGAATCCGAACTTGCGTCGCACGCTTGTGGCTGTGCGGGAAGCGCTCGCGCTGGATGACTTCGGACTGCCGTTGTAGCAAGCCGTGCGTACGATGGACTGAATCGCGACCGATTGCAGACAACGAAAGCGAAGCGTGGCCCGCGACCAGACGTTGTTACGCCTGGTCCTTGTCCGCGGCTTCGACAGAAAGGAGGCTTTGATACAGTGCCTCCTCGGTCACGTGAAACGGGAGCGCACGCGCTTGATCCAGAAGTGCATACGCGGCTGAGGCTAGCTTTCTTCCTGCGGGGCCATCCAGTTCGTCGATCCCGAGATCCGAGAAGCGTAATGGAGCGTGAACAGACCGGAAGTAGTCACGCATCGCGTGCAAAGAGAGCGAGGTCTTCGGATCGAGCACGCACTGCGCAAGTACACCCAGCCCGACGGCCTCCCCGTGCAGCACAACTGTGTTGTTGACGAAATCGGCCAACGCGTATCCAACGGCATGGCTGAACGAACGCCCGAAGAAGCGTGCCCCAAGCTGGCCTGCCAATCCCGCTCCAGTGATGCAGGCCTCGAGCACCTCGGTGAACACAGGCGTGACTCGGGTTGCGTTGCAGTCGGTCAGAGCTTCGAAGCCAAACGGCATCAGCGTATGGGTCCACATGCGCTCGCACACCGAGACAGACAACGCGGCCATGTGGGAGGGTACGCCGCAGCGCGCTGCCAACTGCGTGTCCCAGGCACGTGCCAAGGCATCGATACAGCCTGCAGACAAAAGCCGGGCGGGAAGGCCAACCATGAGTTCGGGATCGAGCACCATGACTGCGAGAGGTTGGGGGAGCCTCCGGCTCTCCAGGTAGGCGCCCTGGTCATCATGAAGGATCGAAAGCGGTGTATACGCAGCGCATGTGGCCGGCGAGGTTGGGATGGTGATACACGGCAGACCGACATCGGAAGCAGCTGCTTTGGCGGTATCGATTGCCTTGCCGCCTCCAATGCCCAGTACGCAATCCGCGCCAGCAAGACGTGCAGCGAGCGCGTCGATGGCTTGCTGCGTGCACTCTCCGTGGAATTCCACGGTGTCCAGCGTTCGCTTTCTCACGCGGAGCGCATCCAAGATCGGTGCGGTGGCAGCAAGCCCGTGGATGCCTCCCACAGCGCAAATGCGTTTGCCGAAACCAGCGATCTCGGGAATGGCCGTTCGCGAGCATCCAATACCGGTGAAGATCTGCGTTGGCGAAAGCGCGTAGCGTGTCCCTTGTGCACCGGCCGAAGACTGGCTCATTGTGTCTCCCGGTTGTCCAAGCGTTTGGATACCGCTCGCGTGACCACAACGTCAACGCCGGTGCCTGCGGCATCCATCAGCACGACGTCTCCGATCTCCACTGGAGCATGGAGTTCGATCGGCATCAGTAGTGCGCGCACTTGCTCGATGCGATCTCTTGAGATCGGCGAGGCAGTCTTGACACTGGCAAGTCGTTGATTTCCTTTCATCACTCGAACAGACGTCGTGAGTGTGCGCATGGGGTAAGTCAATTCGTCGAGCGCATAGGTGATTCCGCGTGGACAGAGATTGCCCTCAACGCGTATCGATTGCTCGGAGGGCTCTCCGTCCCATCTTACCTGAATTTCGCACCCATTGGGGCACAGAATGCATGTCAGAAGCCGTTGGCTCATTCGCACCGCACCTCCATGTCTGAGGCCAAACCCTCAAGACCAACCGTGAACTGCTCCATAGTTGCTGGGTGTGCCTTCTTCAAACAGAGGCTACCCAGTGTCTTGCCGTTGGAAACTGCTCGAAGGGCCGTTTCGCCCCTCGGTGCGGTCACGCGAACTGAAAGCAGTACCCGATCTTCACTGCAGCGTACGCGTTGCGGAACTACGTAACGAACGCCTTCCCCGGCTTGAATCGATACACACTTGGATTCCGGCTCTCCTCCCGATTCTGCGTAGCGTGCGGCTGCAAGGCCTGCGCGCCCGCCCTCTTCTGCCGCCCAATCGGCAAGATCATGGATGTGCAAGACGTTGCCGCACGAGAAGATACCTGGTACGTCGGTCATGTAGCTATCACCAACGCTGGCTCCGCATGTGGTGCCATCCAGCGAAACGCCTGCATGCCGTGAAAGCTCGTTCTCCGGGATCAATCCGACCGAGAGGAGCAGCGTATCGCATGCAAGCTCGAACTCGCTGCCCGGGATCGCCTTTCCTTGGTTGTCGAACTTCGATACCGTAACGCGCTCCAGTCGATGCTTCCCGTGAATGCATGTGACAGAGTGAGACAGGTAGAGCGGGATCTCGTAGTCGAGCAGGCACTGGTTGATGTTCCTCGGCAAGCCGGATGGATAAGGCAGTTTCTCAATCACCGCAGCCACATCCATGCCCTCCCAAGTCAACCTGCGCGCCATGATCAGGCCGATGTCGCCGGAGCCAAGGATCACGACACGCCGGCCGATTCGAAGGTTGGCGATATTGGTCAACCATTGGGCCGTTCCAGCTGTGTAGACACCGGCCGGGCGTGTTCCCGGGATGCGGATCATGCCGCGCGTCCTTTCGCGGCAGCCCATGGCGAGAATCGTGGCGTGGGCATGCACGCGTTCTCGGCAACCGGAGCGCGTGCAGATCAACTCACCTTCAGGGCTCAGCTGCGTCACCAATGTTTGCTGCTGAATCCGAACGCCCGCCTGCTTCACCTGCCGTATGTATCGATCCGCGAACTCTGGACCGGTAAGCACCTCTCCGAAAGCGTGCAATCCGAATCCGTCGTGAATGCACTGGTTCAGAATGCCACCGAGTTGCGGATTCCGATCGATCAACAGCACGTCTGCGCCAACCTGAGCCGCAGCTGCCGCAGCTGCTAGACCCGCAGGGCCGCCACCGATGACTGCGACATCGACTTCCCGGCTCCCCCTATGCATGAGGATCTCCGATCAGCGATCCGACGAACGATGGTGACTTAGGTCCGCGAAGGGTGAACGCATCCGGCGCCCAGCCGTGCTCATCTTGAAGGATTTCGACGATGCGAGGGAGACAGTAGCCTCCGCTGCATCGCCCCATTGAGGCGCGGCAGCGGTACTTGATGCCTGCCAACGTGCGTACGCCCAAAGGGTTGGAAATCGCATGGAGCAACTCCGCTTTCGTCACCCCCTCGCACCTGCACACGATGTCTCCGTGGTCCGGGTTCTCGGCCACCAAGCGCGCCTTCTCGTGCTCCGGAAGGTCGTCAAACCGCGTGGGCCAGGGCCGTCGGACACGCACCGCCGCCGGCATCGGGTCCCACGACTCGGTGGCATGCAGCATCTCTTCGATCACGTACTCCGCAATGGCGGGTGCCGCAGTCAAGCCCGGAGACTCAATGCCCAACAGGTGAATGACTTGATTTGAGGATGCGGATCGCTCGATTAGGAAATCTCCAAATCCACCCACTTCGGGCGGCGTTCGTTTGGCACGAATGCCGGTGTACGCGCCGATCACCAAATTCGCTGGGAGGTTGGGCCACATTGCGCGTGCTTCATCGAGGAGCTGGTCTGCGGTCTTCTTCGTGCAGGCGGAGCATTCCGGATCCGCGACATACGCATCGGACGGTCCAAGCAGAACATTGCCTTCCGTGGTTGGCGTCAGGTGTACACCGAGGCCAGCGCCCCCAACCGAAGGGGCAGGGTACACGGACATCGATAAGGACTCACCGGCCTGTCTGTCCAAAATCAGGTACTCGCCCACACAGGGGTAGAGGGAAGGTGCATCCGGATCGAGGGTCTGCGCCAGCTGCCCGGCGTGAATCCCGGCTGCATTGATGACCCAGTTTGCAGATACCTCTCCTTGGTCTGTCGCAACCACGGCGATATTGCCCTCTGACCGGATGCTCTTCGCCTCGCAGCCCAGGTGAAATCGAACGCCGTTGGCTGCAGCCTCTTCTGCCATCGCGAGCGTCAATGCATAGGGTGA
>Ga0272441_10014082_pt1 | contig 11408 bp, 8 predicted proteins | sample SSMProp6N_FD_193582 | JGI IMG/M metagenome (GOLD analysis project Ga0272441, IMG submission 193582) | Marine sediment archaeal communities from Little Sippewissett salt marsh, Falmouth, MA, United States - SSM-Prop-6N | ecosystem: Environmental > Aquatic > Marine > Wetlands > Sediment ... | reverse complement strand
GATTGAAGGACCTCAGAGGATGCTTATCACGCCAAACGTTGATCATCTCAAACCAGTCGTCATGCGTCTTTTCAGGCACCAGATTGGCCAGTTCCTTAAGAGTGTCCTTTACATCGCCAACAATAGGTATGTCCGTCCTAACGTTCTTCCCTATCTCGGCAGGATCAATGTCAATGTGTATGAGCTTCGCGTTCGTTCCGAACTCCGAGAGCTTTCCCGTTACCCTGTCGCTGAACTTCATGCCAAGGGCTAAGATGAGGTCTGCCTCGCATATTGCAAAGTTCGCATATGCAGTCCCATGCATTCCAAGCATTCCCAGCGAAAGGTCACTGGTCTCGTCAAAGGCGCCCTTTCCCATAAGCGTTGTGATCACGGGTATGTTGCACTTGTTGGCAAAATCTGCCAGCTCATTGAAGGCATCGCCTATGATTATGCCTCCGCCAGCGATTATCACAGGCTTCTTTGCAAGGGATATCTCCTTTGCGGCCATCTTCACCTGTGAGATATTGCCTGATGATATCAGCTTGTAACCCATAAGAGACATTTTCTTTGGATAGTGGAACTCCGCTTCATTTACCAAGATATCCTTTGGCAGGTCCACCACGACAACTCCAGGCCTCCCTGTCTTTGCAATATAGAAGGCCTCAGCTATCGTTGATGCAAGCTTGTTCACATCCTTGACCAGATAATTGTGCTTGGTGATCGGCGCTGTTATCCCTGTGATATCCGCCTCTTGGAATGCGTCCGTTCCTATTAGTTGTGTGGGCACCTGGCCAGTCAATGCAACGATCGGCACCGAGTCCATGTTGGCGGTCGCGAGCCCTGTCACTAGATTCGTGGCACCGGGACCTGATGTGGCAACGCACACGCCCACCCTTCCAGTGGACCTAGCATATCCGTCAGCAGCATGGGCAGCCCCCTGCTCGTGCCTTGTGAGTATATGCTTTATATCTGGTTCATCATAAAGCGCATCATAGAACGGCATTATGGTACCACCCGGGTAACCGAAAATGACGTCCACTTTCTCTTTTTTCAAGCATTCTACTAATATGTGTGAGCCTTTCAGCTTCATTTCATCACCTATAAAGTGGATCTATCCAAGATCGCGCCCCTGTCAGCAGAGCTGACGTGGGCAGCGTAGAGTTGAAGGTATCCGGATAGTCTTTGTTCCTTGGGTTTCAGTTCGCCCAGCCTCCTGGTTATCTCTTCGTCGCTGAGCTCGACCTGTATTGATTTGTTCTCGATATCTATGGATATGATATCTCCGTCCTTTATTATCGCAATAGTTCCGCCCGAGGCGGCCTCGGGTGATATGTGTCCTATGGAGGCGCCCCTTGTGGCTCCTGAGAATCTGCCGTCGGTGATCAGGGCGACATCCTTGTCAAGCCCCACCCCTGCTATCGAGGAGGTTGGTGTGAGCATCTCCCTCATGCCTGGTCCCCCTTTGGGACCCTCGTACCTGATAACGACAACGTCGCCCTTCTCGATCTTTCCGCCGAGTATGGCATCTACCGCATCCTCCTCGGACTCGAAGACCTTGGCAGGACCCTTGTGCTCCATCATGGACTCATCCACCGCCGCCCTCTTCACGATTCCCCCGTTGGGGGCCAGATTGCCCTTGAGGAAGACAATCCCGCCGTTCTTGCGGTATGGCCTCTCAAAGGGGTGTATGACATCCTCATCCTGCACAAGCGCGTTCTTGAGGGACTCTGATATGGGCGCGGAGTTCACTGTCATGGCATCACCATTGATCAGCCCATGATCCATCAGTGTCTTCATCACGGCCGGTATGCCGCCTGCCTGGTCGAGGTCCTGTATGTGGTAGTGACCACCGGGCGAGAGGCTGCAGAGCTGCGGCACGATGTCGCTTACCTCGTTCACCTTGTCCACGGTAAGTTCTATCCCTGCCTCGGCAGCGATCGCTGTAAGGTGAAGGATGCTGTTTGACGAGCCGCCAAGCACCATGTCCACCGCCAGGGCGTTCCCGATGGATGCCTCGTTTATGATATCCTTTGGTCTGATATCTTTCTTCAAGAGCTCCATTATCTTGAATCCCACCCTCTTGGCAAGATGCACCCTCCTGGCGTCTATGGCAGGGATGGTGCCGTTTCCCGGGAGGCTGATGCCCAACGCCTCGCAGAGTATGTTCATGGAGTTCGCTGTGAAGAGACCTGAGCAAGACCCGACACCGGGGCATGCGCAGCCCTCGATGGCCTTGAACTCATCCTCCTCCATCTTTCCAAGCTTGAACTTGCCTACGGCCTCGAAAACGTTGCTGAGGTCGATGTCCCTCTTCTTGTAATGTCCCGCAAGCATAGGGCCGCCGCTCACAACGATGGTCGGGATGTTCATCCTTATGGCCGCCATCACCATGCCCGGGACGATCTTGTCGCAGTTGGTGACCAGGACAAGCCCGTCAAAGGGATGTGCTGTAGACATTATCTCTATGGAGTCGGCGATGAGCTCTCTGCTCGGCAGAGAGTACTTCATGCCTCTGTGATTCATTGCAACGCCATCGCATACGCCGATGGTGGAGAAACCAAGTGGCGTGCCTCCCGCTGCCCTGATGCCGGCCTTTACGGCATTTGATATTACATCTAAGTGAACGTGACCAGGGATTATCTCATTGGTGGCGTCGCATACGCCGATGATGGGCCTCTCCAATTCCTCGTCTATGAGACCGTCAGCCCTCAGGAGCGAACGGTGCGGGGCCCTTTGAAATCCCTTCTTCATAGCATCGCTTCTCATGTTATAACCTCAATTCTTGATAATCACATTATTAGAATAAAAAGTAAATGAAGGAAAGTGTCCAAAAAGGAGGAACACTTTCACTCGACGACCTTTGTATCACAAAGGACGTATTCCAAACTGTCAACTATTGCGTCCCAGCTGGCAACGACGACGTTGTCGGAAACACCTACGGTGTCCCATGACTCTTTGCCGTTGGATGAGCGCACGAACACCCTTACCTTGGCGGATGTACCGGAAGTGCCGCTGACGACCCTTACCTTATAATCGGTAAGCTCGATGTCGTCGACCTCCTTGTAGACTTTCCTAAGGGTCGTTCTCAAAGCATTGCCAAGGGCGTCCACTGGACCGTTCCCGAAGGCGCTGCCCCTGTACTGCTTGCCGTCAACGTTGATCCTAAGCCCGGCAAGGACGAAGTCCTCGTTGTCCGCGTTGTTGAAGATAGTGGTGTCGTAGTCCACAAGAGTGAAGAGCGGCTTGATAAGGCCAAGCTCCCTTCTCACGAGAAGGTCGAAGCTGGCCTCTGCGGCCTCGTACTCGTAACCGCGTAGCTCCATCTCCTTCATCTTCTTGGTGACCTTGATGACCTCTGGCGAGCGCTTCTCGATACCAGGGAGGTACTTGAGCATCTTCTTCATCACGGAGCCTGTTCCGGCAAGCTCTGAGACCAGGATGCGCCTCTCGTTCCCTACCACTGAGGAGTCGATGTGCTCCATTGCAGTGTCGTTCTTGATCAGGACATCGACATGCTGTCCGGCCTTGTGCGTGAAGGCGTCCCTGCCAACGTATGCCATCTTGTCGTTATGCGGATAGTTCGCAAGCTCGGCAACGTACCTTGATGCAGGCGTCAGCATTCTGAGCTGCTCGTCTGTCACACAGTCGATGCCAAGCTTGAGCTTGAGATTGGGTATGATGGTGCAGAGATTGGCGTTTCCGCATCTCTCGCCGTATCCGTTCATGGTACCCTGAACATGGGTAACACCCTCCTCGACCGCTGCAACGCTTGATGCGACCGCCATGTCAACATCGTTGTGAGCGTGAAGTCCCAATGGAGTAGATGTTGTCTCACGGACAGTCCTAATAATGCTAATGATCTCCGACGTGATAGTGCCACCAATGGTGTCACATAAGCATAGATTGTCGGCACCTCCGTCCTCAGCAGCATGCAGCACCTCAAGAGCGTGGTCGGGATTGTCCTTATACCCGTCGAAGAAGTGCTCGCAGTCGAATATGACCTCGTCACTTCTCTTCTTGAGATACTCCACAGAGTCCCTGACAAGAGCAACGTTCTCGTCAAGGGTCGTTCTCAACACATCGGTGACATGCACGGTCCATCCTTTTCCAACGACCGTTGCCACCGGTGCTTCGGCAGAGAGTATGGCCTGGAGATTAAGATCATCCTCCACGTCCCCGCCTGGTTTTCTTGTACTGCCAAAGGACGCCACTTTAGCATTCTTGAGCTTTACATCCTTCATTCTCCTGAAGAACTCCGTGTCCTTTTCGTTGGACAGGGGGAATCCTCCCTCTATGTACTTGATACCCAGCTCGTCAAGCTTCTTGGCGACGAGTATCTTGTCCTCTAAAGAGAATGAGATGTTTGCTCCTTGGGTTCCATCCCTGAGGGTGGAATCGTATAGGTCTACTTTTGCGTCCATGTTTATTCTCTCCATCGTATTGATGTAGGAAAAAAAATCAAAATATTAAGAATATAAATCTATCTGTCATTTTAGACCTATTTTTGTAGATTTTGAGTGCAAAATAGTTCAATTTTAGCTTATTTTTGACAATAAAAACAGATAATCATACATATATAAAAAGATAAAAGAGAAGATAATTCATGATATTGAATCAAAATGGTATCTAGTTATATTCAACAACATTAAAAAACTGCACATTGTTCATATCAATAAGCCCATGGACATGAAAGCATGAAACAAAAACGATGATAAAATATATAAATGCCTCTCCTTACTATCACAAAAGATGGATGATGATATCGACAGCGTCTGATATGATGATGACAGATGGGCGGTCTGACATCTCTGGCATTTTATTGAAATAAGTTCGGAATGAATGCCATATTATGTCATATGAAGGTATTAATAGAACTATATCTATCATATTGACTCTTATTTAGGGAAAAGATATTTAAAACAGGTGATTTTCCCTAAATGGAATATAAATAATATTATTTAGAGGGGAACTGAATTGAACAAGGATAGAGTTGTGTTGAAGTTTGGCGGTACGTCCGTGGGCAACTCCGAGAACATGGCAAAGGCCATTGAAAAGATCCAAAAGGCCAGGGAAGAGTACAAGGAGGTCACTGTAGTGCTCTCCGCGATATCTGGAGTGACGAACCTCCTGCTCTACGCAGGAAGGAGCGCTCTTTACAAGAAGCCAAAGGACACGCTTCTCAAGCTCAAGGAGAAGCACTACGAGGCCTGTGACGTTATCCCAGACACCAAACTCAAGATGCAGACCATTATCGACATAGACGAGAAGCTCGCAGAGCTTGAGAAGATACTGACCGGAATATTCTATGTCGGAGAGGTCACCCCTCGTTCACTCGATTACATAGTGTCGTTCGGCGAGAGGCTCTCGACCCTAATTGTTACAAGGGCGCTTCGGGCCAGGAACATCAAGAGCGAGCAGGTGGACGCATCGGAAGTGGTCGTGACAGATGACAACTTCCAGAACGCGACAGTTGACTTCGAGCTCACAACGGAAAAGGCCAAACAGAAGCTTGACCCTCTGCTCAATCAGGGCATAATACCGATCATAACCGGCTTCATCGGCGCCAGCACCAACGGGCAGAGAACGACCCTCGGCAGGGGCGGCTCGGACTATTCGGCCGCCATATTCGGCGATGTGCTGGATGCTAAGGAAGTGTGGATCATGACGGACGTGGACGGTGTCATGTCGGTGGACCCAAACGTTGTACCGGAGGCGTACCTGATCCCAGTGCTGACATACGACGAGGCCATGGAGCTCTCATACTTCGGCGCAAAGGTGATACATCCAAAGACGCTCGAGGCTGCCAAGAAGAAGAAGATCCCGATCTACATCAAGAACACATTCTCAGAGTCAAACGGCACCCTGGTGACCTCCAAGAGGCCTGAGGACGAGAACGTCGTCAAGTCCATCTCGATACTCAAGGACGCATCCATAGTCGAGATAAAGGGTTCAGGCCTGGGCAGGGCAGCTCAGGTCATGAAGGAGATATTCCACGCCATGGAAGAGGGGCAGATCAACGTGATGATGGTATCCCAGGGCTCGTCGCAGTCCAACGTCTCGTTCGTCGTGAAGAACGAGGACGTCAAGCAGGTGAAGAAGGTCATGCTCAGGGAGTACTATGAGAGATTCAACATCATGGAAGGTGTCAATGTCGTCAGCATCGTAGGACAGGGCATGAGCCAGAAGGCCGGCATGGCGGCAAGGTTCTTCAATGCCGTTGCAAGCCTAAACGTCAACAATCTCATGATATCACAAGGCTCCTCGGAAGTATCAATAAACGTGGCGATCCTTGAGAACGAGATGGAAGACACGGTCAAGGCGATCCATAACGAGTTCCTATCAGACAAGAAGGAATGAACATGTACAGTTACGTGAAGATAAAGAGCCCGGCGACTCTAGCAAACTTCGGGCCGGGCTATGATGTCTTCGGGATCGCTTTAGAGAGACCTTATGACATAGTTGAGATAGAGCTGACCGAAGGCCCGTCATCCGTTGTCAATAAGAACTTCGATCTTCCTACAGATATAAACAATAACGTTGCATCATATGCCGCCCAATGCATATTTGACAAGTCTATGCCTGGCCAGAACTTCAAGATGACGGTCGACAAGGGTGTAAGGCCCGCAAGCGGCATGGGAAGCTCAGGCGCATCGAGCGTAGGCGGCGCTTATGGGGCTGCAAAGCTATCTGGCAATGATTCGGACCAGGACATAATACTTGCCTCGGCAGAGGGCGAGAGGATATCATCAGGCCATGCCCATGCTGACAACGTCGCGCCATGCTATCTCGGTGGTTTCACATCCATCGTCTCATTGGACCCTTTCAACATCATCAAGATCATGCCAAGCGACCTTAAGATAGTCGCAGTGCTGCCGGATATAAAGGTCAGCACTAAAGAGGCAAGGGAGATACTTCCCAAAAGCGTCCCGATGGAGGACGCAGTTCATAACGTTTCAATGTCATCATATGTTATCTACAGCCTTATGAAGGGAGACAATTCCGCGCTGAGCGTGGCCCTTAGCGACAGGCTCTCCATCCCGTACAGGAAGAAGCTGATTCCCGGATATGACAATGCAAAGGATGCCGCCCTCCAAAGCGGGGCGACGGCATTCTCACTTGGGGGATCTGGACCAACGGTCTTCTCAATAGTCGAGGATGGTGGAAAGGATGTTGCAAATGCCATCAAAGAAGCCTTTTTGAAAGAGGGCATCGACAGTAAGGAATATATAACAAAAGTAGGAAATGGCGCTGAAGTGCTATCATTAGAATAAAGGTGATTGAATGCATTATCTCAAATGTATATCCTGTGGAAAAAGATACGAGCCGGACGAAGTTGTCTATAACTGCTCATGTGGTTCCATACTGGAGGCGGTCATAGACCTTAACGAGGCAGAGAACGTGTTCGACGGCAACAACCCCTCTGTCTGGAAGTATGAATCCTTCCTGCCTGTAAAGAAGGCCGCATCACTGCAAGAGGGAGGAACACCACTCTACAACGTGAACAATCTCAAGAAGCACACAGGATACAGGGAGCTCTACGTCAAGAACGAGGGCGAGAATCCCACATGCTCATTCAAGGACAGGGGCATGACAGTGGGTGTTAGCAAGGCCATTGAGCTGGGAATGAAGAAGGTCGCCTGCGCATCCACCGGAAACACATCCGCATCTCTTGCGGCATACTCAGCACATGCGGACCTTACATGCTTTGTGCTGATCCCATCAGGAAAGATTGCCTTGGGGAAACTGGCGCAGGCAATAATCTACGGAGCCCAGGTCATACCGATTAAGGGCAACTTCGATGATGCGCTGGACGCGGTGATGAAGGCGTCCAAGACATTTGGCATTTATCTCCTCAACTCGATCAATCCATACAGGCTGGAGGGACAAAAGACCATCGCATTCGAGATATTCGACAGGCTTGGAGAGGTCCCGGACAGAGTGATCCTGCCAGTAGGGAACGCAGGGAACATATCAGCCATATGGAAAGGATTCAAGGAGCTCAAGGCAGCCGGCATCACAGACAAGCTGCCCATAATGACAGGGATACAGGCGGCAGGTTCGATGCCCATGGTGAACATGTACAAGAAAGACCTGGAGGAGCTTGTTCCCGAGAAGAATCCGGAGACCATCGCAACTGCCATAAGGATAGGCAATCCGATAAGCTGGAGGAAGGCGATAAACGCAGTTAAAGAGTCTAAGGGAGTAATGGAATCTGTGACCGACGAGGAGATATTGGAGGCACAAAGGCTTCTGGCCTCAAAGGAAGGGATATTTGTCGAGCCCGCCTCTGCATCGTCAGTGGCAGGGATGACAAAGCTACTCGCACAAAACGAGATAGACCGTGATGAGAAAACAGTGCTCATCACGACAGGACATGGATTGAAGGATCCAAATGTTGTCATAGAGTCCATAAAGATAATGGACCCGATAGACGCAGACATGAACACAATGAGAAAAGTATTAGGTGAATGAAATGAAGTTGAATGCAGCAGTTCTAGGCGCGACCGGAATGGTCGGGCAGAGATTTGTAAAGATGCTAAGTGAGGACAAATGGTTTGATGTCGTGTGTTTGGCCGCATCCAAGAGGACGGCCGGAACCAGGTATGGAGACAACCCCCTTGGATTCGAGTACGGAGATGATGTCCTGGACCTCACGATCGAGGAGACTTCAGCAGACATACTTAACGATTACGATATTGACATAGCGTTCTCTGCGCTGCCTGCGGAAGTCGCGGGCAAAGTAGAGGTGGACCTGGCGAAGAAGATACCTGTTACATCAAACACTGCCACCCACAGAATGGACGAGAACGTTCCTCTGCTCATCCCAGAGGTCAATCCTGAGCACTTGAAGCTCATAGACGTCCAGAGAGAGATGGGTTGGGAAGGCAGCCTTGTTACCAATCCAAACTGTTCAACGATTGTGATGGTGCTCTCACTAAAGCCCATATTCGATGCCTTCGGCATCAGGGACATAAAGGTCGCAACTATGCAGGCAGTGTCTGGCGCCGGCTTTACAGGCGTCTCATCGATGCAGATCCTTGACAATGTCATTCCATATATCGGGAAGGAAGAGACGAAGATGCAGTCTGAGCCGCTCAAGTTGTTAGGAAAGCTTGAGAACGGAAAGATCACAAATGCAGACTTCTCCCTCACTGCGCTTTGCACAAGAGTGCCTGTGATAGACGGCCACACCGAGTCCATATTCATTGAATTGGAGGAGGACACGACAGTAGAGAAGTTCGAGGAGGCCATGAGGAACTTCAGGGCACTTCCACAGGAGCTAAAGCTACCGTCTGCGCCAGAGCGCCCGATTGAGATCAGGGAAGTTCCACAGCCAAGGCTGCACAGGGATTTCGGCAACGGAATGTCAGTGACCGCAGGAAGGTTCGAGAAGGTCGCGGAAAGGAAGTTCAAATATGTGGTGAGCGGCCATAACACCATAAGGGGTGCAGTGGGCGCATCTATACTTAACGCCGAGCTAATGGCTGAGTTAAAGTATATCTAGGGACGATTCAAATGAGTTTAAGACCATTGAGGATAGCAATAATTGGTTTGGGTATAGTCGGCTCGGGTTTTCTCACACTTATGCATGAAAAAAAGGAGAAGCTCAAGAGCGACTACAACTTGGATTTTGAGATAGTGGCAGTGTGCGACAAGGCTAAGGGATCCATATTCAACGCTAATGGAATAGACACTGGAATAGTGCTCTCGGAAGGGCCCCTTTCAGAAAAGATTGATGGAGAGAGGGGACTTTCGTCCTTTGAGATAATAGAGCTCCCCGAGGTGGATGTCGTTGTGGAGGCAACGCCCACAAATCTATCCAATGGAGGAGTGGGACTCCAGCACGCAAGGAGGGCGCTTGGAGCTGGAAAGCACTTCATATCCACTAACAAGGGAGCGCCCGCACTGGCACATGATGAGCTCTCCAGCCTTGCACAGGAGAAAAAGGTCTACTATGGATACGAGGGAACTGTCCTTTCAGGAACGCCTGCACTCTCGCTTGCCACACATGGACTGCCATGCAGCAAGTTCTTCTCGATCCGAGGAATCCTCAATGGAACAACCAACTTCATGTTAGATAAGATGGAGCTGGAAGGCATCAAGTTCGATGAGGCATTGAAGCTGGCACAATCCCTTGGGTACGCAGAGACCGACCCAACGGGCGACATTGACGGCTGGGACCCATGCGCCAAGGTCGTCATCCTGGCAAACAAGGTCTTGAAGATGAACATCACCCCCAAGGACGTTGAGCTCGAGGGCATAAGGAACATCACAATTGACATGATCAATAAGGCCAAAGAGGATAACAAGAGGATAAAGCTTGTTGCATCACTGAACTATGAGGATGGTAAACTGAGGGCGTCTGTCAAGCCAGAATGGTTGAACAGGAAGGACCCGTTGTACCACATACACGGCGTAATGAACGCAGTGACCTTCGAAACCGACACCACCGATACAGTGACTGTGATCGGTCCGGGGGCAGGTGGAAGATCAGCAGGATATGCCATGCTCTACGACCTTCTTGAGATGCACAGGCACAGAACGGCCATCTACTAATCTTTTTATCTTCTTTCTTTCATTTATTACTATGAACAAAGAAAAGCTCTTTTTCTATTCGGGGTTATCAGCATTGTTAGTTCCGATCATATCTACAATATCCATAGCATATGCCATCAGCAAGGCAGACAGATGGTTTGCTTGGCAACATAACTGGTTGAGCGACCTTGGAGTTCATAGTGGTTCTGCTATTCCATTCAACACGGGGCTTATAATCTCTGGTATCCTAACGATAATTATAGCGATCGGATTGCTCTATTATCTAGAAAATACAAACCCTTTCATGATTGGAAAGGCCACATTCCTAATTGCTGCAATATCCCTGATGCTAATAGGCGTTTTCACTGAGGACTATGACCCCCACCACTATATCGTATCTGTTTCGTTCTTCTCGCTGTCTTTGATATCGATACTGATATTTGGCATAGGACACATCATCAAAAAAGATAATTTTGGGATTATATTCTGTGCTTTAGGCATTGGAGGCGGGCTGATGTGGGCAATTCCTTGGCCAGGTACTGCTGGAGCAATACCTGAAGCAACATCGATAGCATTTATCATACCGTTCAGCATAATAATGGGAATAAAAATGATTCATGCGTCTAAAACTCGATCTTGATATCTTCCTTCAAAGTATTGAGAACGACCGAGGTGGTTGTGCGCTCAACGTATTGTATGGTCTGGATCTCCTTGACAAACTCGTTTAAATGACTCCTGTTAAGGAATCTTCCAACGATTATGGCATCGTAATCGCCTGTCACATCATAGACACTGAGAACATTGTTGTAGTCGACTATCCTCTCTTCTACCTTTCTCAATTTTCCTTTTGAGATATTAAGAAAAATTATGGCCCTGAAGTCGTACCCTAC
>Ga0272441_10014081_pt1 | contig 11408 bp, 11 predicted proteins | sample SSMProp6N_FD_193582 | JGI IMG/M metagenome (GOLD analysis project Ga0272441, IMG submission 193582) | Marine sediment archaeal communities from Little Sippewissett salt marsh, Falmouth, MA, United States - SSM-Prop-6N | ecosystem: Environmental > Aquatic > Marine > Wetlands > Sediment ... | reverse complement strand
GCAGTCCGCCATCGCGGCCCAAAAGAAAGAGTGCCGTCGTTGGGATAAACTGCATGGTTTGATTGGCTCGGCAGACGGTAAAAAATACCGCAACTTTGCTCAGGGACTGACATTCGAGTTGATGGTCGGACACGCCAACCGTCAGTTGCAAAAGATGAATGACCGTTACTTGCTGATTCGTGATGATGCGCAGCCTCTGGAACTGAACGTCATTGATAATTATCAGGCTGGTGAAATCAGGTCTACCAGAAATCTGTCCGGTGGTGAAAGCTTCATTGTCAGCCTTTCGCTGGCACTGGGGCTTAGCAAGATGGCCAGCCGGAACGTTCGTGTGGATTCACTGTTTCTTGACGAAGGGTTCGGCACCCTGGATGAAGAAGCGCTGGAAACCGCCCTGGAAACCCTGGCCGGGCTCCAGCAGGACGGCAAACTGATAGGAGTCATTTCTCACGTATCCGCGCTGAAAGAAAGGATCGGCACACAGATAACCATAACACCTGTTTCCGGCGGACGAAGTTCACTTGCAGGGCCGGGATGCAAGAAGATTGTCAGCAGCCAAGTGGCTCTGTAAGCCAGAAAGATCGCCGAGTGAACTTTACACCGTCAGCGTCTGTCGCAACGCCCTGTTCCATCCCTGAAGGCACGCTTCCCTGTTCTGCTCATCCATTGCAGGCATATAGCTGCGATCCACCTTCTGCAACGCTTTCAGCTCATCGGCTGAATTCCAGGCCCCGGAACCCAGACCTGCAAGAAATGCGGCTCCGAGTGAGGTTGATTCGGTATTCGACGGTTTACGTACCGGAACATTCAGTATGTCCGCCTGGAACTGCATCAGAAAATTGTTCTCCACCGCTCCCCCGTCCACGATAAGCGATTCCGGCGACACACCTGAATCCGCGATCATGGAAAAAAACACATCGTGAGACTGGTAAGCGATGGATTCCAGCGCTGCACGAACGATATGATTTCTGTTGGCCCCTCTTGTCAGACCGACAATGGCTCCTCTCGCGTCTGCATTCCAGTGAGGCGCTCCGAGGCCGGTGAAGGCGGGAACAAGATAGACTCCCGCATTGGAAAGGGTTTCCATCGCAATCTGTTCTGATTCCGCTGCATGACCTATCAGGCGGAGTTCATCCCTGAGCCACTGCATCACGGCGCCCCCGATGAAAATCGATCCTTCAAGCGCATAGCAGGGCTCCCCTTCCGCATCTATAGCCAGCGTCGTCAGAAGACCGTTCTTTGAGTGAATGAAACGATTCCCGGTATTCATGACCATAAAACAGCCGGTGCCATAGGTGTTCTTGACCATACCCTCTGTAAAGCAGCACTGGCCGAACAAGGCTGACTGCTGGTCACCCGCGACGGCTCGTATCGGAACTCCGCGAAGTTCGCTGATGGACGCTACGGTTCCGTAATCATCCATCGACATCTTCACTTCCGGAAGCATAGATGAGGGGATACTGAAAAGCTCCAGCAGATCATCGTCCCATCGCTTCTCTTTAATATTGTAAAGCAGCGTTCTGGACGCATTGGTAAAATCGGTCGCGTGTACCCTGCCGCCGGTCAGTTTCCAGAGCAGCCAGGTGTCGATGGTGCCGAACAGCAGATTTTCAGGGTTATCCACCCGACAGGCATCAAGAATCCAACGGATTTTCGTCGCGCTGAAATAGGGATCTATCGGAAGACCGGTTTTTTCGGCGATCATGCCCGCCTGAGCATCGTAGGTTCTGCAGAGATCGCTGGTGCGCCTGCATTGCCACACAATGGCGTTATAGACAGGAACTCCGGTAGTTTTATCCCAGACAACGGTTGTTTCCCGCTGGTTCGTGATGCCGATGGCGATAATTTCCCCCTGACAAGCGGTTTTTGCCTCTCCGATGGTATCGACAACCGTTTTCCAGATTTCCTCCGGGCCATGCTCCACCCATCCCTCGCGAGGATAGATCTGTGTTAATTCACGATAGCTCTCGGCGATGACTTCACCCCCGGAAGCATAGCATACGGACCGCGTTCCTGTCGTCCCCTGATCTATAGAGAGAATGCTCATCAATTCACCTCTGTTTTCCGGTGCCGGGCTTATGAATCAGCTTTTCAAGGCAGTTTCTGCACAGACATGATTCATATCGCAGAGCAAGATATTTTCTCACATCAACGGGAACATTTACAGTGGCACACCAGCAGTTTTCAGAACGACTGCACGTAAATAATTTTCCACACGCAGGGCACACTGTTGTATCTGCCGCCACCCCGTTACTCTGAATATTTTTTTCTTCCATTGTCGAATGATGTTTTACTTCGGAAAGTATCAATATAGGGTCTCTGTTGCATTTTTACGTATATTCCGCGCAGGTTGTGTTCCTGCAAAGCAGAGAAATATCGAAAACATTGCAGGTTTTCAAAGAAAGTATTTTTATACAGATAGATACCTTCACAGAGGGAGCTCTATGTCTTTGTCGTGAAAGATATGCGTGCAATAATATAGGGCCCAACAAGCAGACTGTAAGATGAAACAACCATCGCTCATATTTCTTACCGGCTTCAGCGGCTCAGGGAAATCAACCATAGGCCCACTCCTCGCAAACTCACTGGGCTATGATTTTCTCGATCTGGATAAGGAAATAGAGCTTCAGGCTGATAAACCCATCACCCGGATCTTTACTGAAGAGGGTGAAGGCCATTTCAGAGAACTTGAACGTGCGATGCTTGAAACTGTTGTCGGCAGAAAGGAGCTGGTGGTCTCTCTCGGTGGCGGCGCCTTGCAGAATAATGGCTGTTTTTCATTGATAATCAGTTCCGGAACAATGGTTTACCTGCATTCAAGCCCGATAGCTCTCGCAAAAAGGATGAGCCATAAAACCGACCGGCCATTGATGAAAGGCGAAAATGGCGAGCGTCTTTCGAGTGAAGAGATCGAAAAAAAAATACTCGCGCTGCTCGAACATCGAGAACCGCGTTATAAAACCGCCCAGATCATGGTTGAAACCGATACCAAAAGAATCGGGACAACCGTCGAAGAGTTAACCAGAAAAATCGAAAGGTACGTCCGCAGAGCGGAGAAAAACCAGAATTCACAAACAATTAAGCAGAGTAGAAAGTGAGCGAAATCATCGTCGGCAAACCTGTCATTGCAGATATTGAACGGCTGTTTGAAAAACACAATCTGAAGAAAAAAACCGTTGTTCTCTTTGATGAAAACACCAAAGCGCTCTTCGGTCAGCAGATATCGCAAGCCCTTGAGGATCAGGGATTTACCTTTGTCGAAACAGTTGTGCCTGCAAAAGAAACCTCCAAAAGCCTGCGCACGGCCTGGAAGCTTTACGGCGAATTGATTGACGCGGAAGTTGACCGAAGCTGGAATCTCCTTGCCGTCGGCGGCGGCGTTGTGGGCGACCTGGGAGGATATATCGCGGCGAGCTTTTACCGGGGAATACCTGTGATCCAGCTGCCGACAACCCTGCTTGCCATGACCGACAGTTCTATCGGGGGAAAAGTAGCGATCAATCACCCTCAGGGCAAAAACCTGATCGGCTTCTTTCATATGCCTGAACTGGTCATGATCGACCCTTCCTACCTGACATCACTCCCTCCTCGCGAGGTCTACGCAGGAATGGCAGAAGTCGTTAAGTACGGGTTTATTGCCGACAGAGAGTTCCTTACCTATATAACCAGGCACTTCATGGAAATTGTCGCCATACAGGAGCCTTACATTTCTGAAGCCATACGAACAAGCGCAAAGATCAAAGCAGACGTTGTCGAGAAGGATTTCAAAGAACAGAGCGGTCTGCGGGCCACGCTGAACTTCGGACATACTTTCGCTCATGGTCTGGAAAAACTGGCCGACTACCGGTACATCAAACATGGCGAAGCTGTAGCGCTGGGAATGGTCTGCGCGCTGCACCTGTCAGAAAAGCTCGGAAAAATCACGCATAACGAGCTCGACGAAGGCCTTGCGGTGTTAAGGAAATTCAAACTCAGAAGCAGCCTCGTACAGAAAAGATTCCGGGACATTCCCGCTGAAACCATCCTCGAAAGCATGCATTCCGACAAAAAAAAGGTTGACAAACAACTTCGTTTTGTACTCCTCGAAGGACTTGGAAAAGCATACCTTCACGATGAACCTCTCGACGACAGCATCGTACTCGAAGCAATTGAAGAAGCGAAGAAGAGCTGTTGAATTCGCTACGCTCAGTGACAGTAAGTAACAGTGACCAGAAAGACAAGAATCGAGAGAAAAGAGACACGAAGAGCAGGGGAAGGGAAGCCGGAGAACGGAAGAACGATAGGAAAGGGAGAGAGGGCGAAGGGATGGAATCGGGAGATCTGATTATCTATTTCATAGGTCTTACAAGGCAATCCATTGGTGATATCGTTTATAGGAAAAAGTACACATGACGCTCTGTTTCTGGCTTCTGAATTCTTGATTCTGGCTATCCAGCCATTTAGCTATTTAGCCATTCAGCTACTCAGCTATCCAGCCATTCACCCATTCAGTTCTCTCTCAGATATTCATTTCCAGAAGTACCTTTGCCCCTTTGAGCACGGCCTGATCATCGATCAGCGGTGGATTCGCCATGGCTGAAGCGATCATTCTGCTGCTGCCGCCCGTTGCGATCACCCTGACCTTTTTCTCATGAAGCGTCTCACGAAGATAGCGCTCGATATCGGCCAGCAACCCTTCTACCTGCTTTACACATCCCCAGAACACTCCGCTCTCTATACACCCTGATGTCGACCTCCCCAGAAGAGGTATAGCAGACGAAAAAATCGTTACCTGAGGGAGCATTGCGGTCCGGTCATGCAGCACGGTTGTCATAAGATCAAGTCCTGGAAGAATCATACCGCCAAGATAGACGCCTTCTGAACCCACCACGTCAAAGGTGATGGCGGTTCCCATATCCAGAGCGATGACAGCTTCATCCGGCCAGAGAGAGCGGCATAACGCGCACAACGCCAGCCGGTCGGCGCCAAGCGCATGGACAGGATGATAGTCAAGCGTGAACGGAAGGGAAAGGGAACTGCTTATTTTCACCACCCGATCGGGAAGCCGGTCTTCGAGGACAGGCATAAACAGCGCTGTAAGTGAAGGGACAACGCTGCAAATCGCCGCACGATCTACCGCTGGATGATTTTGAAATATACTGCTTATCTGCCGTTCAGCCGCCTCTCCTTCAGCAAGTCTTTCTGAAGAGACCCGGTAAAAAGCCATAGAGCGTTCTGCCTCATAGACCGAGAAATCGGTCGCTGAGTTGCCCGTTTCAATAATCAGCACCTGATCATTCATGTAACTGCTGTCGGACGCATGGCGGTTCAGCGCTCAAACGGGATTTCAGAAAGAGCGGACAACTCCGTCAGCATTTTCTCGTAGCCGGGCAAATTTTCAGTCACGAACACTGAATCCGCCGATTCACCGGTTTTGGCGACAACAAAAAACTTTGGCGGTGGATTGAAGGTATCCCGCTCCTTGTAGATTTTGACAATATCCTCAAATCCGAAGGTTTTTGCCTCTCCTTTCCGGAAATTGTAGGTGAGTTTTTCATCGTTGAGAGTAACGACATCCCCCTCCTGACCATGTTCGGCAATAAAGCGGGTGTTGTAAAAGCTTGGCGCACCGAGCGCAATCGTCGTCATGAGCAGCAGCAAGAGGCTTTTCCAGAGACAACCGAAATCTATGCCGTAGCTGAATTTACCATACCTGAAAAAAACACCCCAGCCAACGGCCAGAAACAACATGCCCAGAAACCACGTAAAGAGATAATAATTGTCAAGCCACCACCAGGGGTAGGTCATGGGATATTGAAAAACCTGCTGCATAATTTTTGCCCGGATATCATTTCGTAGTAGTAAATGTAAAAAGTAAAACTTTTTACACTATAGTTTAGAAATAAACGATATTTCCTGAATTCTTTCAACCACAAGCATTCCGAACCATGAAATCGTTTCACAAAGAACTCTGGATGAACGTGCCAGAACGAATGGGCTTCATCAATATCACTTCCGAAGTTGAACATGCTCTCGGGGAAAGTCGCATCCGTGAAGGCCTTTGTCTTGTCAACGCGATGCACATTACGGCATCGGTATTCATCAACGATGATGAACCCGGCCTCCACAACGACTACAAACGATGGCTGGAAGAACTTGCGCCTCATGAACCCTTGAGCCGCTATCGCCACAACCTGACCGGAGAGGATAACGGGGACGCGCACCATAAACGTCAGATAATGGGTCGTGAGGTAGTGGTTGCCGTGACAGGAGGAAAACTGCACTTCGGTCCCTGGGAACAGATCTTTTACGGTGAATTTGACGGAAGAAGGAAAAAGCGGCTGCTGATTAAGATCATCGGGGAGTGAGGGTAGCTGAATGGCTGGGTAGCTGGATGGCTGGGTAGCTGGATGGCTGGGTAGCTGGATGGCTGGGTAGCTGGATGGCTGGGTAGCTGGATGGCTGGGTAGCTGGATGGCTGGGTAGCTGGATGGCTGGGTAGCTGGATGGCTATAAAAAAAACGGGGGGCTTTTCGCCCCCCTGTTTTTTTAGTGCTCGAAAAGCATTTCGGAATAGGTAGGCAGCTGCCATTTGCTGCGGTCCACCATCAGTTCGAGAAGATCAGCGACATCACGCACTTTGTTCATGGCAGGAAGTACAACTTCCGCACAGTAGTCAGCCGCGTCAAACTCCTCTTCAATATCACCGAGTTTGACAATAACAGCATCGAGTTCTTCGGTCAGATCAATAAGAGCAGAAAGATTTTCAGCAAGATCTTTCAGATGATCGCCCTGGCTCTTCAATGTTTTGTCTGAGATGCCGATACGAGAAGAAGCTTCAATAAGTCCGTTGAACGATGCTGCGATTTCACCCTGATATTCAGAAACGTCAGGAATAACAAAAGTTTTGAGCATAAGCTGTAATGTACAGGCTTCGATATCGATTCCCTTGATATAGCGTTCGAGACGGGTATTCAACCTCGAATTGAGTTCCTCGTTTGAAAGCACGCCGTATGAGGCAAACATTTTCTTGTTATCCTCGTCAAGAAGTGCCCTCAGGGACTGTGGCGTATTTTTCATATTCGGCAGACCTCGCTCTGCAGCTGCATCCTGAAGATTGTCGCTGTAGTTGTCTCCCTGGTAGCGAACAGCCTTTGTGGCAGCAATTTCAGCGCGTATCACCTCAAGAATAGCCGCGTCTCTTTCGATACCAGCATCGATTTTAGCCTGAATCTCCTCGGAAATACCGTCAATAGCTTCCGCCATCAGGGTATTGAGTACCATGTTTGGTGTTGAGATAGGCTGTGACGAACCGACAGCGCGGAACTCGAACTTGTTGCCGGTAAACGCGAAAGGAGAGGTTCGGTTACGATCCGTATAATCCTTGTTCAGAACAGGCATATGAGCAAGCCCAAGGTCAAGCAGCTGTTTCTCGGTAGTAAAATCAACCTTGCCGCTTTCGATTGCATCGAGTACCTTCTCCAGCAGTTCACCGAGAAAAACAGTGACAACGGCTGGCGGAGCTTCGTTTGCGCCAAGGCGATGATCATTGCCGATACTGGCAATAGCAGCCCTCAGGATAGCAGAACGCTTGTACACGCCTTTGAGTACGGCAACGAGAAATATAAGGAACTGAATATTCGACTCAGGGGTATCACCTGGCTCAAGCAGATTTATGCCTTCAGCAGTACCGATTGACCAGTTGTTGTGTTTTCCGGAACCGTTGATACCGCCAAATGGCTTTTCGTGTATCAGGAGCGCGAAGCCTTTCTTCTCGGCAACCCTTCGCATGATCTCCATAACCAGCAGATTGTGGTCTGCCGCAATATTTGCTCTCTCGAAAATAGGCGCAATCTCGAACTGATGAGGAGCAACCTCATTATGGCGGGTTTTTGCAGGAATGCCAAGCAGATAGAGTTCTTTTTCAACCTCGTTCATAAAGTCAAGAACTCTATCGGGAATAGAACCAAAATAGTGGTCTTCAAGCTGCTGACCTTTTGGTGGATTGGCACCAAGAAGCGTACGTCCGGTCATCACGAGATCAGGACGCATGGAATAGAACTTGCGATCGATAAGAAAATACTCCTGCTCCGCGCCGGCATAGGTATTGACACGGCTGGATTTCGTACCGAGAATATCGAGAAGTTTGACTGCTGATTTACTGACAGCATCCATGGAACGAAGCAGAGGTGTTTTTTCGTCCAGAGCCTCACCATGATAGGATATAAAGACCGTGGGAACACACAGTGTCAGGCCATTGCCTCCTTTCATAAGAAACGCCGGACTCGATGGATCCCAGGCTGTATACCCTCTTGCCTCAAACGTTGTCCTCATACCTCCGGACGGGAAACTTGAAGCATCCGGCTCACCCTGAATTAGCTGACCTCCTGAAAAACGCTCAATCGGGGTCCCGTCTCCATCAATTGACAGAAACGCGTCATGCTTCTCAGCCGTAGATCCGGTCATGGGCTGGAACCAGTGCGTATAGTGCGTGGCTCCGTGCTCCATTGCCCACTCTTTCATTCCATGAGCGACAACCGCCGAAATATCCTCTGAAAGCTTGTCGCCAGCCTTAATGGTTTTCTGCAATGCCTTATAGACTTCCTTGGGAAGTTTTTTACGCATGACCGCCTGATTAAAGGTCATGGAGCCAAAATACGTTGATACCGCTTTAATGCTATTGTTGTCCAACAGATCCTCCTTGATGGTTTTTTTGTTCATTTTCTTGATTTCTTTTCGTCAAACACAGCAAGCACCTCTCGATCTTTAAGGTTCTTGCGAACGATCTCCGCGCTGATCGTTGTATTCCTTTTTATCTGAGACAAGACAAAACTGGTATTGGTTCCAAGCACTCCCGGCCAGCTCTGCACTCTGGACAACAGCTGTTCAAGTGATGCCGTGTTGTGCGTCATGACCCGTAATATGTGTGAACCCTCACCTGTCACCGCGTAACACTCCATAATCTCATCTTCACGAATCACATGTTCCATGAACGACTTGTAGTGTTTGGATGAATCAACTCTCGCCCATACAAATGCCTGAATATCGAAACCAAGCCGCCGTTCATCCACCTGAGTGGTAAAGTTTTTGATAATGCCCTTTTTCTGCAGCTTATCAAGACGTTCGCTTACCGAAGGAATCGATAACCCCACGATTTCAGCAAGCTCACTCAAACGTATGCGACTGTTTTTACCGAGAGCTTCGATGATTTTCAGATCAATAAGATCAATATTACTGGACATAAACCTACAATTTTGTATTTGTTCACCACCACATTACAAAAATAATAAGAATATGACAAATAATTTCTAAACTTATACCTGCCTGATTTACAATATACCTAAAATAATAAGGACATACAGGTAAATCAAAACATCTTCAGACAACAGACGCCTGAAGAACGTACATTTCCTTCCTGATTATCATAAAAATGTGTAATTATCATTATGTGCAGGGATAGTAGCACATATTTCCAGGCAACTGAAGGCAGTAGTATTTCAAAATTGACAGGCCCTGAAAAGGGATTGATCATGATTGAGCTCAGACCAGAAAAAAAGCCGGGAGATTTCAGTCAACCGGAAAAAACCTCTGAAAGGACAAGCCCGGAAAGTCGACCTCCAGCTATGAATGATTTACGGCTTTTAGTCAAAGGGTCGCTTTCTCTCTTTGCCAAGTTCGTCGAAGATGTCGATTGGTTTCTGACAACGATCAACTCGAAAGACAAAAGCTGATCCAGCTTGAATTTCAAATAATGAAACCCTGCAAAGAGAGAAAATTATACTTATATTCTGCTCATAATTTTTCCTGCTTGATTTCTTGAGTTACATAACCCACAATCATCAAACGGTGAAAGTAGCAATCTTCGGAGCCGGCGTAGCCGGTTTAAGCGCAGCCATTGAACTGGTTGACCGCGGACATGACGTTGAAATTTATGAAAAACGAAAAGTCCTTGGCGGCAAAGTCTCCGTCTGGAAAGACAAGGACGGTGATTCCGTAGAATCGGGACTGCATATCGTTTTCGGCGGCTACGAGCAGCTGCAAACCTACCTTGACAGAGTCGGCGCTGGCGACAACTACCTCTGGAAAGAGCACTCTCTTATTTACGCGGAACCTGACGGAAAACAATCTTTTTTCAAAAAAGCTAATCTCCCGAGCCCTTGGGCAGAAGTTGTCGGTGGGCTGCAGGCAGATTTTCTAACCATGTGGGATAAGCTGTCTCTCATAAAAGGGCTCTACCCCGCGCTTGCAGGTAATGAAGAATATTTTCGCAGCCAGGATCATATGACCTACTCGGAATGGCACAGGTTGCGGGGCGCATCGGAGCACGCTCTCCAGAAACTCTGGAGAGCGATCGCGCTGGCGATGAATTTTATCGAACCGAATGTGATCAGTGCGCGTCCGATGTTGACCATCTTCAAATATTTCGGCACAGATTATGCCGCCACGAAGTTCGCGTTTTTCCGGGAGAATCCCGGTGACTCGATGATCGAGCCGATGCGCCAGTATATTCAGAGCAAGGGAGGCAGAATCTTTATCGATGGTAAACTTTCCCGGTTTGAGCTCAATGAAAACCATACCATCAAGCGTGCCATACTTAGAGACGGTCATGAGATTGAAGCCGACGCATATGTTTCTGCCCTCCCTGTGCACAGTATCAAGAAGATACTTCCCGAACAGTGGCTGCAGCACCGGTACTTCTCGGACCTGTATCAGTTTACAGGTAGTCCGGTAGCGAACTGTCAGCTCTGGTTCGACAAAAAAATCACAGACACCGATAATCTGATGTTTTCGCAGGGCACAATTTTCGCGACATTTGCTGACGTCTCTATCACCTGTCCGGGTGACTTCCAGGAGGGCATGGGAACCTCAAGAGGCGGCAGTGTCATGAGCCTTGTTCTCGCACCGGCGCACCATCTCATGGATATGCCCAAAGAGGTCATCATCAGGCTTGTCATGAAAGACATCCACGAAAGGTTTCCTAAAGCACGGCATGCAAAACTCCTGAAATCAACTCTCGTTAAAATCCCTGAGTCGGTCTATAAAGCCGTCCCGGATGTTGACAAGTACCGGCCTGATCAGGTAAGCCCCATAGATAACTTTTATCTCGCCGGGGATTACACCTATCAACGCTACCTTGCCTCAATGGAAGGCGCGGCGCTCAGCGGCAAGCAGGTAGCAGAAAAGCTGCACGCAAGGGCGGGAAAGTAAACGGTATCGCCCCGCAGCACTATCCGGAAAAGTCTCACAGCTCTTCCGGATAACCCCAGGAAAGTGTTATCTTCCTCATTTTACGTATGTCTCTTGTCTCTTGTCTCTTGTCTCTTGTCTCTTGTCTCTTGTCTCTTGTCTCTTGTCTCTTGTCTCTTGTCTCTTGTCTCTTGTCTCTTGTCTCTTGTCTCTTGTCTCTTGTCTCTTGTCTCTTGTCTCTT
>Ga0272441_10014080_pt1 | contig 11409 bp, 9 predicted proteins | sample SSMProp6N_FD_193582 | JGI IMG/M metagenome (GOLD analysis project Ga0272441, IMG submission 193582) | Marine sediment archaeal communities from Little Sippewissett salt marsh, Falmouth, MA, United States - SSM-Prop-6N | ecosystem: Environmental > Aquatic > Marine > Wetlands > Sediment ... | reverse complement strand
GCAATCCGGAAACCTGGAAATCCTCCCACTGCAGCTGTCCCACTGCGACGGGCAGCAAACAGGTGCGCTACGAATTGTCCCGCTACATGCACACACCGTACACGGGAAAGGTGGTGGTGGCCGTGTTCCTGGCCCGCCAGAACTTCCAGGCTTACAGCGCGGAAAACCGGCCGATCATCGGGGATGACTACCGCTCTTTCAGGATGATGCGCGCATCTGCGATTTTAACGCCACGGGGCTGAACAAAGACCGGGTTGAAATCCAGCTCACGGATCGAAGGATAGCGCGCGGCCAGGTCGGAGAGACGCAGCAGCAGATCGACCAGGGCTCGGCGGTCCAGGGCCGGGGCGCCCCTGTAGCCCGAGAGCAGGCGCGCGACTCTCAGCTCGGAGATCATATCCTCCGCCTCCCGGACATCGAAGGGAGCAATGCGCAGCGCCGAGTCCTGAAGCAGCTCGGTGAGCACGCCGCCGGCGCCGACCAGAACCACCGGCCCGAAGGTGGGATCCTGTTTGATCCCGGCGATGATCTCCAGCCCCTCCCGCACCTGGGTGTACAGCATGGCGCCGTGGAACTCTCGATCCGCGAATCGCCCGGCCATATCGGTGAAGCCCCGCCGCACGTGCTGTTCGTCCTCGAGATTTAAAAGCACCCCGCCCACATCGCTTTTGTGCAGAATTTGAGGAGAGACCACTTTCATCACGAGGGGATAGGCCAGCTCAGCGGTCGCCTCCGGGATCTGGTCCTCTTCTATGATGAAGCGATGCTGCGGAAAGGTGAAACCAAGCGGTTCGAGAAAGCTGAGCACCTCCGGCTCCAGCACGGGGCCGTGGGCCGGCGCAACAGCGCCCCCCCTGTTGGTATTCGGCAGGATCGTCCGGCCGGAAAGTATCCGGCGCGCGCGCGTGTAGGTGTGCATCCCGCTCAGGACCGCGGCGGCCCTTTCACCGGTCGGAAAGGCGGGAATCCCGTTTCGTTTCAGGGTCTCGATGCCCCGCTCGACGATCGCGCCGGCCATGAATACGGCGGCGACCGGTTTGGGGTGTTTCCGTCCGGCGGAGGCTTCGGCGATCCCACAAGCCAGATCCGAGGAGTCGAGAAAGGGCGTGGCCACGTTGATGACGATCGCCGCATCATACTCCGAGTCGAGCACGGCCTCCAGGGTCCGGCGGTATCCCTCGCGGGTGCCCTCCACGGTCAGATCGATCGGGTTGGTGAAAGCACAGTGCTCCGGCAAGAAATCTTTCAGCTGATCCTTCAGCGCTTTCTCGCTTTCCCGCACCTCCAGACCCAGCTCCTCCGCCCGGTCGCTGGCCAGGATTCCCGGGCCGCCGGAATTGGTGACCACGGCAATGCGGGCACCCCGCATCGGGGGCAGGTTGCTGAAACCGTCGCACAGGTCGAGCATCTGCTCGATGCCGGCAACCCTGATCGCACCGCTCTGCCGGATCATGGCGGCGAATATCTCATCCGATCCGGCCATGGAGCCGGTGTGGGATCCGGCCGCTCGCAAGCCTGAGCGGCTGCGGCCGGCCTTGATGATGATCACGGGTTTGCTGAGCGAGACACGGGCGATCGTCCTCAAGAGTTCCCGGCCGTTCTGCAGGCTCTCCAGGTACAGGGCGATCACCTCGGTGGCCGGATCGGTCACCAGGTAGTCCAGCAGCTCCACTTCGCCGATATCGACGCGGTTTCCGTAGCTGATGAATTTGGAGAATCCGATTCCCCTGGATTCGGCCAAAGCCAGAACGGCTCCGCCCACCGCCCCGCTCTGAGTGATGAAGGCGGTTTTGCCGGGCAAGGCGCGAACCTCAATGCTGGCAAACAGGGCCGAACGGGTGTCCATGATGCCGGCGCAGTTGGGGCCGATCAAGCGCAGGCCGTGGCGCTCGGCCGCTGCTTTCAGCCGCAGCTCCTGCTCGGTATTGCCGCTTTCGCTGAATCCGGAGGTGAACACGACCGCGAAGGGCACGCCGGCCTGACCGCAGCTCTCGAGCACCTCTGCGACGAAGCGCTCCGGCACGCAGATCAGAGCCAGATCAGGCCGGTGCGGCAGCGCTTCTACTTGCGGGAATCCGGGGATTGCCGGAAATCCCTCGGGTCTCTCACCCTTTGGATTTACCGCCAGAATCGATCCGGGGTATCCGCCGCCTGAGAGCTGGGTGATCAGCTGATGGGCGATCTTGTTGCTCTTGACCGATCCGAACACGGCTATGGTCTGCGGATCGAACAATAGATCGAAGTTAGCGGATGAGTTCGAGTCCATACGCGTACCCCCGCTCGAAGGTTTGAAGATTCTCCTCCAAAGCGCGTTTCAGCTTGCGGGAAATGGTCTGCTCCACGCTGCTCTTTGTACAGAAGGCGAGCCCGGGATCGATGGCCGGTGCAACCGCGGTGAAGACCCCCAGCAGATACATGTTGTACGGATGCCGCGCCTCGCAAACCGGGAAGATACGCCCGGTAGCTGCGGAGCACAGCTCGGTGAGCCGCGCGAAAGAGGGATACTCCTGTTTTGTCAGCAGCATGGTTGTGGGAATGAAGGCGTGGTCCAGGAGGAGGGCTGATCCACCTTTTTTCAAAAACGGCAGGGAGTTGATCGTCTCCCCGATCTCCATGCCGATCAGGATATCCGCCGTTCCCTCCGAGATGCGGGCACCGAAATCATGTTTAGGATCGTCGCTCATGCGCAGCTCCGATGTGACCCTGCCGCCGCGTTGGGCCATGCCCTTGGCGTTGAATAGGGAGACCCGAAGACCCTGGCCGGAGGCCAGCTCACTGATCACATTCGCCAGGGTGATGACGCCCTGGCCGCCCAAACCTGTAAGAAAGATGCTCTGCATCATTGTTTCACCCCTCCACGTTTTTCCGACTGATTGCATCGAAGCGGCAGCAGGTGTAGCACAGGCCGCAGCCGGTGCACAGCTCCGGATCGATGGTCATGACCTGCCCGTGCTTGGTGCTTTTGCCGTTGATGGTGACCGACAGGGCGGGGCATCCGGTCTCCCGCAGACAGGCGCGGCAGAAGGTGCACGTATCGGGATCGATTTGGTAGATGGTGCTGCGTCGTTCGCGACGCGAGGCGGTGAGCGCGCACTCCTGCTTGGAGATAATGACCTTGACCCCCCGCTGCTTGAGTGCTGCGGTGATCGCATCCACCGATTGTTCCTGGTCGAACGGTCCGATCACCTGGAGGTTCTCCACGCCGATGCCGCGTACGATCCGTTCGATCTCCACGCGGCGGGCGCCTTCGGGCTGGAATTGCGCAGCGGTCCCGGGATTTACCTGGAATCCGGTCATGCTGGTCCAGCCGTTGTCGAGGATGATGACCAGCAGGTCACCGCCGTGCTGCACCGCGTTGACCAGCGGCGGAATCCCGGCATGAAAGAAGGTGGAATCTCCGATGGTGGCGATCACCGGATTCTCGATGCCCGCCCGGACAAACCCTTGAGCCAGACCGATGCTCGAGCCCATGGAGACCTCGGTCCAGCAGGTATGAAAGGGAGGGTTCATGCCGAGAATGGTGCAGCCGATGTCTCCGGTCACCACCGTGTTGTCCCGGCTCAAACCCGACTTCTTCAATGCGCGGTTGATGGCCATGAAGCTGCCGCGGTGGGGACAGCCGGCGCAGAAGGTGATGGGATGCTTGACGGACGGTGTGTCCTCCGATTGCGAGGCATTCGTATCCGGTGCTTGCCCGGCGCCCGCTTCGTCCGTTGCCCTCTGTTCCGCGCCTCTACGGTAGCGTGCCGTCGCGGTGGCTGCCCCCGAGGAGTCTTTCAGGGCGTTCAGCCCCCGCCCGATCGTCTCCTGGCCGTACTTTCCCACCCGCGGGAGTAGGCCGTCCAGTTTGCCCAGGATGGTGCCGTTCCACCCCAGCCGGGACGCCTCGCCACGCAGCTGCATCTCCACGAACGGTTCCAGTTCCTCCAGAACCAGGATCCTGTCGGCACTGTCGAACATGGCCGCGGCAGCCTTCCGGTCCAGGGGGTACACGGATTCGAGAAACAGGGTAGACGGCTGCTGGGTGCCGGCTGCGGCAAGCGCTTCGCGGGCGTAGGGGATCAGGGCTCCGGCGGCCACGACCCACTGAGGACCGGCTTTCCGCATCCGGTTTACTCCCGCCTCCGCCGCGACACGCTCGGCCGAGGCGAGCCTTGCGAGCAGATCCCGGTGCTGGTCCATGCAGATGGCCGCCCCGGCTTTGGTAAAACGGGAGATGTTCTTCACGAACTCGGCCGAGCGCTCCAGCGGCCTGTACTCGAACTCCCCCTCGACTTCCTGCTTGGCGTGGGCCACCGAGGTGACCGAGCGCAGGATCACCGGCAGCTCGCATCTCTCGCTCAGCTGGAAAGCGTAACGGGCCAGCTCATAGGCCCGGCGCGGATCGGCCGGTTCCAGCACGGGTAGTCCCGCCCACTGGGCGAACAGCCGCGTGTCCTGCTCCGGCATGCCGGCCTCGGCTCCCGGATCATCAGCAACGTACAGTACCAGGCCGCCCCGGGTGCCCGAGTAGGCCACCGAAAGAATGGAATCGGCGGCCACGTTCGTACCGGACATCTTCATCGTGGCCAGAGCGCGTTTGCCCGCCCAGGCTGCTCCGGTGGCGATTTCGAAGGCCACCTTTTCGTTGACGCTCCACTCCACGTAGGGGTGCGGGGCGCCGGCAGGGGCGGAGCCGCTGTAGTGAAGCAACTCGTTGAGCGCTTCGGAGGCGGGTGTGCCCGGATAACCCGCGGCTACGTCGATGCCCGCGGAGAGGGCGCCGTAGGCCACGGCCTGGTTTCCGATGATCGATCGTTTCATACGCATTTCCTCGTGGTATATATTTTTGTGCGCGCTTCGGGATGTATATTGTAGCGTGCACGACCCCCGTTCAGAACCCGCAGTACCTCGGCCATTGCCTGTTCCTCGAGCCCGCGGGTGCTCTGTTCCGAGTACCAGGCGCTGTGGGGTGTAACGACCACGATTCTGCGATTCATACCCTTGTCCCGGGAAGGACGCGCAACAGGCTTCCCGAAGTGAATATGATCGAAAAGGGGTTTGACAAATAATCAGTCATCGGCTAAAATTACCGTTGCATAATTAGAAATGCCATTTCGGATGTAGAGATACTAATGCAAATTCTGTCGTCTGTCAAGAAAGCCCTGGAGCTGCTGGATCATTTCACCGCCGAACGACCGGAGCTCTCTCTGGCGGAGCTCACTCGCGAGGTCGATGCCCACAAGAGCTCGGTGTTCCGCGTGTTGACCACCCTGGAAGTGGCCGGCTTTGTAGAAAAGGATCCGCGCAGCGGCAGATACCGATTGGGATTGAAGATCCTCGACCTGGCCGGGCGGGTTTGGGGCCGTTACGACATACGGCAGGTCGCCTCGCCATACATGGAAGATCTGGCCCGGGAGACCGGGGAGATCATTCACCTGGCCGTTCTGGACGGATCGGACATCGTGTATCTGGAAAAGAAGGGACCGGCACAGGGACAGGCGCTGACCGTGGCGACCCGGATCGGAGGACGGAATCCCGCCTACGCCTCTTCGATGGGCAAAGTGCTGCTCGCCGATCTGCCCGACGGTGAAGTGCGGAAGATTGTGGGGCGGGGCAAGCTGACCGTGTTGACACCGAATACGATCACCGAAATGCCCCGGCTGCTGGAGGAACTGGAGAGGATTCGAAAGCAGGGCTACGGCATGGACAACGAGGAGACCTTCCCCGGAGTCCGTTGTGTCGGCGCCCCGATCCGGGATGCCTCGGGCAAGGTGATCGCCGCGGTGAGTGTAACCGTGCCGATCCAGCGCATGGGCGATGAGCGCGTCCGGGAGCTGTGGCGCATGCTGACCCACACCGCCCGCATGATATCCGAGCGCGTGGCGGCAAGCGGCATGGAGGGTTGAAATGAGTGACCTGGAGAAGCTGGTTCGAAATGGGGTGTTGGGGATCAAGTCCTGGCCGACGGGAAAGCCGCTCGAGGAAATTCGATCCGATCTGGGCATCGAGTCTTTGGCCCTGATGGCCACCAATGAAAATCCGCTCGGACCTTCCCCGAAAGCGGTTCAGGCGATCAAGCGGGAGAGCGAGAACGTCAACCGTTACCCGCAGGGTCCCTGTACGTACCTCAAGCGCAAGATGGGCGGCCGTCTCGGGGTGAGTGAGGATATGATTCTGTTCAGCAACGGAGCGGACAACTGCCTTCGTATCATCTACAACGCCTTTCTCAACACCGGAGATGAGGTGATCGTGGGACACCCTACCTTTCCCGTGTACGCGATCGTGGCGCGGGTCATGGGTGCGGAGCCGATCGAGGTTCCTCTGATCAATCATGTCCATGATCTACCGGCCATGGCCGATAGAATCGGAGAACGCACGAAAATGGTGGTTGTTTGTGACCCCAACAATCCCACCGGCACAATCGTGGGTAAACGGCAGCTCGATCGGCTGGTGGACAAGCTTCCCGATCACACGGTGCTGCTCCTCGACGAGGCGTACTTCGAGTTTGTCGACGACCCGGGCTATGCCAACGTCCTGGACTACATCCGGGAGGGACGCAATGTAGTGGGTCTGCGCACCTTTTCCAAGCTGTACGGGATTGCCGGTTTGAGAATCGGCTACACCCTGGCCTCCCCGCAGCTGATCTCGGTGCTGGAGCGCGTCCGGGAGCCGTATCCGGTCTCCCGCGTGGCCGAGGCGGCCGCCCTGGCCGCGCTGGATGACGAGGAGTTCAAACACAGGGTGCTGGCCAATAACGAGGAAAGCAAGCGCTTCTTCTATGAAAATCTGGACAGGCTCGGATTGTCCTACGCCCGTACCCATACCAACTTCATGTTCGTGGATCTCGCCACCGACGCAAAAACCGCAGCCGAACAGCTGTTGCGTCGAGGCTACATGATCCGTCCCGGGACTCCTTGGCAGCATCCGAGCTACGTGCGCATCACTTTCGGAACGATGGAGGAGAATCGGGGATTTATCGCAGCCCTGGCCGAGGTGCTGGGAAAATAGCGAAAAGGCAATTTCGGGAATCTGCTGAGCGAGGTTTCGCTCGTTACAGATACTGCGACAGCAGAAACTGCAAAATTGAGGAAAGGGAGGACGAATATGTCGCTTCAAGACCTTTGCAAAGCCGTGGAGACGGGAGACCAGGACAAGGGAAAACAACTGGCTCAACAACTCGTTGAAGGGGGCACCGATCCCCTGGAAATTATCGATGCCCTGACCAAGGTAATGGACGAAATCGGGGAAAAGTTCGCCCGCTTGGAGATCTTCCTGCCGGAAATGATGATGAGCGGCGAGGCCATGTCCAAAGCCGTGGAGATTTTGTCTCCTCACTTGAAAAAGGGAGGCGCGGGGGAGCCCAAGGGCAAAGTCGTTCTGGGTACGGTGAAGGGGGATCTGCATGAGATCGGCAAGAACATCGTCAAGCTGATGCTGCAGGCCGGTTTATTCAGTGTCAAGGATATTGGTGTGGATGCCGATCCCATAACCTTTATCAAAGAAGCCGAAGCGTTCGGCGCGGACATCATCGGCGCCTCTTCATTGATGACCACCACCATGCCTCATCAGAAGGAGATGATCGACATTCTCACCGATGAGGGCAAACGCGACGGATACAAGATCGTGATCGGGGGAGCTCCGACCACGGTGGAGTGGGCCGAGGAGATCGGCGCCGATCTGTACGCTCCGGATGCCGGATCCGCCCCCAGATTGTTCTCCGAATTGCTGAAGAAGTAGGGAAGAGGAGGAGAAGATGAGTAATCCATACAGACTGTGGGAAATTCAGGGCCGTTCCAATACCGGGCCCTTCTGCGACGAGGATGATTTTTTGCCGAAGATCTTTTCACCCAAACTTCGGGAAATCATCAAGAAGTACGAGATCAAATACGATCCGAAGACCCCGGTTCCGGCCGACGACAAGATGGCCGACCGTATCTGGCAGGCGGGCAGGGAGCTGTTCCGAGAGGTGGGGCTGTACAACACCGACACCCACCGGATCATCAAGCTTTCCGATGAGGAGATCAGCGAAGCCCTGTACGCCACTTCGGACCGGTACTGGGTGGGCGCGGGCAAGGACGCGGTACTGTGGAAGCACAGAAGCGTAGAGGACAGGGAACCTCCCTTCTGCATCTACTCTCCCGACTGCACCTGCTCGGAGGAGCTGTTCTACTCCTACTGCCTTTCCTTTCTCAAAGAACCGCTGCTGGACGGCTTTTGCGCTCCCATTCTGGAGGAGTCGATGGGACAGCTGATCCGTTCGGCCAGCCCCTTCGAGATCAACGGCTGCACGGAGCACATCTACAAGATGCGCCTGGCCGCCAAGCAGGTGGGAAGGCCGGGAACCTTTTTCGTGGCCGTTGGCACGGCGGAGCACGATGCGGGTCAGATTGCCGTATCCAACAACGAATGGGGCGTACGCACCACCGACTCGCGCATCATCGGCACCCTGACCGAGTTCAAGACCGCCGATACCCTGCTGAACCGGGCGGTGCACTGTGCCCAGTACGGCTGTTACGCCGGGAATCTGACCGGGCCGATCTACGGCGGCTGGTGCGGCGGATCCGAAGGCGTGGCCGTGGCGCTGGTGGCCTATAGCCTCAACGGGCTTTGCATCTACGGCGCCCAGTTCAACCAGCACTTCCCCTTTCACCTCAACTGGGGGTCCAACACCACCCGTGAGTTGCTATGGCCGATCGCCATGGCCGGCCAGGCCATGGCCCGCAACAGCAAGCTGCTGTACACCTCCAACGGCTTCGCCAATGCCGGTCCCATGACCGAAATGCTGTTTTACGAAACCGCCTGCCACGCCATGGTGAGCGTGGTCACAGGCTGGCATCTGTGGGAAATGGCCTCTACGCGCAATAAGTTCCGCAACCGGGCCACCGCGCTGGAAGCCCGCCTGGCCGCCGAGGTCGGACATGCGGTTGCCCGCCAGGGTATGACCCGGGCTCAGGCAAACGAGATTGCGCTCAAGCTGCTCGCCAAGTACGAAGACCACGCGGCAGACGCACCCAAGGGCTCGGAGTATCAGGAGTGCTACGACGTGGCCAAGGCCAACCCGACCCAGGAGCACTACGATATGTACCGCAAGGTCAAGGACGAGGTGGCCAAGCTCGGAGTCGAATTTCCGTATTGAGCTTTCAGGCATGATCCCGGGCAATGCCGGGAAACGATAGTAGAGCTATCAGGGCGCCGTACTCGTTTCTCGGGTGCGGCGCCCGTTTTCTCTCCCCCTTTGGTAGTGCCGGGAATCCTACTGTGCTATCATGAAGCTTTGCCGTATGGGAGGAGTCAGTGCCCAAGACAATTGTAGTCGACCACGAGAAGTGTACGGGTTGTATGATGTGCGCACAGGCATGCTCTTTGGTGAAAACCGGAACCGTCAATCCGGCAGCGGCGCGCATTCGCATCTTGGACCGGGAATCGAGCGGGATCACCCACCCCGTACTCTGCCAGCACTGCGTCGAGGCGGTGTGTGTTCCGGCCTGTCCGCAGGGGGCGATCGGAAAAGACGCGAAAAGCGGTATCGTGAGCATCGATCACCGGCTGTGCGTCAACTGCACGATTTGCCGCGCCGTGTGCCCCTACGCCGCGCCGGTGTACTCCGCCGCGGAAAAGCGGGTTGTCCTGTGCGATCACTGCGGAGGTGAGCCGGTCTGTGTGAGCTCTTGCCCCACCGGTGCCCTGCAGTATGTCGCCTATGAGGTCGACCGGCCGGGTCCGCGATTGTCAGCCATGGCGGAGATCCGCGTTGCGGTCAATGGAAAGGAGCGCCGCGGATGATGCTTACCATCGATCTATCGAAAAATGAGGTCGGCACTCGGGAGCTGCCCGGGGATTGGCAAGACAGGTATCTCGGCGGTCGGGGTATCGCCGTTCGACTTCTCTACGACCTGACAAGCCCCGAGACCGATCCGCTGGGTCCGGAAAACGTCGTGATCGTGGCTGCCGGACCGCTCACCGGTACGCTGGCGCCCTCCTCCAGCCGCTGCGAGGTGGTCAGCAAATCTCCCCTCACCGGCATCTATGCCCGGGGGAACGTGGGCGGGACCTTCGGCCCGATCTTGAAATACGCCGGCTTCGATGTCATCCTGATCAGGGGCAGGGCGCAAAAGCCGGTCTATGTCTGGATCGACGATGATTCGATCGAGATAAAAGATGCCGAGGCTCTCTGGGGAATGGATGTATGGCAGGCCCGCGAACGGATCTGCCGAACCCACGAGAACGTCAACCGCGGCGCCGGGAAGTTTCTCCTGCCCATCGGCAGCCTGCTCATCGGGCCGGCGGGCGAGCACTTGAGCATGGCCGCCTGCGTGATGAGCGGGGTGGCCCACGCCGCCGCCCTTGGAGGATTGGGTGCGGTCTGGGGATCGAAGAACCTCAAAGGGATCGCCGTACGGGGAACCCGGGGTATCGACATTGCCGAGCCGGAGCGCTTCCTCGAGTTGTGCCGGGTCCAGTGGCGGCGCTACCACGACGATCCCATGTATGAATCCACGCGCAAGTGGGGCACCCTGGGCTGGGTTGGCGGCTCGGACAGCCGTTCGGCCATCTCAGACTACATGCTTGGGGAGCGCTTCGAAGCGATCGAGGAACAGGCCTTCGAGCCGCTCATCGAAAAGAACCGAGCCTGCTACGGCTGTCCGATCCACTGCGATCACTTTCTGCACGTCAAGGACGGCAAGTACAAGGGTTCGAAGGGTGAAGGTTTGGAAGGATTCGTACAGATCCTGGGCATGTCCTTCAAAACCCCCAGCGCTCCGTTTCTGACTGAGTGGAACAACCTCTGCAACCGTTTGGGCTTGAACGTGAGCTCCGCGGGGGTGGCCATCATCTGGGCCATCGCATTGTGGAAAGAAGGAATCATTACCGGGAAAGATACAGACGGCATCGAGGTCACAGAGGGAAACGAAGAGGCCATCATGGAGCTGTCGCGCAAGATGGCCTATCGAGAGGGCTTCGGGGATATCCTGGCCGACTTCCCCGTGAAAGCGGCCGAGCGGCTCGGCCGAGACTCGGACCGCTACGCCGCCCATACCAAGGGGCAGTTCGCCTGGATGCCCGGTCACGGCATCGGCATCACCCTGGTGTACACGATGTCTCTGAACGTAAACTCCCGCGGCTACGACCATCTCATGGGGGGTATGAGCATCCTCACTCCGAATCTGCGCACCGAGTTCGGTATCACCGATGAGCTGCTCACCCGCCTGGGCAGGGAGCGCTACGGGGATCCCGAGATTTTCGCCAAGAACGCCTGGGACTATCATCCCCGCATCGTGGAGGCGGAGTGCGAGTTCGAGAACATGATGGTGCTGGCCGACATGATGGGAACCTGCAAATTCGGCACCCGCTACAACCATCCGGTGACCGGAATCTACTTCCCCCAGTGGCGGGATTTCCTCTCCGCGGCCATGGGCCGCAGCTACA
>Ga0272441_10014079_pt1 | contig 11409 bp, 9 predicted proteins | sample SSMProp6N_FD_193582 | JGI IMG/M metagenome (GOLD analysis project Ga0272441, IMG submission 193582) | Marine sediment archaeal communities from Little Sippewissett salt marsh, Falmouth, MA, United States - SSM-Prop-6N | ecosystem: Environmental > Aquatic > Marine > Wetlands > Sediment ... | reverse complement strand
GGAAGGGGCACGCCGGCAGGGAAGAAAGAACCCCAGGCGCGGTCCGACGACCAGGCCCAAAGGGCCTGGCCTGTACCCCTCGACTCGCCCTTCGACCCCTCGACCCCTCGACAAGCTCGGGGCAAGCAGGCTCGGGGCAGGCATGCTCAGGGCTCGCTCGGGGCAAAGGCCGCTGAAAGCGGCCTGAACGGCGCCCCCGCCTTCTACAAACGTGACGTGCATCCGCGACGGCGCAGGTACACGGGCGCTGCGTAGCACGGGCCCGCGCCCGATCAGTCGTCGTCGCCGGTGCGGGTCATGAAGTCCGCCATTTCACGCAACTTGTCGATCATCCGGCTCGGCGGAAAGGTCTTGCCGTCGAAGATGGCTTCCTCGATCTCGAACCATCCGCGGCAGACGGTCACGCCGGCGTCCACGGAGCGCATCTCGGCGATTCGCTCGTGCCAGTAGGCGGCCTTGTCCTTCTCCCAGTCGACGTCGGGGATAAGGATGCTCGGGACCTTGTTGGCGACGTACGCGTTGGAGTCGCTGATCTTGTCGCCGACGGCCAGGCGGATGTCGGGGAAGCGTTCCTTGACGCGGGCGAGTTCGCTGGTCTTGAATTTCCCGCTGCCCTCCAGCAGGCCGGCCACGTCGCTCGTAAAGAGCGGCCCAGGCGGGAACCGGTGCTCGCGCAGCCAGTACTTGCTCGTCGAATCGAAAAAGTCGCTCCGGTGCGTCAGGTAGAGCACCGTCATCTTCTTCTCGTTGACCACGCGGTGCATGACGTCGGCCGCGTGCGGAAACGGCTTGGCGATTCCCACCAGGACCTGGAAAAACCCCGACTGGACGAGCGTCTTGTCGAGATCGCAGACCACGATGGGCGTGGTCTTGTCACGGACGTAGACGCCGAACAGGGCGGGCTGGACGTCCTTCTCCTCGACCTTGCCGTCCACTGCGGCGCGGAAGAAGTAGGTGCCGACTTTCTCGAACTTGCGCTCGAAGACGGCGCGGCCGTCGTCGTCGGTCTGGGCTTCGTGGACCGTGGCCCGGGCGGCGTCGGTGATGACAACCGTGCGGCCGGGGTAGGTCTTGATGGTGGTGCTGCCGAACCCGCGGCCGAGCTTGATGCCGACGTGTGCGGTCTCGCCCGGATAGATGAGGGCGTCGCCGAGGACCAGGGCCGGGGGCATCTTGCCGATGACCTTCGAGACCATGCCGGTGGCCAGCAGGGAGTTCTCTTCCGGTATCGCCTCGGGCCAGTCGGCCGCGGGGGTCTCGGTGCCGGGGTTCTCCGCGGAAGCCGAGTCGCCCTGGTTCTGGTCGGCAGCGGTGGCGGCCGGGTTGTCCTCGCATCCCGGCAGGCAGAGCGCCAGTGCCACCAGGACCAGGGCCGGGGCGATGGAGCGGTATGTCATGATTGAATCTCCCGTCCGGAGAGTTGACCCTATCAGGTTACCACAAGGCCGGGTCAGCCGGAAGGGGTGCGGCAGCGTTTCCGGGGGTTCGCGACATCGGCAGCTGGCGCCGGCGGTGACCGCCATCACGGCGGGGAGGCGATGCGGGCCCGGGCCCGGGTGTTCGGTGCGGTCGCGCCTGGCCTGTTGCGGCTGGCCTATCGCGGGGCTTTGGGGGGTGTTTTGTTCGCATCGTGTTTTGTTACAAGCTGTTGCGCCGAGACGGAATACGGGGACATTCCCGTGAGGCATAACCAGATTGGCGGCAAATGGGTTCAAGTTGAGAGATAGAACAGGGCGATATCCTTCGTAGAACGGCGGGCATGCGTTCGCGCTGCGCGCGCCTGCGGGGGGCTCGGGCGAACAGGAAGGACGGCGACATGAGGGCAGACCCCACCGTGCTGATCGTCGATGACGAGCCGGAGATCCTGGACATGCTTGTGCGGACCCTGACGGAGCACCATTTCAGGTGTCTGTCGGCGGCCGGGGTCGAGGAGGGCAAGCATCGGGTCGAGAGCGAAGATCTCGACCTGGCGGTCTGCGACCTGGCGCTGGAGGACGGCAGCGGGCTGGACCTCTTGAAGTACATCCGGTGCATCCGTCCGAGCCTTCCGGTGGTGATCATCACGGGGTTTCCGTCGATTCAGGTGGCCGAGGAGGCGCTGCGGATGGGCGCCTTCGACCTCATCGAGAAGCCCTTCGACATGGACGTGCTCATCGAGGTGGTGAACGAGGCGGCGGCCACGCGGCAGCAGCAGCTTGCGGGTGTGCGGGAGATGCTGGCGGTGATGGACCGTCCGGCGGTGTTCGTGGACCGCCGCTGGCGCGTGCTGGCGGCGAACACGAAGTGGGCGGAGCTGGTGGGGCAGGACGGTCACCTGGCCGGTCGGTCGGTCGACGAGTTCGTCGCGGCCGAGTCATCGATAGCTGTCAGCGACCTCCTGGCCGGCGCGGGCGGGGCCGACTCGGTCCAGGCCCGCGTAAGGCTGGTGTCGGCTGCTGGAGCCGTCGAGGTCAACCTGATTGGCGTGCCGTTCCGCGAGCGTCGTGAGCAGCCGGGGGGCTACCTGATCACGGTCGAGCCCACGGCCGCCGACGTAGGCGGCTCGACCGAGGGCGAGGGCGCGCGGCAGGACGACCTGACAGGGTGTCTGAGCCAGCGCGGTTTCCTCGATGCGCTGGACCGGATGCGGCTGGCGGCGCTGCGTCGGAGTCTGCCGGTGGCGGTCATGGTGGCGGACATCAACGATTTCTGTCGCATCAATCAGACGTACGGGTGCGATTTCGGCGACCGGGTGCTGCGGGACGTCACGGAGCACATTCGCCGCACCGTTCGCGACGAGGACCTTGTCGGCCGCTATGGGGACGACGAGTTTGCGGTCGCCCTGTACGAGGCGACGGCCGAGCAGGCCGTCAGAGTGGCGGATCGGCTGTGCGCTGCCCTGGCCGGCATGACGTACGACGTCGGCGGAGTCAGTCTTTCCATCGGACTGATGATCGGCGTCGTGGGCTGCCCGGCCGGGTACACGATGGACAACCGGCGCCTGGTGGAGCAGGCGATGGCCGCGATCCAGTGGGGGCGGCAGGAGAATCGCGGGCCGGTGGTCCGGTACCGGGAGGAGATGGGCGCCGCGGCCGACGAGCCCATGATGAACCGCAAGGAGATCGACCGCCTGAGCCGGGAGTTTGCGGCGGCCAACGCGCGGCTCAAGGCGACCTACATCGAGAGCGCCCAGGCCCTGGTGGCCGCGGTCGAGGCCAAGGACCCGTACACCCGCGCGCACTCGGAGGCGGTGGCACGCTATGCCGAGAAGCTGTCGCAGGAACTGGACCTGCCGGAGTCCGTGCAGCAGTCGGTACGCTATGCCGCGACGCTGCACGACGTCGGCAAGATCGGCGTCCCCGATCAGATTCTCACGAAGCCGGGCCCGCTGACGCCCGAGGAGTTCGAGGTGGTCAAGCAGCACCCGGTCATCGGGGCCAACATCGTGAGCCACGTCTCCTGCATGCGATGCGAGGTGCCGTTCATCCAGCACCACCATGAGAACTGGGACGGTTCAGGTTACCCCGCGGGGCTTCGGGGGGAGGCCATCCCGCTGGGCGCCCGGATACTCCGGGTGGCCGACACGTTCGACGCGCTGTTGTCGAATCGCAGCTACAAGGAGGCCATGGACTGGTCCGACGCCCTGAAGGAAGTCCAGGCCGGCAGCGGCACGCTGTACGACCCACGGCTTGTCACCGCCATGTCGGCCGCATTCCAGGACCGAATGCTTCTGGGTGCCGGGGTTCCGTAGGGCAGGGAGGCCTTTCGACGCCGTAGCGTCGGGCGTGGATGAGCGGATTGGGGGCGGCTCCCACGGGGTCGCCCCCAACGCGTTCCGGGGCGCGCGCGGGTGGGTGTGCTGTTGGGTGGCATGGCGACATCGGCCGCATGGCGTCGCCATGAACCTCCCCACTCATGGCGATCCGCGGCTCGACAGGCTCACCGCCCCGCAAGCGCCATGCCGCCACCGGCGTCGCGAGCCCCGGTGCCGGGGCGCGGCCTCGCGGGCCCGGTCGGCTACGCGATGGCTGCAACGGCCGCCTCGATGTCCGTCCGGATGGGGAACACCTTCTCCAGGTGGGTGTGCTGAAGCGTTTCGATCACCATGTCGGCCCGGGCGACCATGGCGAACCGCCGGCCCTCGGCCGCCAGGTGCGCGTGGACGTTCATCAGCATGCCGATCGCCGCCGACGTGAAGTAGCTCAGGCCCGAGAGGTCCAGAACGTAGCCGCGGAAGTCCGTCGACGCGACGTACTGCTTGAACTGGCGGCTCACGCGGTCCAGTTCCTCGGGATGCAGGATCTCGGGGATGGCCACCTGGGCGATGCCGATCTGGCCGCGCGATTCGAGGATGAGAAGGGATTCGTCTTCGCTCACGCCGTCCCCCCGGGCGACTGCGCGACTCAGAGGCGATCCGGATTGTCCCGCGGTCGGGGCGCCTGTCCGGGCGGGCCCTCAGACCCTGCGCTGGAACGCGTGCGCCGCGGCGCCTTCGGTCTTGTAGATGTCGAAGACCTCGTCCAGCTTGGTGATGTGGAACACCTCCATGATCGAGTCCTTGATGCCGGCAAGCTTGAGCTCGCCGCCCTTCAGGGCGATCTTCTTCTGAAGGCTGATCAGCATCCCCAGGGCCGAACTCGACAGGTAATCGACGCTGCCGAAGTCGAGGACGAACTTGGTGCGCGGCTCACTGTCGACCAGGGCCTTGAGGCTGGTGCCCATCTTCTCGATCAGCACGGCGTCGAGAATGTGGTCCTGGCTGAACGAGACGATCGCGACGTCGCCATCGTTGCGCTGAACGTACCACTCGCCATTCGCCATGAGACGTTCCTTTCACGCCGCCCGCCGGTCGGTGCCTCCCGCGCGTCGGACAGACCGCCCGGCCGGGCTCCATGCTCGGTGTCTGACCCGGTAGATTCTGCCCGCGCCGGGGGCGTCTGTCAACCGTAAACCCCGTGACCCCCGGCCTCCGCCGGCCTCAGAGCCGCTCCGTGCCGTCGCCGCCGCTGCGGGCCGCCTGGTCCCACGTCGCGCGGCCGTCGCCCGTGATGGGAATCTCGGGGCCCAGGAACCTCGGGCCGATGCCCAGATGCACCTCCGCGAAGCTCTTCACCCGGGCCACCGATTCGCGCAGGGTGTTTTGAACCTCCTTGCGGTAACGGTGCCGGTCGGCTTTGACGCCCACCGCGTCGATGCCCGCCTGCCGCGCAAGGTACACGGCGCGCGGCAAATGGAAGTCCTGCGTCACGACCACGGCCGACGCCACGCGGAACACCCGCTGAGCGCGCTGCATCGTGTCGCACGTGTCGAACCCCGCGTGGTCCATGAAGACGTCCTCGCTCGCCACGCCGCGCGCCAGAAGCCACCGGCGCATCGCGTTCACCTCGTCGTACCGCACTCGCCCGTGGTCGCCGCTCGCGAGGATCTTGCCGACCTTGCCGGCCTGGTAGAGTTCGACTGCCGTCTGGAGGCGGTCGGCCAGGACGTCCGACGGCCGCCCGTCGTGGTAAACAAGCGCCCCCGGCACGATGGCCACCTGCCGCGCCGGCACGTCGGCCACCTGCTGGTAGCGATGTTCGGCGGTGGTGCCGACGATCCACGCGTTCACCGCCACGAGCGCCGCCACCGGCACCCCGGCAATCGCCGCCAGGGGCTTCCATCGACGCCGCAGAAGTCCGACCGCACTGCGCAGCATGGTTCGCAGAACCTGGTGCTTGCTCATCCAATCCGCTCCGTTCTCCTGGGTGGTCCGATGCCCCTGTGGCCGGGCATGGAGGTGCGGTCCTCGCTACCGCTTCCGGCTTCGCGAGACGATCACGTTGGCCAGGATCCGCCGGGCGTCGCTCGGGGCATAGCCGCGAAGTCCCCAGCACCGGATGCCGCTGGCCGACACGGCGAGGTCTCGCGGGCTGTACGCGCCGACCACCTTGTCACCGGCGGTCAGCAGGCGCAGCTCGGTGGCCCCCTGGGTGAGCTTCCCGTCGGCCCGCAGGTGCGTCCGTTCGACGTCGAATCCCTTGGCGCCGTCGCCGAACTGGCCGGTCAACATCGGGCAGTCGCGGGGCGCTGCGGCCATGGCCAGGCCCGCGGCCGCGGCCAGGCGCCTGGCGACGCTCAGCGCGCGGCCGTCGCCCAGGCGCGCTTCCATGAGGAGGAATCCCCCGCCCGCGAGGTAGGCCTTGAGGGCCGCAGCCTCGTCGTCGGCCAGGCGCAGGCCGTCCACCAGCGGCAGGTACGCCACGTCGCAGAGCGGCAGATTCGGGTCGGCGCAGCCGATCGTCTTCGGGCCCAGCAGGCGCAGGCCGGCCGACTTGGGGAACACCCCTGCCGCGCTGGCCCAACCGTCATACGGCAGAGCGGAAGCCTCCGCCCCGGGCTTCGGCGTCACCAGACCGATGGAGACGATCTTGCCCGGCCCGAGCTTCACCGCGGTCGTGTCGGCTTCGGCGACGTCGAGCCGCGCTGCAAGGTCCAACTCCCCCTCCAGGGCGTAGTGAACGATGTTGTCGAACGTCTGGAACGCCGCGACGCGTGCGGCGGACCGGCCCAGGGCGAGGTCGCAGATGGCGTTCGACTGGAAGACGAAGGCGAACGTCCGCACGCCGTCGTCGAGGCCCAGCAGCGTCGGCCGCTGCGCCACCGTGCCGGCGGTCTTCCAGACGGCGTGGCTCCGCTGCAGGGGTTCCAGGCTGACGCCCGGCCACAGGACGGCCAACTCGCGCTCCGCGACCGCGACGAGGTCGCGGTTGCCGCCGTCGAGCTGCGCCAGGATCGTGCCGCCGCTGGCCACGTACCGCCGGAGGTTCGTCTTCTCCTGGTCGGCCAGCCGGAACGCGTCGGTGATCCGCAGGTACGCAAGCGGCACGTCCTTGAAGCGGTCGTAGTCCAGGCCGAGCCGGGCCCGGTCGTAGCACATCGCCCGCGGGGCGCCCAGGGAAAGCACCTCGACGGCGTTCCACAGGCCGCGGTTGGCCAGGACGGCCGCGCTGCGGTCCTCCACCATCTCGCACACCAGGGGCGGCTTGGCCAACTGGGCCAACTCGTACAGCACGAACGCCGTGGCCACGACGTTGCTGTTCGACCCGTCCTCCTGCTTGGGCGTTTCCCAATGCCCGTCGCCGGCCTGCATGCGGAGCACCCGCAGGAACCAGTCGCGGGCCAGGTTGGCGTCGCCGATGGTCTCCATGGGCACCGAGTGAATCAGCCGGGCCAGGAAGTAGCCCTGCCGGTGGAAGTACCAGTCCCGGACCTTCTCGTCGCCGCCCGCCCAGTCGCGGTAGGGGTTGCGAACGTAGTCCAGGGCCTTGGCGACGCGCTGCCGCAAGGCCTCCTCGCCCTTGCTGGCACCGGTGCGGCCGGTGGAAACGTCCTCGCCCACCTGCGCCAGGCAGGTCAGGCCCCGCATGGTGGTGACGAAGTCGGTGCCGTCGTTCGGGTTGTCCTGCGGGTTGCCCGCCCATCCGCCGCGCTCCTGCTGACGCTGCACGAAGAACGCGACGGCCTTGGTCAGCGGGGCGTCGGGCACCTTGTAGCCCTCGGCGATGCCCAGCAGCAGCGTCTGGTAGGCCGCGTAGGTGGCGTCCATGTTGGGCCACCGGCCGACCTCGTAGTACCAGACGCCGTCGTCGCGCTGGTTCTTGAGGACCGTGGCCAGGTCGGCGTTGAGGACCGTCTCGGCCGTGCGGCGCGCGCCGCCGCTGAGGCGCGGAAGCGCCCGGGCCAGCAGCTCGGCCCGCAGCGAAAGAAACTCGATCCGCTTGCTCTTGCGACTGGCCAGGTATGAGATGAGCCGCTGAAAGTTCGCGTCCGTCAGCGGCGCGCCGCTCTCCAGGAGCGCCAGGGCCACGTAGGCGTTCTCATGCTCCCGGTCGGTCAGCGAACCGTCGCCCCGGACGTGGCCGAGCAGCCACGCGCGGGCCTTCTGGGCGGCGCCGGGCGCCGCCTCACGGAGCTGATCCCGGCTCGGGTCGGCACGGCAGACCGACGAGGCCCCCGCCACCGCCAGAAGAACCGCCAGAGAGCAAAGAACGGGCCGTGACATCGACATGCCCCCCATGCCTCCCGTGGGCATCACCGCTATCGCCGATTATAGGACGCGCCGGCCGCGTGTCAATTCCAGCGCGGCGATCCGCCGGACACAGGGGCCACATTCGGCCTGTGCGAGGCTTGACAAGCGGTCGGCCCCCCGCTACAATGCTCCGTCTTGGCATCGGCCGGAACAACCCGGCCACTGTCGCGAAAGGAACTGTCCCATGGGCTTCAACCACAAGACGCCGCGAAACAGCCGTGTCAAGCGGAAGCGCCAGTGCGGCTTTCGCAGCCGGATGAAGACGCGTGGCGGCCGCAAGATGATCAACCGCCGGCGACGCATCGGCCGCAAGCTCCCCAACGTCGCCTGACGGCCCGTGCCGCACCCTATCCTCTGTAACCCCCTCGGGACGCCGCCTGTGGCGTCCTTTTTTCTGCCCCGCGCCGCCCGAGGCGGGTGTGACTGGCTTTTCTTGTCAGGTCGGCGGCGCAGGCGGGGTGGCATGGCGACACGCTTCTGGCGGGTCGCCATGACGGTCGGTCTTGGATCATGGCGACCCCGTTGGTGTCGCCATGCCACCTGCCGTGACGCCGACGCCGAAGGAACCGGAACCGGCAGGCGGTTGACAATCGTCGCCCCGCCGATATCCTGACCCTCTTCAAGCCGCCGGCCGGGTGGCGACCGGTGGCACGGACTGTTGGCGCGACGACGAATGGAAGGATGGCTCGACATGGCAAAAGCGACAAAGCGTCTCAAGGTCGGCCTCGTCGGCGCCGGCGGCATCGCACGAGCGGTCCACCTGCCGGGCTGGCAATCCTGCAAGCGGGCCGACGTCGTCGCCTGCTGGGACATCGACATGGCCCGCGCCGAACAGGCCGCCGCCGACTTCGGCATCCCCAGGGTCTGCCGCAGCCGGCGCGAGCTGCTTGCCATCCGCGAAATCGACGCCGTGGACATCTGCACGCCGAACGGCAACCACAAGCCGTCGGCCGTGGCGGCCTTGAAGGCCGGCAAACACGTCTACTGCGAGAAGCCCATCGCACGTAACGGCCGCGAAGGCGCCGCCATGGTCGCCGCGGCAAAGAAGGCACGCCGCAAACTCATGATCGGCCTGCACAACCGGTTCCGCGGCGAGGTCGAGTGCATCAAGGCCCTGGTCGACGCCGGCAGGCTCGGCCGCATCTACTACGCGCGGAGCCTCAGCATCCGGCGGCGCGGCGTGCCCAGTTGGGGCGTCTTCGGCCGGAAGAAGCCGCAGGGCGGCGGGCCGCTGATAGACATCGGCGTCCACGCCACCGACATGGCGTGGCACCTCATGGGCAAGCCCCGGCCGCTCTCCGTGAGCGGCAAGTTCTACGAGACCATCGGCAAGACGCCGGGCCACGTCGGGATGTTCGGCTCGTGGGACTGGAAGACGTACGACGTCGAGGACTTCGCCGTGGCCCTGGTGCGCTTCGAGGGCGACCGCACCATGATGATTGAGAGCGCCTTCTGCGTGAACCTGCCCGAGGACAAGTTCAGCGCCGAGATCGTCGGCGACCGCGGCGGGGCGACCGTCGCGCCGCTCAAGGTGTTCGTCGAGGAGGCCGGGTACCTGATGAGCTGCGAGCCGCAGTTCGTGAAGGACCGCGTTCAGCCGCACGCCGCCGGGCTCCATGCCTTCGCCGACGCCGTGCTGGACGGCAAGCCCGTCCCGATCCCGGGCGAAGAGGCCCTGACGATCCAGAAGATCATCGACGGCCTGTACAAATCGAGCCGCCTCGGCCGCGAGGTGAAGATCACCTAGGCAGTATCAGGCAAATTCTCCGTCGTGATGTGCCACGGCGGGCTCGTCCCGCCGTGCTTGCTTCCTGCGGAGCAGGCATGGCACACCCGTCATGGCGACCGGAGAACGGCGCCTGTCGCCATACCAGCCGCCAAACGCGCCTGCAGCGACTTCACATCTTTCTCAAGTTTGGCCAACTCCCGTTTGTCGCCCACCCAGCACTGCACAAGCTCGCTGTGGTCCACCCGCACACCCGCGGGACATAATCCCACATACCACGAGTCGATGTCTTCGAGCCACTTCAGCGCTTCCTCCGCGGCGCTTTGCGCTCCGGCAGGATCAAGCTCTGCGAGTATGAAGGCCGACCGCGCGTACGCCCTCCCCAGGACCGACCTTCGGTAAGAGTCGTGCACTCTTGTATCATCCCGACCTTCGGCCAAGTAGCCAGCCGCCTCCAAATATCGGGACACCCACTCCTTCGCTCGCGCGGTGTCACCCGCCATCAGGTGGGCCCTAGCGACAAGCCAGAACGCGTCACACTGTCTCAGATCACGGTTTGCCGCAGCAATCGACTCCAACCTGCTGATGAGCGCTGGAGTGGAGCCTCCCTCTTCCAGGTCTGCCCAAGCTTCGAGCAACAGTCCTGTTTCTCCAGGACTCTTGAGCCCCCAGGCGCGCAGCTCGGACCATTGTCCGCGCTGGGAAATCCTGTCCATCATCAGGTTGCCCCACACGTAAGGCCGCGCGCGATGCCCCGCCTTCTCCAAAGCACTGGCCGCCTTGTCATACTCGCCGGTCTCGACGTAGGCCAAGGATGCAATTGCAGCGCCTCCAAGAACGATATGCTCTTCGGAAGCCCATGAGCAGGGCACGAGAACGTCCTCATACAGGCGAATGATGTGGGGTGCGTCGTCCCACCGCTGCCCTTGAAGCGCAGGCAGCTCCCAGTCAATCATTGCGAAACCTGCGTACCATGCTTGCTTGCGCGCATCGGCGTAAGCAAGCAACAACGCAATCCCTCCGCATGTCACCAGAAAAGCCACGACGACAAGCACACTTACAGGCACTCGCCTGCCGCCCGCCTTGCGAGCCCCTGAGTCACTATCGAATCCCATGGTGTGCCTGCCTGCTTCCGCAAGAGCGAAAGTGGAAGCCACTCTCAGACCCGGCGCCTCTCACGCTGCCGTTCACCGGCAGCGGCTCATAGGGAGATGTTAATCACTTGGCCGCGTGGGTGCAAGCCTGTCCTCCGAAGCCGTGGGGCGGCCCTCGACGCAGCCGGGGCAATGGGGGGTAGCCGCACGACTGCCGCTGTGAGCCCCGTTCACGGGGCTTTCCCCGCCGGAGCGCAGCCTGCCCTCGGCGCAGTCGGGGCGAAGGCGGGTGTAGGCCAGGGCTTCTAGCCCTGGTAGAGGAGGCCCCCGAACTGCTTCCTTTCTTCTGTCAGCCCGCTTCAGCGGGCTTACCTCTGCGGACAACAGGGAAGCCCGCTGAAGCGGGCTGGAGGACAAGGAAGAAACAACAGGAATGGCGACGGGTAACCAGGGCTCTAAGCCCTGGCCTGTACCCCTCGGCTCGCCTACGGCTCGCTCGGGGCGAAGCCCCGTGAACGGGGCTAGCCCGGATATTTCACGTT
>Ga0272441_10014078_pt1 | contig 11409 bp, 8 predicted proteins | sample SSMProp6N_FD_193582 | JGI IMG/M metagenome (GOLD analysis project Ga0272441, IMG submission 193582) | Marine sediment archaeal communities from Little Sippewissett salt marsh, Falmouth, MA, United States - SSM-Prop-6N | ecosystem: Environmental > Aquatic > Marine > Wetlands > Sediment ... | reverse complement strand
TTCCCGACGTAAAGTTGTTTCCCCAAATCTCAGCAGAACTGATTGCTCGTTATTATCAGATCACCAGGAACACGCCACAGGCCACTCTGGTATTTGACAAAGGCAACGTCTCGGAAGATGCCATGGAACATCTGGCTGTAGCCGACGTACATTTTGTCGCAGCCCTATCTGCCAACCGACTTTCGGAAGTGCTCGAAGCACCTCAGGATAAATACAAAAGCATCCCTGCTATGCCCGGGACCAAGGCTTTTTCTACGGTTGTGCCTCTGTGGGGAAAAAACTGTCAGGTCGTGGTAGCCTACACCGAAAGCTTCTTTACACAGCAGCTTTCAGGCATCACACAACACATGGTCAAGTGCCAGACTAAACTCTTCGATCTTCAACAACGCCTTGCAAAGTGGCACAACGGCAAGGCCAAGGGAAAACGGCCGACCGTGAAAAGCGTCCAAAGTGATCTCAAAAAAATCTTTGCTCCGCAGTTTATGAGTTCCATCTTCAACGTCGAAGTTCGGCAACAACAAAACCTGCCCGTAGTCAACTACTCCGTAGACCATGGTGTTCTACAAAACCTGACAGAGCATCGCCTTGGGAAAACCATCCTGATCACCGATCATCTCGACTGGCCCGCAGTCCACGTCATAGAGGCATATCGCAACCTCTCCCGCATTGAGCAGACCTTTAGGAACATGAAGAACGTCCGATTCCTTCGCTGGCAGCCCGCATATCATTGGACCGATCAAAAGTTAAGAGTTCATGCATTTTACTGCGTGCTGGCCCTTCTCGTTTCATCTCTGGCCCATAAAGAGGTTTGCCAAGCAGGCATCGACATATCTTTACCTTCACTTCTCAAAGAGCTGTCATCGATCAGACAGGTCGCTCTCCTTTACCCGCCCGGCGCAGGCGTAAAAAGCCATATCACCCTGAGCCGAATGTCTCCCAAGCAGAAAAAACTCTCCGAGCTTCTTCAGGTTCATACCTTACTTGCAGGGGGGTAATACACTTTAGAAACCGTTTATCATTTTATTTCAAATGGTTATCCCTATGTGTTTTCCTTAAGTCGGAAACTCAGGCTAGATAGGCTGTAGGCATTTAGGCTGTGAGGTACCACAGGAAGAGAATATGCGTGATCACATATCGAGCAACCAGGGAATTCCCCAAAGAAGAAATGTATGGTTTGATTTCCCAAATGAGAAGGGCGGCGGTTTCAGTTCCATCAAACATCGTTGAAGGGTGGGCACGTGAGAGTCAGGCCGAGTATCTCAGATTTCTTGAAATCGCGTTTGGCTTCTTAGGGAGTTGCACTACCAGCTTGGCCTGTCAAAGCGCCTGGGGTATTCTTATGAACGTGAAATTTCTAGCTGTGAATCAAAAATTGAAGGCTTGGGGGTCAAATCTTGATTTGTGAATTGATAGGATTGTGAATTGATAGGATCTCGCTTTCTTTGCCAGTCCCTGTCTTCTCTCAGTTTTCCCCTCACTCTCTTCACAATATGGCTTACGGCAGAATAGCTCACCCCGAAAAGTTCCCCGATCTCCTCGTTCGTAAATACCCGCTTCTCCCACAGGTTATACATTAGGAGATCCCTGTCTTCCCTTTCATCGCCGTAAAGCCGGCCCATTTCCCTGAACCGATCCAGATCGCGCCCCAGCACTGTACACGCCATTATCAGGTATTTGTCGGCATCGATCATTCCCACCATTCCCTTTTGTTGCGGGACTTCCCGATCAGGCTTCACCGAAACATATCTGGATTTGATTCTTTCCACAAATTCCGCTGTCCCCAATATGAGGCCGTGACGGAAATCCTCCCAGATATTCTTTTCCTCTGCTGCGTAACTTTGCACCTTCTCACGATATTTCTTTCGAGGATCAGGACCGGAGAAAGTGGATAACAACATATCCGTTTTCAGCCACTCAGGGCTCTTGCGGCGATAAGCATAAGCCGGGTAACTGCTCCACTTGTAGTCCATTAAACGCTTCACCATCCCGGCACGAAGAGGATTTCTATGAATATAGCAGGAAAGCTCCACTGCATAGGGCTCATTTTCCACAAGAATGCTCTTGAAACGCCCCTGGAAAAGATGACCACTGCGGCCATGACGATTATTAAATCTCCGGGTATAGCTCAAACCGAGCCATTGCATGGCCCTTGACAAATTGGCAAGGTTTGTTCGAAATAAAAGGTGGTAGTGGTTCGACATCAGCACATAGGCAAAGACATCTATGTCAAACTGATCGGACATTTCTCCAACTGTATCCAGGAACAGTCTCTTGTCCTCATCACCATAAAAGATATGCCTGCCCTCGTTTCCTCGGGAAAGGATGTGATAATAGGCTCCTTCATATTCTATCCGCCATGGCCTTGCCAATCCTTACTAAACCTCCTCACTCACACATTGAGATAACAAACAACTTATCATGGCACAATTCACAAATCAAGATTTGACCCCAGTTCTCTATGTAGGCCATTTTATAACTCTGATTTAGCAACATTAGTATATCATTTCAATAACTTGCCGTGGCCCGACCCCATCCCCCAAAATTAAAGGCAGAGCCAATGACCCTGCCTTGTGATTTTTTAGAATGGGTGTTCGATTATGCCTTTTTGAATTTACGCCTAAAACCTGCAAGACCGGCTAAACCTGAACCAAGTAGAAGCATAGTGGCGGGAACGGGAACGGGAGTGGGTCCGGGATACTCACTGAGAAATACACCTGATTCGGATGTCCAGGTAATACCGTCCGGTACGATTATGTCGGTAAACTGAAGGGTGTTAGAGAAATCCACTTCGGCTTCTGCATAATAATATGGCGCAGACCATTGATTCGGTGTCCATGCTGAAGCTCTGTTTAAAGATGCCGTGAGATCACATGAGAAATAGCTATCACTCTCAAGGTTTGTGCCTGCCGACACCAGCGTCCTGGTAAGCTCGAAAGGATCATAGACCGCCGAGGTGGTTTCTGCATTGTAAGGCCCGTCGCTTGTCATAAACACGTTCCCAGGAAAACTGATATAGTAGCCTGCCTGGGCGTGTGCAGTTGCAGTGGCCGAGAGTGTTCCCGTTATCGCTCCGGACAGGGTGACCGTGAGATCATCGGCATAGTATCCCTCAGGCACGAAAAACGTTAACGTGTCGGAAAACCCGATTTTCCCAACCGATCCACGTGCATAAAGACGATCGCTCTCGGCATATGCATAGAGCCCGATAGCTCCCGTTGCAAGATTCGCATAGTAATCAATGGTTGCGTAATTTTCTTCGATGCCGCCGGGTTGTGTGATGGAGCCTGAAGTTGATGATACGCCCTCCAGAATCTGCTCGTCAGATATCGGCAGATTTATCGGGAAATCACGGGTAGCATAGGCATAAACCTCATATTCATAGCTCACAGAATACGCCGAAGCAAAACAGGGGGCCAAAAAAATGAAAGCGAAAACCATAATAATTCTTAGCGGCAGATGATTTTTTTTAAAATGTATTGTGATGTCCATAGTTTCTCTCCTTTAGTCTAATCCATCCAAAAATAACAATATTGATTATACATTCTCTTCACGATTAACTCCTCAACCCAAATCAATGATCCAATCGTTGCATCCGTTGCCACCATCATGAAATTTACGTCAAAGCATGAGACATAGCACTACTAGTGTTTCGTATCTTTAGTTTATGGACTTACGCAACATGAGCAGGCTTTCTTGCTTTAGCCATTATTTCCTGCGCCGTCTTTACCCATTTAAAAGGCTGGGGATTTTGATTGTAGTGTTCTATGAAAGCTTCAATCTTCTCGATAAGGTGTTTGACACTTATGAAAACGCCCCGTTTTATCTGCTTTCTTTGTAATATTGAAAACCATGTTTCCACTTGGTTCATCCATGAGGCACTCGTTGGCGTAAAGTGAATGTAAAAGCGTTTATGTCTTTTGAACCACTTTTGCACTTTTTCATGCTTATGGGTGGAATAATTATCGGTGATGATGTGAATGTCTGTGGCTTTAGGAACATTTTTGTTTATCAAATTCAAAAAATTTATAAACTCCTGATGTCGATGTCTTTTGTAACATTTGCCTAAGACTGCACCGGTTGCTGTATCTAAGGCTGCAAACAATGTGGTTGTACCATGACGTTTATAATCGTGAGTTCGTCTTTCAATGTGGTGAGGTTTCAAGGGCAACATGGGTTGCGTCCTGTCGAGGGCTTGAATCGAACTTTTTTCGTCCACACTCAATACGATCGCATTTTCAGGAGGATTTATATATAGCCCAACAACGTCTATGACCTTTTCTTCCAATCGCTTGTCATTGCTGTATTTGAAGGTTTTGACCAGATGGGGTTTCAAATCGTTCTTTTTCCATATCCTATGAACTGTCATGTGACCCATTCCAAATTCCTTGGCCATTTCCCGGGTTGACCAGTGAGTCACATGTCCAGGCGATTCAAGGGTCTTAGTAATAATCTTGGCAACGACTTCTTGATCATATACGGGTTTTCTTCCTGTTCGCTGTGCATCTTTCAAGCCGTTGAGTCTATTATTTTGGAAGCTTCGTCGCCATTTAACTACTGTGGTTCTGCTAACAGAGAGTGTTTTCATGATTTCATCAGTGGACTTAAATTCATCTGCCAATAATACAATGCGGGCTCTTGTTACGAGTCCCTGCGGTGAAGTCCTTTTATTTATGATACGTTTTAATGCCGCTTTTTCATCCTGCGTAAGATTTATTGTGGGTAAGGGTTTTGCCATGATGCGACCTCCTTCATATATATTGGCGTGAATATGAGGAAGTTGTATCATATGAAAACTAATCAGTCCATTTAAATGTGGTACGACAGACTAGGTGCAGACTAAATTGATACCGATCCCACCCTCTACGGGTAACCTGATTATTTATTCAAACTCGTGGCTTTCCGTCACCTCCTTTCGACAGGTTTGGCTTTACCTAGATAACAAAATCTAAGGCACAAACCTATAATGAGGCGTCCGTACCATTAATTTGCTATACTAAAAAATACGAATTGATAATCTGTGTGACCGCCGATTTAATTCTACCCAGTTTTCACCGGTATAAAAGTACCCACCTACGCCGGTTTAAAAGAACCATCTTATTCGATAAGTCAGTCAAAAAAGTCCATTTAATTCTTCTTATTCGGATCTCCTTGGATTTGTTTTGGGGGTCATGATTCTGTTATCATTTCCCAAGGAGGTTGCCTAAATTCGTAATGTGCGGAGAGAGCGGTTCCCTGTGATCAGGCGATAAAAAGTATTCTCCGGTCTCTCAAGGCCACATCGACCAGGGATCTCCGATTGCTTGGAATCACCTTCATCGGGGGCGTATGAATTAGCTGATTTAAACGGCATCGTATCCAAAAAACGAGATAGCAAGAGAAATTCGTGAAAAAACGGAGATGGTGTATTATGTCCATCCAGCCGCGTGGGTCTTTTGTTTCGGTGTTTTTTGGGTCTTTTTACGCCAGCGATAACAAATCTGCGCGTTGTTGGAAAGAATAAGTTAGTAAAGGGCAATAAACATGCCAATATCGGCAATATAGAGACAATTATTTTCACACAAAATATCAGTCATTTACAGACACAACAAAAAGCCAGATAAGAGAGTAAATAATAATTTACCACAAATGTGTGTAATCTATTTCCACTTTTTGGCAAATTGTTACACACTTTCCCCTACCCTGGTAGTTTCGCTAACATAAAACTGACCCACCTGAGGGGCAAACGCTAACGCAAAATTGACCCACCCGCAGATACCCGATAAGAGGTGTGTAGGATTTAAAGACCACTTATCGGGGGTGAGGAGATGTTGACAGTGGATCAGTACGCTTTCATTCGGATCGCACATCGAGTCTACGGGAAAGGCATCAGAGAGATAGCGCGTGATACGGGGCACTCGCGCAACACGGTGAAGAAGGCACTGCGAGGGGAGTATGGAGGATATAGTGGTCGGGGCAGGCAACCGTTCCCGGCACTGGGCCCCTACCTGACAACGATCGACCGGTGGCTGAAGGAGGACAAGGATCATCCTCGGAAGCAACGCCATACAGCGGTTCGGATCTACAACCGGCTGCGAACGGAGTACGGCTTTGAGGGCGGGGAAAGCACGGTGAGGAGATATGTGCGCGAAGCGCGCAGGAGACTGGGCGTGACCCCAATGCAGGTGTTTATTCCCCTGGAGCCCGAGCTGGGCATGGAAGCCGAGGTGGATTGGGGAGGCTGTCATGCGATCGTGGCCGGGGAGTGGACAAAGCTCAAGGCGTTTTGCATGCGCTCCAAGGGCAGCGGCAAACCCTTTGTGCAATGCTTTCCCTGCGAGCGCCAACAGGCCCTTTTTGAAGGACACATGGAGGCGTTTGCCTTTTATGGCGGAGTATTCCGCACCCTGATCTACGACAACCTGACCACGGCCGTTGAGAAGGTCCTGAAGGGCAAGAAACGCAAGCTTCAGGAGAGCTTTGAGAACTTCCGGGCCTATTACAACTTCGAGGCGCGGTTCTGCAATCCGGCCCAGGCGCATGAAAAAGGAGGTGTGGAGGGTCTCGTGGGCTACGCGCGGCGCAATTTTCTGGTGCCGATCCCACGGGTGGAAAGCCTTCAAGAGCTCAACGCGCACCTGCTCGCCGAGTGTGCCACCTATGGGGATCACCGCATTGCAGGTCGGGACAAAACGGTCAAAGAGTTTTTCAAGGAGGAAGAACAGCACCTTCTGTCACTTCCGAGGGTTCCCTTCAGCAATCTCGATACCGCTTCGGCGAAGGTGGACAAGTACTCCACGGTGGTGGTTGATAAGAACCGCTACTCGGTGCCGACGCGCTATGGGGGCCTGCGGGTGCGGGTGGTGCTCTACGTAGGGCGGGTGGATAGATTCGGGGTCAAATTTTGATTTGTGAATTGATGGAATCTCGCTTTCTTTGCCAGTCCCTGTCTTCTCTCAGTTTTCCCCTCACTCTCTTCACGATATGGCTTACGGCAGAATAGCTCACCCCGAAAAGTTCCCCGATCTCCTCGTTCGTAAATATCCGCTTCTCCCACAGGTTATACATTAGGAGATCCCTGTCTTCCCTTTCATCGCCGTAAAGCCGGCCCATTTCCCTGAACCGATCCAGATCGCGCCCCAGCACTGTACACGCCATTATCAGGTATTTGTCGGCATCGATCATTCCCACCATTCCCTTTTGTTGCGGGACTTCCCGATCAGGCTTCACCGAAACATATCTGGATTTGATTCTTTCCACAAATTCCGCTGTCCCCAATATGAGGCCGTGACGGAAATCCTCCCAGATATTCTTTTCCTCTGCTGCGTAACTTTGCACCTTCTCACGATATTTCTTTCGAGGATCAGGACCGGAGAAAGTGGATAACAACATATCCGTTTTCAGCCACTCAGGGCTCTTGCGGCGATAAGCATAAGCCGGGTAACTGCTCCACTTGTAGTCCATTAAACGCTTCACCATCCCGGCACGAAGAGGATTTCTATGAATATAGCAGGAAAGCTCCACTGCATAGGGCTCATTTTCCACAAGAATGCTCTTGAAACGCCCCTGGAAAAGATGACCACTGCGGCCATGACGATTATTAAATCTCCGGGTATAGCTCAAACCGAGCCATTGCATGGCCCTTGACAAATTGGCAAGGTTTGTTCGAAATAAAAGGTGGTAGTGGTTCGACATCAGCACATAGGCAAAGACATCTATGTCAAACTGATCGGACATTTCTCCAACTGTATCCAGGAACAGTCTCTTGTCCTCATCACCATAAAAGATATGCCTGCCCTCGTTTCCTCGGGAAAGGATGTGATAATAGGCTCCTTCATATTCTATCCGCCATGGCCTTGCCAATCCTTACTAAACCTCCTCACTCACACATTGAGATAACAAACAACTTATCATGGCACAATTCACAAATCAAGATTTGACCCCAGTTCTATTATCCCGTTGCTTTTTTGCATCTTTTGCATTGATGCCGGCAACCAACCACCCCTTTGATCGTAATGCATTGATAAAATTTACCGCATAAGATCCTGGATCTTCACATCCAAAGAATACATGATTGCGGTGTATGTTGCGGTGCTCACAAGATCGAAGCACTTGATCGGAAAGATAGGTGATACCCTCCGGGTTGTTCTTAACGGAGAATGGCTTTCTGAGGATATCTCCATGCCCATTGCAGAACATGACAACGTGTTCTTTTTTGGCATAATCCATGGGCACACACATGACCTTTTCACTGGTTCCAGCTTCTTCAAACAGTTTATGCAATTCTTGACTTTGTTCTGAATAAATGGTTCTCTTTTTCATGGTGAAGCTCCTTTCATTCATTTTGCGGCTGCTTGTAGACCGCCTTTTAAATGCCACCATTCTAGCATGGATGGCTCGAAAGAACGGGAGCTTCACCACCCGATAATAAAAGGCAGGGACCTGACTGTGCCCGAAAAAAGTAGTGTTGCCCCGAGATAAAGAGTTGGGGAGGCTCTGCGAGCTCACCTAAAAGGCTCGCCCGCCTCCCCAACTTCTTTATCTCGGAAAGGTACCGGGTAAATTATTCTGGTTAATAATTTTCACTTCATTTTGAAACGCCAAATGCGTACGGTCTCTCTTCTTAAGAAAAATTCGGGATTTGAGCAGGGTAATACTGCCGATTAGGAGGGGTAAATGACAGGTGGATATGATTGAAGGATAAAATGCGGCCGTGAATCTTTAAAGATTCCGTGCCGCCTAATGAAATGATGCTCTGTCTTTCTTTCAGATGGCTTCCGAAAGACGTTTCAGGGAATACACCCCCGATAAACCGATGATCCTTTTCATAAACGAACTTGCGGTAATATCTGAGCCTTTCCGTTTTGCCTTCCACACTGAACTCTTTAAGTCCGAAATCCAGGGAGAGGAATTCATTCTCGTTTTTCCTTTGAAGATGATATCCCAGTGAACACCAGCGGTATGCCTCTGGTTTCTTTATGATTCCTGCCCGCACGGGATTGAGATCAATATAGGCCAGGCAATTGATCAATGTTTCACCGTTATCCACGATCACGCTTTTGAACCGACCGGATCAAAAAAATCCCTTCCGGCGGTGCCTGCGATTATAAAATCTCGAAAACCCCTGCTTGATCTCCTTCATGTATTCGGAAAGACTGGACCATTTCTCGCGCAGAAGGGGGATCTGCCCTTCGCCCAACACCATCTCCTTATCGTCTCCGTAATATTCCAAGAACCGCCCTTTTATCTTTTCGTCATCAAATTTCTCCCCCGGGTGCATCCGGACCAACAAGTGGAAATGATTCCCCATGACACAAAACCCCAATACTTCCGAGAAGTGTGCCTTGCTTAACCTCTTGATAAGGCTTACCAAATACTCCTTTTCAATATCCCCCAGCACGAAACCATCCAGGGCCGTTCGTGACATTACATGGTAAACCGTCGGCTCACTTTTTACAATCAAACGGCTATCCGGGGCATTGCGTGTTCCTCCTTTCTGAAAATCGGGATTCCATTGATTCCGGCACCTTTGAACCACCTCTGAACCCACATCAAATGCCATAACCTCTTTCAACAATAATTCGCCTGGTACCTTTTCCCCTTTGGTGAGATTGGAAGTGCATAAGCCTGAATGCATTTCTTGCGAGTGTATTTGGCGGTACAGATGGTTTATGATAAGAATAAAAAAAGGCCGACTGCATCTTTGCGAGGGATGCTCATTCCGCTACGCTGCATTCGCACCTCTCAAGCCGAGCATAATGTCACCAAAAGAGGATATGGGATGGACTACGAAAAATATGAGGAAGAGTGTAAACGGATAAGGAAAGAAAATAAAAAACTGATTGCGGGTTTCGAGACGTGGCTCTCCGCCAAAGGTCTAACACAGAAAACAATTGATAAACACACTTCAAACGCAGATTTCTACATAAATGAATTCTTGTTGTATGAAGACGCTATCGAAGCAAAAGACGGCGCCGGAGAAATAGGGATATTTTTGGGATATTGGTTTATCAAAAAGGCCATGTGGGCGAACAAGAGTGCAATTAAAGAAAATGCCACAAGCCTGAAAAAATTTTACCGGTATTTGCACGAAGACGGCAAGGTATCTGAAGAAGCTTTCTCAGAAATGAAAGAAACAATAAAAGAAGATATGCCGGAATGGCTTGCAACGATGGGCCGATATGATGATCCGAATATTGAAGACATGGAAGATGTCTGGGGGTTCTGACATAACCGATCACTTACCTGACTGGAAATTTGCCACGTCTTATGCAGGATCTTCGAACATCATCCTCAACTTTTACATCGGTAGGGTAAATCAGGTGAGCCTGGGGCTAAGACAACCTATCGATTTCTAATGATAAACCTCCAAAAAGAAGGCGCTTTCAGGCCCTATATCGCACGTTATGACCCTAAAAAGCGAGATATAGAGGTGCTGGAGTCGCATCTTGATTTGTGATTTGTTTTCCTTTTTTATGGTCGTCTACTTGCTCATAACTTTTTTAATTCACAAATCAAGATGTGACTCCAAGTCCAACGGTTGAGCTGTGCAGCGCGGCTATTTGCGTCTGCATCGGCGCCTGGTTATGCTCCCGCGCCTGAATCAAGTTGAGATTTCAATTTTTTTACTGGGATTATTCTCTGCTCAATATCGTTTCCGATTTTGCGTTTTATCATACGCAGATCGTATTCAGATTGCAGATTCAGCCAGAATTGGGCCTCAACGCCAAAATATCGTTCAAGCCTCAGTGCGGTGTCAGCAGTTATGCCGCGCTTGCCATTGACTATCTGGCTTATTCTATTAGGCGGCACAACGAGATCCCGCGAAAGCTTGTTAATGCTAATATTCATCGGGCCCATAAAATCCTCACGCAGAATTTCACCCGGTGTAATTGGATCAAGCAAATTGTTGTTATTCATTTTTGCGCCTCAATGATAATCGACGATTTCAACATTGAAGGCATTTCCGTCATGCCATTCAAAACAGACTCGCCATTGCTGGTTAATTCTGATCGCATACTGCCCCTTCCTTTTGCCTCCGAGGGCGTGGAACTGGTTGCCTGGATTCAGCATCGATGCATTTAAACTGGGGGCAGCATGCAAAACTGCCAATCGCCTGCGCGCCTGCCGCTCGAAGGATTGGAAACGTCGCACTTGTTTATCGTTAAATAGTTTCTCAGTATCTTGACAGGCAAAAGATTGAATCATGCGAGAATGGTATTACGCAAAACGTAATATGTAAAGCGGAATTTTATTTGAGCACAACATGAAAATCACCGGTTTATCCGGTGCATTTTTTGGTTGGAATTAATTTGACTTGGTAAAGATAGTAATTGCTTTTCTATCTAGAAAAATATATAAAGTTTTCATGATGTTAACGCCGAAGAAAACATTCTACTGAACGAAGGAGGAAATCTTATGCAACCCCCCACC
>Ga0272441_10014077_pt1 | contig 11410 bp, 6 predicted proteins | sample SSMProp6N_FD_193582 | JGI IMG/M metagenome (GOLD analysis project Ga0272441, IMG submission 193582) | Marine sediment archaeal communities from Little Sippewissett salt marsh, Falmouth, MA, United States - SSM-Prop-6N | ecosystem: Environmental > Aquatic > Marine > Wetlands > Sediment ... | reverse complement strand
GGGGGGGCCGCAGGCCAACCACGCCATCGATCTCGATCTCGTCCTCGATCTCGATCTCGGATCCCGGAGGGTGGTAGAAACCACAGATAAACACCGATGAACACGGATGAAGAAGTGTCTCACGCAGAGGCAGCAGAGGAAGAGCGGAGGCGAGGCCGCAGAGAGGAAGAACCGGGGTAGGGTTCGGACAAGGCCCGGCCCCCGCCGAGCTTGCCTCGGTGGAGCGAGGGTTGTGCACTGCTACGCGACGCGGAGCGTCGAAGATATTGCGTTCCCACGCGGAGCGTGGGAACGAGGAGCAAGAAGCTGCAAGCCGGGAGGAAGCCGCGAGCCACGAGCACCCAGCAAGCCACAAGCTGCAAGCCACGAGCCCGCACATCCAGCCGGGGTGTGCCGGAAGGAGGACTGCGCGCCGCGTGCTGCGTGAGCGGAGGCGCGTGGAGGGTGGGTGGAAGGGTCGGGGGAGGGGTCGAGGGTGGGGGGGGCGAGGGTCGGGGGTCGAGGGAAGAGGACAGCAGGGGGACCGGGGGGCTGGCCCTGTAACTTGGCGCCTGTGGCTTTCGGCCGCCTTGCTCTGGCTCGCGGCTCGTGGCTCGTGGCTCGCGGCTTCTTCCCGGCTTGCAGCTTGCAGCTTCTTCCCGGCTCGCAGCTTCTTCCTGTGTGGCTTCTCCGGGCTCCATGTACACGATCGGTACATGAGATCATCCCAAATCGTGTACACGAGGCTCGGAATGAGGGGCAGAAACCCGTTGGAAACGGTCAGAACACGTGCAGAACTGTGTTACTTACCGTGACCTTTGGGCACCCCTTTCGGGGGCCGACCACAATATGTTGTGGGTCCGGGCGCCCTGGGGCACAAGTCGGAGTCGGGGAGGGGGGCGATGGAGAGGAGGTAGCGGTGGGGGCCGGGGGTGCCGGGGGGGACGAGGATGAGGTGGTCGCCATCCTCGAGGACGGTGTCGCGGGAGGTGATGCGGTGGCGGAGGAAGACGGACTCGACGTCGGCTTCGGCGAGGCCGATGGCGGCGATGAGGCCGGCGATGCTGGTGCCTTGGGGGACCTGGATGGCGGCAGCCCGCGGGTCGAAGCCCAGGGCGGTGAGCCTGGGGCGAAGGAAGGAGAGGGCTCGGCATGTCACCAGGATCGTGTCGGCCATTATGGCTTGTCGCTGGGGTGTATGTGGAAGACCCGTGTGGACTTACGGTCGATGTCGACGGTGGCTCGGCCGGCTTGGATGGGGATGGGTTGGGCTGTGGCGGCGACCTCTTCGAGTTGGCCGTCGAGGGGGTGGCGGAAGGTGAGGTGGGCCTGGACGGCTCGGAGGTGGAGGTTGACGAGGTAGAGGACGCGGTGGCCGCTGCCTTCGTGGAGGATGGCGTCGACGAGGTTGTGGTGCTCGGCGTCGCCTTCGGTTCGCATGCCTTCGGAGCTGTGGCGGATGGTGACGGGGGCTGTGGCGACGTCGACGAGGGGCGGTCCGATGAGTTGGTGGAGCAGTTCTCGGACGGCGGCGACGGCTTGGATGGGCTCCTGGCCAGGCTCGACGGAGGCGATGGGGGCCTGTCGCCAGATGAGCTTGCCTTCGCCCATTTGGCGAATAGCGAAGCCGTGTGGCGTTTCCTGGGCTTTTGGGGGATCGGCGAGGCCGAGGAATAGGGCGGGGTTTCCCGCGGGATCGACGGTGGGCCAGGCGAGGCTGAGGATGAGGATGCCGCCGTCGCGGACGTAGCGTTGGAGGTGTGTGGCGGTGGCTTGATCGAGGAAGGGCTCGGCGGCGAGCCACACGAGGGGGTGGCTGGGGAGGTCGTGGGGGGCGTCGGCGAGGTCGATGGCGGCGGGGGTGTAGCCTGCCTGCTGTGTGATTCGGAAGAGGCCTTCGTATTCGGCGACGGCGGCGCCGGCCGGTGTTTCCCAGAGGATGGGGTCGCCGATGTGGAGGTCGTTATCGGCACATGGTGCGGGGTCGCCGAGGTGGGAGTGCCACATGTAGGGGCGGTAGTATGCGATGGCGAGGTCGGTTTGTGGGACGAGGTGGTTCCATTGGTCGAGGGCGCGGGGGATGGCGAGGATGTGGGTGAGGGCGTCGTGGTTCTCGCGGCGGTGGCCCATTTCGCTCACGGGGGCGTCGCCCCAGGCGTAGCGGTCGTGGAACATGAACCAGCTTATGGCTTGGCATCCGTTTGCCATGGCGGCGAGGCTCATGAGCTCGGTGTGGCTTCGTGGGACGCGGTGGCCGGCCATGTCGGCGAACCACCATCCGCCCATGAACTCGGCGGACCAGGCGAAGGGGAGCGATGCACGCATGAGCTTGAGGACACGGGAGATAGATGCATAGCCGGAGTAGGATAGCCAGGGGCTGCGATAGAAGTCGTAGCCGACGAGGCCGCCCGTGGCTTCGGCGTAGGTGCGGAAGTTGGTGGGGATGCCCTCGGGGCGATGGGGGTTGAGGTTGGTGTAGAAATGGACGCCTTGGAGGCCGAACTCCTCGTGCATCTGGCGCAGGGTGCGGAGGTATTGGGGGAGGAGCCATTCCTTGAAGCGGATCCAGTCGAAGTACCAGGGGAGGTTGGTTTGGAGGTCGTCGCCGAGGGCACGTGGTGGATGGACGTCGGCGAAAGTAGGGAACGATTGCCGATAAGGCAGAGCGTCGGTGGTGTGGTAGACAGCTTCGAGCCACTGGTGGTAGAAGCCGCCGGGTCCGACGACGCAGGGGTTGTAGTCGGCTCCGAACATGCTGTCGCGGACGATGTAGCTGAGCTCGTTGTCGAGGTTGCAGGTGGCGATGGGGCCGCCGTGGGGGGCGGTGAAGTCGCGTGCGACGGCGTCGACGGCGCCGAGCCAGGTGCGGACCTCGTCGAGGTAGGCGGGATGGAGGTAGGAGGGCTGCCAGCCTTCCCTGCGTTGGAGGATGTAGCCTGGAGCAGGCGTGTTGTCGGCCTGCCAGACCATCCTATCGGCGTTTCCGAGGACGATGCGTCGGGGGTGTCCGCCCCAGGCCATTTCGTTGCAGACGAAGGGGCCGGGGCGGTAGGCGAGCTTGAGGCCGACGTCGCGGACCAAGTCGAGGTAGCGGATGAGGTTACGGCGGGGGTCGGTGGAGCCGTCGAAGTCGAAGCGGCCCTTCTCGATTTCGTGGACTTCCCAGGGGACGTAGGAGGAGACGCCTGGGAGGCCGGCGTCGGCGGCGGCTTCGAGGATGCGTCGCCAGTGCTTGGGGTCGAGTCGCCAGTATTGGACTTCTGCGGCGAAGAGGTCGAAGGGGTCGGGCAGGTGGGGCATGGGGTTCTCCTGGGGGTGGCTCAGCCGCCGTCTGGTCCCTGGTCGGTGGGCTTGAGGAGGGCAGATGCGAGCTGTTCGAGGGCGAAGAGGGCGAGTGCGCAGGCCTCGAAACCGGCGCTGCCGGAGGCGAGGGCGGGGTCCTCGCCGAGGCGGCGTAGGTAGTCGTTGGGGGGACCTGCGTCGGCGTTGCCGGTGGCACTCGCCATCTCGTGCATCAGGGCGGTGAGCTGGGCGGCGCAGGCGCTCCACTGCTCGTCGAGATAGGCCTGCTCGATGGCGTCGACGCGTTGGAGGAGAGCGGCCGGGTGATCGGGGAGCTTGCGGAAGGCACGGCGTGCGAGGCGGCAGGAGCGGGTGGCTCGGCGGCCGTGGACCTTGGCCTCCTGGTCGATGTAGGTGTAGAAGGCGTGGCGGGGGCCGAGGAGGTCGCCGATGGCGACGGCGAGCTGACGGCGGTAGACGGGCTCGTCGGTGCGGAGCATCTGGGCGAGGATCGGCCCCATGGCCTCGGTTCGCCCCAGGAGGCCGAGGGAGGTGGCTGCAGAGGCGAACTCGACGGGCTCGACGCCGATGGCGAGCATGCCCATGAGGGCGTCGGCGGCCCGCTCGTCGCCGACCTGTCCGAGGGCGAGTGCGGCTGCGCTGCGGACGTGGGGGTATGGATCGGTGAGGCGCTCGATGAGGCTCTCGGCGGCATCGGCGGATGCGATCTGGCCGAGCGCCCAGGCGGCCTGGCGGCGCATCTCGACATCGACGTCGGCCAGGCGGGCGACGAGTGGCTCGATGGCCTGCTCGTCCTTCGTTCGGCCGAGGGCCAGTGCGGCCTCGGTGCGGACTTCGGGGCTGGGGTCGCCGAGGAGGCCCACGAGCTCCTGGGTGGGAAGCTGGCTGCGTGTGTCCCCGAGCTTGCGCACGGCCTTCGCCTTGCGCATCGGGGGCGCGGAGGACATGGCGAGGAAGGTGCGCTGGAAGACGGCGAAGGGGTTGGCCTGCACCAGGCGCCGCACGAGGGTCACCGCGCTCGTGCTCCTGGGCTCTGTGAAGTTGCCGAGCAGGTACTGCTCGACGACGCGGATGCCGACTGTGAGGAAGCAGAGGACGTGGAAGCTCTCGACATGGATGCCGGCCAGGGTGGTCTCGAAGGTGCCGAGCCAGGACATGACCAGTCCCGCGACGATGGGCGCGATGGCGCCGAAGATGCCGAACATCACGCCGTAGACGGCGACGTACATGGTGCGGTTCTCGCGGGGCGAGACGGCGTAGATGAGGCTGGTGAGCACGGTGTTCTTGGCCCCGTAGATCACGCCGGCGACGAGGAAGAGGGCGATGGTGACGGCGTAGGGGTGGTCGCGGGTGATGAAGAGCCAGGCCAGCGGCATCGGCACGAGCAGGAGGGTGAGGAGGCGAAGGACGGGCCTGCTGCCGAAGCGGTCGATTAGGAAGCCCCAGGTGCGGCTCAGGAGGACGCCGATGCCGACGTTGACGGTGCCGATGAGGGCGACGAATCCCATGGTTTCGAGCCGCCAGGTAGCGAAGCCGAGGGGGATTTGCAAGGCCCGTCCGTCGAGCACCTTGAGCAGGTAGAGGTTGGTGAAATGGCCGAGGAAGAGCGTGGAGAAGGTGGTGCCGCCGACGTAGTAGAGGAAGCGGCGGAAGTTCCTGTCGCGCAGCGGATGGGCGAGGAGGCGTCGGAGGCCGGGGCGTCCTTCCACGCGTTTCATCTTCGGCTCGGGGATGTGGTAGTGGATCCACAGGTCGATCTCGCCGACGAGTACGGCGAAGCCGAAGATCACCACGTAGGGCCACCAGCCGGTGTCGGCCTTGCGCATGTAGTCGAAGAGGATGGATACGCCGAGGATGGGCAGGCGGGGGAGAGCGGAGACGAGGGCGTTTCGGCGCGCCCAGAAGGCCCCGCGGCGGTCCTCGGGCACGAGGTCGCCCATCCAGGACATCCAGGCGGGTCCGGCCATGGTGAGGAGGCCGTTGCTGATCAGCAGGAGCCCCAGGAAGATGCTCGTGCGCAGAAGGGGGTGGTCCGGCGCGATGACGAAGGGGATGAGGACCACGAACAGCCAGATGGCCCGGCTGGAGGCGAAGGTGACGGTCATGAAGTTCTTGCGGCGGCCGAGGCGCTCGATGAGGACGGAGGCGTAGAGGCGGAGCGGGAAGACGATCATCGGCAGGGCGCCGAGGAGGCCGAACTGGAACTTCGTGAGCCCCAGGTCTCTGCCGAAGCTGGTGAGGTAGATGCCGCTGGCGAAGGAGAAGAAGGTGACGCCGAGGCATCCTGCGATGGTGTTGCGCCACATCGCTCGTTCGAGGGCGACTCCCGTCACGCGTTCCGGCTCGTCCGGCGCGGCTGCCGTCTCGTCGTCCGTGGTCATTGCCCCTGTCCGTTGTTTCGCACCGCGGCGCCGCGAGCCGACCGCACCGGTTCACTTCCTCTGCTGCACAGCGCCGGGATGATACGCGAAGCCACGCCGCAGGTCAAACCGGAACGGCTTGGGGTTCCGGACGGGCCTCTCGCTCGCTTCTCCGACTTGGGTGCGCGCACACGGGTGCGGGTCGGGATGGGGAGTGGCCGCTCACTTGCCGATGCACCACACGTGGGCTGTCGTGCGGACGAAGAGGCGGCCGCCGGCGGGGGCTGGAGCCGCGAAGATGGGCTCGCCGAGGGTGTTTTCGGCCAGTTTCCTGAACGGTGCCTCGGCGGCCACCACCGTGGTGATGCCGGCGACGTCGGAGAAGTAGACCTTGTCGCCAATGGCGACGGTGGGGGCGAGGCAGCCCTTGCCCTTGAGCCGCTCGCGCCAGAGCACCTCGCCGGTCCGTGCGTCGAGGCAGGCTGCGTGGCGGTGGCGGGAGACGGTGAAGAGGCGGCCGCCGACGAGTACGGGGGAAGCCACGTCGGGGCCTTTCGTTTTCATGTCCGCCGTCCAGAGCACAGGGGCCTCGCCTGCGGCGAGGCGGGCCAGGCTGAGGGCGTGAATCTGGCGGGAGCTGGGGAGGAAGAGCGTATCGCCATCCGAGACGATGCTGGCGACGGCCTCGCCCCACGTCCTCACGGGGTGCTGCCAGAGCTCCTTGCCGGTGCGTGTGTCGATGGCGCGGAGCAACTCCTCCTTGTGCGGCCCGTCCCAGCCCCAGACGAGGAGGATGCTCCTTCCATCGAGGGCTTTGACGGTGGGCGTGCGGTGCTGGCCCTCGACGCCGGGCCAGGGGCGGAGGCGGAACGTCCAGGCGGGATCCCCCGTCGCAGGGTCGAGGGCCCGGATGTAGGGGGCCGTGGCCTGGGCGCCGACGATGATGAGCAGGCCATCGGCGAGGATGGGGGAGGCGGCCACGCCGTGCACGCCCTCGAAAGGAACGTCGGTGCGTTTCCAGAGCATGCTGCCTTCCAGGTCGGTGCACATGCAGCCTGGTGTGCCGAACCAGGCGATGATGCGCTGGCCGTCGCTCACAGGAGTGGGAGTGGCCGGGGAGTTGCGGCGGTCGACGCTGGGTTGCGGCCCGCGCAGCCCCTCGCGCACCCAGAGGGTCGTGCCCGTGGTTCGGTCAAGGCAGACGATCGCGCGTACGTGTTCTTTGACGGGGACGAGGAGGTTCCGCTCGGCGAAGCCGAGGGTGCCCACGGCCACGGCGCCGAGTGCGAACCACCAGGGCAGGCGAAGCCGTTCGCGGCGGAGACCGAGGAGTTCGACGGGGAGCCAGGCGATGGCAGCGGCCAGGAGTGCCGTCTGCGGCCAGAGTCGGGCGAACGCCAGCCCTGCGAGCCCCGCTGCGGCGGCGCCCGCCAGCGCGAGCACCAGCCAGATGGGCGTGGACCGGCGCGGCTCCGCCTCGGCGACGCTGCGGCGCGGCCGGAGCGTGGCGGCGGCGATGGCGAGCGCGATGCCCAGGGGGATGGCCGCGGTGGTCTTGAGCTGGGGCGCGTAGCGGAGGGGGCCGAACACCGGGAAGTATGCCGGCGCCGGCCGTCCGAACACCACGAGGGCCGCGAGGCCGACCGAGGCCGCGGCCAGGAGAAGCCGCAGCTTCCTGCGGGCCGGAAGGGCGAGCGTCGCGAGCATCAGGCACAGGGCGAGGAGCTGGCCCGTGGCCAGCCACAGCTCCATCTGCTCGTCGTGGTTGAGCTCCCTCACCCCGAATCGAGCGAAGGCAGCGTGCCAGAGCCAGAGGAGCACGCCGAGCAGGAAGCAGAGCAGCAGCGGGGTGGCCAGGCGTTGCTTCGTCCCGGCCGGGACGCGGCAGGAGCGGAGGACGAACGGGGCCGCGAGCAGGGGCAGCACGAGCACGAGCGCGTGTGCGGCGTGGGCAGCGCGGCGTTTGAGGAGCCGGCCGCTGCGAGAGGGCACCGCGGTGGTGACGACGACGCGGTCGCCCACGACGATGGGCGAGGAGTGGCCCTTGCCGGAGATGGGCGTCTTCCAGACCACGTTGCGGTCGGGGGCCCACTCGACGGGTCCGTCGGACGAAGCGGCGCACCCCTCGCGTTCGAGGCCGCGCCAGCCTGGCCAGTCGTCCCCGCGAGCGGCGGCCGACCCCAGAAGAGAGAGGCCGAAGATGAGAGGCAGAGCCCTGTGGCCGAGTTGCGTCATGGGCCTGCGAACCCCCGCGCAGTCACTGCGGCTGCTTGCCTGCGTTGGCCTTCACGAGCACGACCCGCTCGATGCAGATGGCGTTCTCCTGCGTCGGCTTGCCGTGGGGGAAGGCGGGGCCCTCGAAACGGATGTGCGCCCACACGTCGAACTGCTGGTCGGGGTGCTTCGGGTCGAACGCGTCGTCGATGTCCACCTGGATGATCCAGCTCCAGAAGAAGTAGAGGTAGTCCGACGTGGCGAGGCGAAAGGTGCCCATCTGGTACCAGTGGTAGCCGGGGCCTGGGACGTCGGCAGGCTGGAGGGTGCCCTTGCGGGTGAAGTTCTTGCGCTGGACGTTGTAGAGGCCCCAGGGCATGGGGAGCTTGTAGGAGCGGCCCTGGTCGGTCTTGGGGTCGCGGAACAGGTCGGCATCGAGTTCGAGGCGGTTGGTGATGCCGCTCTCGGCCTGGGGGTCGGGGACTCGCTTGACGAAGTCGCGCCAGTTGCGGGTTTCGTCGGCGGTGTAGTGGAAGACGGAGCCCGGCGGCAAGCCGCGGAACTTCGCGGGGATGGGCACGAAGGTGCGGCGTGCGAGGAGGGGGGTGAGCTCGGCATCGGCCTTTGCACGTTCGGCGGCTCGGCGGCTGGCGGTGATGCGCAGGTCGATCTGTGCGTGCCAGGTTCCGCGGGCGCGCTGGCCGACGCGGGCGCGGTCGAGGGGCATCGCCGCCGGGTCGCCTCCGCCGCGCACCCACTCCTTGACGAGTTGGGGGAAGAGGACGACGGTGGCGCGGTCGAGGGGGAGGCGTGCGTGGCGGACGCGCCGCAGGAGCATGGCGTCGCCGGCGATGGAGCGCTCGGCCTGGTCGAAGATCGCGTGGGCCTGGCGGACGAAGGGGAGGCCGAGGTAGCGGTACTGGCGGGGCGAGGCGCCCATGCTCAGGTGGCTGGGGCGGGCCTCGGCTGCGGCCTCGAGTTGGGTGAGGTAGCGGAGAATGTGGGGGCCTGCCTTGCCGTAGAAGCCCTCGGCGAAGGTGCGTCGGAGGGCGGCCTCGTCGCGGCGCGGATCCTCGAGAAGCTTCATCATCATCCAGATCTTGAGGTCGCGCAGGTCGGCGAGGATGGGGTATTCGTGCTCGGTGAAAACGCCCTCGACGTTGTGGTCGGCGTAGAACCGGTAGTCGGCGGCGTAGGTGTGGACGGTGGGCAGCGGAAGGCCGTAGTAGGGGGCGTAGGTGACGGCGTAGTCCCAGATTCGCAGGTTCTTCGCGATGGCGGCCCAGCGAAGCAAGTGGTCGCGGAAGGGCTGGTTTTCGGGATGGGTGATGGGCCGGGTGAAGTTGCTCGTGGTGTCGCACAGGCGGATGATCACGTTGTCGCGGGGTCGGATGGTGCGGGGCGGCTGCTGGGTCATCTGGTAGGCCAGGGTGTCGATAGCCACGTCGGGGAAGTCGTCGCGGATGGCGTCGGCGACGGCGTTGACGAAGTCGAAGAGCGGCCCCGCCTCGGAGCCCTCGGCCTTCGCGATGGCCTGGCACTTGGGGCACTCGCACATGCCGCCCCAGTCGTTCTGCGAGATGTCGAAGACGAGGGGAGCAGGGCGTCCCGCCTCGCGAGCCGCCGCGCGCGCCTGCTGGATGTAGGCGCGGAGCCTGGCGACGACCGTGCGTCGCAGCTCGGGGTTGGTCAGGCAGAGCTGCGCGCGGTCGGCGCTCCGCTTGCCCTTGATGAGCGAGAACCACTCGGGATGGGCGGCGAAGTGGGTTGCGGGGGGGATATAGGCGTAGAAGGTGTGGACGTGGTAAGGCGGGCCATAGTCCATGGCACCGCCATATTCGGGAGCGATGGGGGCGTCGCCCTGGCGGTTGAGGCGGTTGCGGGCGGCGAAGCGGCCCCCGTCGGGCGTGTAGAGCGTGTAGATGTCGCGGTAGCGGAAGGTCGGTTTGCCGCGTCGGTCGAGCTTGGCGAGCGGGAGGGTCTTCAGGCGGGGCACGCTCTCCTCGAAGGGGTTCCACCAGTGGACTCCCACGACGTCCTCGAGGAAGCGGTAGACGGCGTAGAGCGTGCCGCGTGGGCGGCCGCCGGTGAGGATGAGGTCGCCGCCGACGCTGCGCATCACCCATTCCTCGGGGCCGAGCTTCGAGGGGTCGATGGCATGGCTCGCCGCGAAGCGGGTGTGGCCGACGTAGATGCGGGGTGCGGTCCCCGCCTTGGGCTCGGCGGCGGGGGGAACGGCCTTGCCCGTGGCCTTCGCCAAGTAGGCGACGAGTTCCCTTGCCGCCGTCTGCTCGGGGAGGGTGGGCGACGGGCCTGTGACCACGGTCGCGCCCATCGCAGGCAGCGCCGCGAGGGCCGAGAGGGCGAGAGCCAGACAGGACAGGCGGGGCATTGCGGGGTCTCCTCAGGCGTGGAGGTAGCCGCGTTCGGGCATCAGGCCGAGGCGGGCGAGCAACTCTCCGGCTCCATCGATGACCTCCTGCGGGAGCCGCGTGCCCGCGTGGAGGCGGGGTGGGGGCAGCTCGGCGGCATTGGGGCCGTGGGCGAGGAAATGGTCGAACGCCTTGTTGGAGTTGGTGTAGATGTTGCCGTGGGGGAGGGCGTCGACGAGCTCGAAGGCTCCGAGGATGGCCTGGGTGACGGGCTGGGCGGCGGCGAGGGCGGCTTCGCGGTCGCCGGCGTCGAGGCGCTCGATGGCGCGGTGTAGGTGGGGAGCGAAGCAGTTGGCCGTGCTGAGCAGGAATCCGTCGTAGGGTCCGCCGGCGCTCTTGAGCCAGCGTTCGTAGTGGCTTTCGGCGCCTCGGACGAGGAAGAGGCCGCCGAGGTCGAGGTCCGAGGTGGCCACGTGGTCGCCGCCGCTCGAATCCTTCATCAGGTAGAGGTTCGGGAATCGGGCGGCGACGCGGGCCAGGGTATCGGGCGCCGCCTCGTTCTCGGTCACCTGGGGAAGCTGATAGAAGGCGGTGGGGAGGCCGAGTTCGAGGGTGGCGGTGAGGGCGTCGCGGATGGCGTGCTGAGGCACGTCGGCTCCCTTGGGCGGACACACGGCGAAGCCACGGGCGCCGGCGGCGGTGAGGGCGGCCAGTGTGTCGTCCGTTCCCGCTCGCTCGCGCAGCCAGGCCGCGGTGTCGGCGATGAAGGCGCGGGCGGCGTCGGGATCGGGGTCGAGTGCGCCCACGAGCACGTGCATGCCGAGGCGGGGCGCGAGGTCGAGCACGAGCTCGAGCAGGCGACGTGCCTCGGCGGCATCGAGCTCCCAGCCGTCGCCCGTGGAGCCGGGCACGAGCACGCCCTTCACCCAGGGAGCCATGCTCGTCAGGTGTGCCGTGATGCGGGCCGCGTCGAGCCCCCCATCGTCCGTGTAGTGCGTCAGTGGCGGGCACCACAGCGAGGGGATGCCTTGCGGGAAGAGCTGATGGATGAGAGCTTGCCGTGCGTCGGTGATGGCTTCGCCCATGGGTGGCTCCGAGGAGGATAGCGAGGTGCGCCATGCACAGGATGCGCTGCCAGCGGCCCTATGATAGGGGACCATGCCCCCGGCCACAAGGCCCGCT
>Ga0272441_10014076_pt1 | contig 11412 bp, 13 predicted proteins | sample SSMProp6N_FD_193582 | JGI IMG/M metagenome (GOLD analysis project Ga0272441, IMG submission 193582) | Marine sediment archaeal communities from Little Sippewissett salt marsh, Falmouth, MA, United States - SSM-Prop-6N | ecosystem: Environmental > Aquatic > Marine > Wetlands > Sediment ... | reverse complement strand
TCTCCACATCGACGTGGTCCGATATATTTCCACCGCAGTAGCAGATGTAGACGCCTACTTTTCCCTGATCATTAGGGTTGTCGGTGTTTTTCTTCTCGTCAGTCATTCCTGCATCTCCTAAATGACTAGGCCACCGCTTTTCGGGATAGACGCGTCCGCTCCATATACTTGGCCGCTTCCATGGCCGCCGCCCCCGACTCAGTAATGGTATCGACAATATCCTTGGGTCCGGCCGCCGCACCGGCGACGAAAACCCCCTCCATGTCGGTGAGCGTGGGGGCCAGCTTAGGCCGTATGGTTTTAATGAATTGATCCGAATCCGCCGAGACCGGACAAACGCCACTCGGGTTCCATCCGGGAATCATCCCCAATGAGAGTACCACCAGGTCGTGATCCACCGTGGTAACCCCCTCGCCGTTCTGGGCCTCATAGCGCAAGGCGACTGAACCGTTCTCGCCTTGAGCGATGGAGGCAACTTTGCCTTTTACAAATTCGATGCCCATGGCCTTGGCATTCTGATAGAACTGTTCGTACCCTTTCCCAAAAGCGCGGATATCCATATAGTAAATGGTGATATCCGCCAGGGGCAGCGACCCGGAGAGGAGCATGGCCTGCTTGATGGCATACATGCAGCAGACCCGTGAACAATACGAAACACCCATACTCTTATCCCGTGAGCCGGCACACTGAATGTAGGCAATGGAATCGGGCTCCATGCCATCCGACGGCCGCAACACACGGTTATAGGGACCATGCGGGGCAAGCAGTCGCTCCATTTGCAGGGCCGTGATCACATTGGGTATGTTGCCGTTGCCGTACTGCTGCTTGTTTTCAAGCGGTGTGATTTCAAAGCCGGTGGCCAGTATCGCCGTTTTGGCCTGGATGACAAACGTCTCGGGCTGCTGGAAATAGTCGACAGCATCCGTCGGACACACCTTGGCGCACTTGCCGCAGAGCATGCAGTTTTCAACATCCAACACCGCCGTTTGCGGTATGGCGTTGGAAAAGGGAATGGAGATGGCTTTTGTGGCGGAAAAGCCGCCCTGCTCATCATCCGCCACGTAAACCGGGCAGTTGTATTCACACTGCCTGCAGCCGATGCATTTTTGCGCATCGACATAGCGGGGCCGCTGGGTGACGGCCGCCGTTATCACGCCCGTTTGACGGTCCAGGGAAGCGATATCACAATAGGTAAACAGAGAGATGTTGTCATGATGCGCCGCGGCGGCCATCTTGGGTGTGGTGATGCAGCTGGCACAATCGAGCGTTGGAAACACCTTGGACAAGCGGATCATTTTCCCACCGATGGATGCATCCTTGTCCACGATCGCCACCTGAAACCCCTGATCCGCCAAATCCAGGGCCGACTGCAGGCCCGAGATGCCGCCGCCGACAACTAGTGCGTCAAAAGATAGAACTCGGGTGGGGTCCATGCATTCCTCCTATTTAGGTGCAAACGGGTGGTCCCAGCTCATTGACCAGGTCGTTCATCAGATTGACCTCATTTAGAAAGGCCCGGTTGCAGACCGTACAGATAGCGGTCAGACGCAAACGTCGAATGTCCAACGCTTCATCTTTCATTATCTTGTAAACCCGGTCCACGCGTTGCGCGAGCGCCTTATACGCCCCGTCGTAGGGGCACTCTTCGCCGCAGGACATGATGATAATGCCGCTAATTCCTTTTCTAAAACAATCGATGTAAAACTGTTCGGGAAAAAGAACCGGTGCCCGCACCCTGAGAATGTAAGTGTTCGTGGGGTAGCTCGAATGGGACTGCCCCACGGAATCCGCACCCGGATAGGCGCAACTTTCGGTGGCCAGAATCAGTATTTTTTCCTGATTCACTCTTTTTTCATTGGCAGTGCCCATGCTTGTGCCTATTTGTTTCTTTTGACAAAGTGTTTGTCGTAGCCATCCGCTCCAAGAACGCCCAGATACTCGTGGCCGACCTTTTTCGACCAGGCCGGTATGTCGGTGCGGGTGCCGGAGTCATTGGAATAGATTTCAAGCACCTCGCCGACCTTTACCTTGCCGATGCCCTTTTTGGCCTCCAGCAACGGACCGGGACAGGCACTTCCTCTTGCATCCACGGTACTTGACACGTCCAATTTACTCAGATCAATTTCTGACATGATGGTTTCCCCTTTGTTGGTATGTGGTTAATGGTTTCTTTTTTCTCAGCCTCAACCGAGTGACCGAATCATCGCCGTCCAGGTTCTCTTTGGCGATCAGATCATAATCCGTTTGGGGCAGTATCAGCATGACGTCTCTCAAAATGGTGGCATCGATGTGGCTGACGCCTGCAAATATCTGCATCTCTTCACCTGGTTTCATTTCTCTGAACAAATTGGTGATCTGCAGCAGGGAGAAAGGAAGCAGGGTATCGCGAAGATCAACCGTTAACATGCGTGGCTCTTTTGTTTCAGAGAAAGGGTTTTAACCCGTTTGACGATGTTTTACCTTAGAGCAATGCGAATGCCATCATTAACCGAACTGGGTCAAAAAAAACTGAAAAAACAATTATATCAAAGCTATAAAAATAATTCGGGTGTTTTTTTTCAAGGCAAGAAGACCTTGACCGTTTTTATGCGTTGGCAAGCGACTGTTCATGTGTTAACTTTCTGGACATGCAAACTGTTAACGAATTGAACGGGTGTCATGGTTATGGACAGTCTTGACCTGAACTATTACTGGAAATCCGTTGTGGATACGATCCAGGACGGCGTCATGGTAGTGAATCCTGAAGGCATTGTCATTTCAGTCAACCGGGCGTTCGAGGAGATCACCGGATATGGCCGGCACGAGATTGTGGGGAAACGATGCACCACGCTCAACTGCACTTCCTGCGAAATCGCGCGGCAGGAAGAGGGTTGCCACTGGTGCGTCATGTTTAGAAAAGGCCACCTCAAGAAACAGAAATGCAGCATCACCCGAAAAGACGGGCGAATCGTTCACATCCTCAAGAATGCCTCTGTACTCAGAGACAAAAGCGGCGTGGTGACAGGTGCCGTGGAGACCATGACTGATATTACCGATCTGGTGGCCAAAGAGACACAGATCGAAAGCTACCGCCGTGAACTGGATGCCGAGGACCGATTTTACGGCATGATCGGCGTCAGCGAACCCATGCAGCGCGTGTTCGAACTGATTTCCAACGCCGCCCGCTCTGATGCCCCTGTCATCGTTTATGGTGAAAGTGGTACGGGCAAGGAGATGGTGGCCAGAGCCATCCATGCCGCCGGCGCCCGTGGCAGCCGACCATACATGAAGGTCAATTGCGCGGCCCTGAACGAATCCCTGCTGGAAAGCGAGTTGTTCGGCCATGTGAAGGGCGCCTACACCGGCGCTCACAAAAGCCGCGAGGGCCGATTCGAAGCGGCCAGCGGCGGTGACATCTTCCTGGATGAAATCGGTGACCTGCCGCTATCCACACAGGTCAAACTATTGCGGGTGCTGGAAGAAAAAGTGGTGGAACGGGTGGGTGACAACCGGTCCATCACGGTCGACGTACGTATCATCTCGGCGACAAACCGCCACCTGCCGGACCTGATTGCCAAGGGGGCCTTCCGCGAGGATTTTTATTACCGGATCAACGTCATCCCCATTCGCGTCCCGCCGCTGCGGGAACGGGTCGAGGATATACCTCTGCTGGCACGGTCATTTTTCAACCGGGTCCTGCTGAAAAGCGATAAAAAACTTGATGGCATCTCGAAAACAGCCATGGACAATCTCATCGCCTACCGCTGGCCAGGAAACGCCCGGGAGCTGAAAAGCGCCTTTGAATTCGCCTTTGTCAGCTGTCCCGGCGGCATGATCGGCAATGACCACCTGCCCCCTCAGATCAGTGAGCCCCCTCCCTCTGGCAGTGCGGTTCAGGGCCCGCCCAATGAAAGCCTGGACGATGTAAAACGGCGGCGGTTGACCGAGGCCCTGAAACATGCGAACGGCAATCAATCTAAAGCCGCCCGGCTGCTGGGTATTTCCCGGACTAGCGTTTGGAATCAGATGAAAAAATTCAAGCTTCCTCGGTAACTGAACCAAACAAAACAAACGCTGGCACACTGTTTGCTTTTTTTACAGCAGAGTAGGCAATCAATACCTCCATTTTGATTCACTCAACCTTACTCTCACCTCCTGAGGCCCCGGCGCGATGAAATGCATGTCCATCGTGTCGGGGCTTCCTCCTTTTTTTTGGCACAAATGTTGTAGCATGTGGGGAAGGATGAAATCATCATGCAGCGGTTCAAGGCCGCGGGATTTAAACAAACACCCATTAAGGAGGAATCGATCCATGTCCGAGTTCGTCACCGAAATCGAAAACAACCAGTTCGACCAGCAGGTTCTCCAGCAGGCCAAACCCGTCATCGTCGACTTCTGGGCCCCCTGGTGCGGCCCCTGCAAAGCCATGGCGCCGGCATTTGCGTCCCTGGCGGAAACATACAAAAATCAAATGATTTTCACTAAATGCGATGTCGACATCAACACAACCGTCGCCGAGCAATACGGCATCAAGTCTATCCCCACCCTGATGATTTTTCAGGGGGGAAAACCCATCAATTCCATCACCGGCATGGTGTCCCAGGGCGTTCTCGAAGAGACCATCAAAAAGGCTCTTGTTGGTGAAGCGATGCCGGCGCCGTTTATTGTCAATTAGCAGCGGTTACCGGAGTTGAACAATTGCCGGGCTTACCGTAACGATGGGGAAGAAGGTGATGCGCGTTAGTCGACAACACGCAACCCCATCGGACACCGTTGATGCGATAAGCTCGGCAAGTCCAAGGCTTTCAAACCCCCAGAGGCACCGAACTCTCCCCTAAAAAATAGCGCCCCCATCCTTCAGCGCCCCGATGGAACAAGCGTTATCGTAACGTTACCAAAAGCTGTCAAATCGTTAATGTAACGTTGCTGAACTGACCCATTTACCGGCCAGCCCTTGCCCCTGATCACTATTCAATTCCTGACATTTTTTTCCATGCAGGCGTTCATGGCCACGTCATTTCGAGAGGGATCTGTCGTCAAGCGGCTGTGCGTCTCGAGAAGGACGCCGCATGAACGCCTCCGTTGGCATAAAAATTGAGTTACACCATTGATGACTCAATGCCATGCTGGAAGATTGGGATCGCCAATAACCTATCACGTCAAAATAGGAGTGAGCGCTTCCTTCGTCGGCTTTCAACCTTACAAGGAACTGACCCAAGCGCTTGAAACGGCCTTACATGCCAAAAAAGGAGACCGACCATGCAACGACTGTTTGAAACGATGGCCCTGGGAAATTTGACCTTGGCAAACCGGTTCATCTTTCCGCCGGTTAAAACGGCCTACGGCACGCCCAAGGGCAATGTGACCGATGGTCATTTGACCTACTACCGGCAAATTGCCGAAAATGGGCCGGGACTGCTGATTATTGAGCCGGTGGCGGTCACGGTGGAGGGCAAGGAACATCCCAAACAGCTGTGCATCCATTTTCCGGAAAGTGCCGACGAACTGAAAAAAATCGGTGATGTGATTCATGCCAAAAACCGGTTGGCATGCCTGCACCTCAACCACGCCGGTGCGGCGGCCAACCCCAAGGCAACCGGCGTCAGTCCCAAAGCGCCATCGGCCATGACCTGTCCGACCACCGGCGCGACATCCGACCCGTTAACCGAGGTGGAAATTGGCACCATTCTGGACGGATATCGCTCGGCAGCGGAAAAGGCCGCGCACGCCGGTTTCGACGCAATTGAAGTCCAGGGCGGCCACGGATACCTGGTGTCGCAGTTTCTCAACCGGAAAATTAACCAGCGAACCGACCGATACGGCCAAAACCGGTTGCTGTTCGCCCAGGAGGTGCTGGCGGCAGTAAACGCAGGCGCTCCCGACCTGCCCTGCATCCTGCGCATATCCGGCAGTGAAATGTCGCCGGCGTTCGGTATCCAGCCCGAGGATCTGGCGCCCCTGCTGAAATTGGCAGCTGCGACCGGCATCCGTGCCGTTCATGTGGGCATGGGGTCGGCATGCTTCAGTCCGCCATGGTATTTCCACCACGCCCGCTTGCCGGAAAAACCCCAGATGGATGCGCTGGCCTGGGTCCGCGCGCACACCGATCTGCCCCTGATTGCGGCCGGCCGGATGGGTCGCCTGGATCGCGCGATCCAGGTGATCGATGAAGGTCTGGCCAACCTTGTCGCATTGGGCCGCCCCCTGATTGCCGATCCCGACCTGATCGAGAAGTGGCAATCGGGGAAACCCGAAGAGGTGAGATATTGCGGGTACTGCCTGCAGGGATGCCTGCACCGTGTCAAAAATGGAGAGCCCATCGGTTGCAACGTCAATCCGGAGATCGGGCAGCTGGCCTTGGAAAAATCGGCTCACCCCATGAATGTTCTGGTGGCCGGTGGCGGGCCGGCCGGAATGAGCGCCGCCCTGTATCTTTCCAAACGCGGGCACCGCGTCACACTGGCCGAAAAGGAAACGCAGCTCGGCGGGCAGTTCAACCTGGCGTGGCAGGCACCGGGTAAACAGAAGATGCAGGACAGCCTGGACAACCTGGCATGCAGCGCAATCGCCAATGCCGAGGTTGTGCTGACCGGAAAAGCCGTGGACAGGGACCTGGTCGCTGACATCCGGCCGGATCTGTTGGTATGGGCTACCGGGGCACATCAGAAAATTCCTGAGATCCAGGGGCTCGACAGCCAGTACACCATGACGTCCCTAGAATACTTCAGCGGCGCGAAACCGGTCAAGGGGCCGCGGATCCTGGTGATCGGCGCCGGCCGGACCGGGCTTGAAATCGCGGAGAAACTCGGCACACAGGGCCTGGATGTGACCGCCACCAAACGCACGGACCCCATCGGCAGCATGATGGAGACCATCACCAAGAAGCTGACCCTGATGCACATCGACCAAATGAACAACGTGACCCTGATGCCTCACACGACGGTCAAGGCATTCGAAAGGGACAGGGTGGGGGTGGAAAAGGATGGCGAAACCATGGTTTTGGAACCGTTTGAGACGGTCATTTTGGCTTCGGGGATGCTTTCCGCGCCCGGGCCGGAACCGGCCATCGAACAAGCGGTGACCGCCGTTGAGGTGATCGGGGACGCTGAAAAAGTCCTGGACATTTACACGGCCGTTCATGCCGGATATGGACTGGCACTAAAATACTAGGAGGATTTCATGACAGACATATCCTTTAGAGACATTGCCATCGTTTCCTGCGGCACCCTGACCCTGGAACTGAGCCATCTCAGAGCCGAAGGGTTTCTGGATACAGCGCATTTGTTTTTCACGACACCGGGACTTCACGAAGACATCCATGAACTGGAGCGTCAACTGCTCGATCGGATCACCAAAGCCAGGGAAAAAGCGGGCAAGGTCCTGGTGGTCTACGGCGGCAAGTTTTGCTACGTCAATGCCGACGAACCAACCCGTACCATGCAGCAACTCATCACCGAGCAGGGGGCCGGTGTGGCTCGGATTCAAGCCACCCACTGCATGGACATGCTCGCCAGTGAAGCCGAACGGGAAAGGATTGCCGCCGAAGTAGCCAGTGGAGAAAAGGTCTGGTGGATGACCCCCGGCTGGATCAAGTTTCGCCACAAGGTTTTCAAGGGGTGGGACAAGGGGCTGGCCAACGAAAACTTTCCCAGGCATTCCGGCGGCGCCGTTGTTTTGGATGGAATCGGTTATCTGGACACGTATATGGCCGAACACCCGGAAGACTTTCTGGACTATTCCGACTGGATGGGCATTCCCATCATCCCCTATCCAGTCAGCCTTGACCGCTTTAAAATGCTGCTTGCCGAGCAAGCCGAAAAGCTTCACGGCAACGGCGTGCAAGGGTAGCCTAGCTGACATCCGCGAAATTGGATACCAGCAGGTTATGATCGCCCCTGTTTCCTTCCGTGTGGGGATCATTCCGGGGAGGAAAACACCATGGAGATTTTACCTGTTTTCAAACATGCCCTGATGATCAGTTTTTTTGTATTTGTGATGATGCTGATCGTTGATTTTGTCGACACGGCCAGCAAAAGACAAATCACCACGCTTATGCGAGGGGGTTTGTGGAGACAATATTTTCTGTCGGCTTTTTTAGGATCGACGCCCGGGTGTTTGGGCGCCTTCATGAATGTGAGCCTCTACGTGCATGGGATGATCAGTTTTGGGGCCATTGTGGGAGGAATGATTGCCACCTCCGGAGATGAAGCCTTCGTCATGCTATCGCAGTTTCCGTTAACGGCCATGGCCCTTTTTGTCCTGCTGTTTTTTTTGGGTATTATTTTCGCCTGGGTCAGCGACAAACTCATTATTGTATTTAAATTCACGCCCTGTGAAGCCTGCCAGGAAGTACATTGCGAGCAGTGTGAACCGGCCCCCTCCACAATAAGCCGGATGGAAGCGGGTCTGCATGTAAAAACGATTGTTCAAAATTTTCAACCGCTTTCTTTTACCCGAGTCCTCCTGCTCGCCTTGATTCTGTCTTTCCTGATCGTGGTTGCAACCGGGGTTCTCGGTCCATCGGACTGGAATTGGAAACGCATCACGTTTATTTTCCTCTCCCTTTTGTCTTTGATCGTCTCGTCTGTGGTTTCAGAGCACTATCTTCACGACCATATTTGGCACCACATTATAAAAAAACACCTTTTCCGTGTTTTTCTTTGGAGTTGTGGCGCGCTTTTAATCCTGGACTGGGGGCTGTCTTCCTGGAACATGGATGTTTTCATTCAACACAACCTGGCATGGGTGATGGTCATCGGCGCCATTCTTGGGCTCATCCCTGAATCAGGACCCCACCTGATCTTTGTCATGATGTATGCAAAAGGATTGATTCCCTTTTCCATCCTCCTGACGACATCGTTTATTCAAGATGGGCACGGTATGCTGCCGATGCTCTCTTACAGCCTTAAAGATTCCCTTCTGATCAAGGCCTTCAATCTTGTATACGGGCTTGGTGTGGGGGGAACGCTGCTGGCATTGGGACTATAATTGCAGTGATCGTGAAGATACCCCTCCTACCGTACCCGGTGACGCTGGACTTTTTCAAATCAATGATTGCCGATGCTTAACCCCACCCCGCTTTCAAGCAAATTATTCATAACCTGATATGAAAGCGCCCCGGGCAAATCCGGGAAGATATATTTTAGTCAAATGATTGAAAACTTGCTTGACATCATCTCTAAGTGGAATTAAATTATAGTCAAATGACTATTATATAGAGATGACACCATGCCGAGACCCAAAAAACCAAGATTCGTATCCGGTTATCCGACCATCGCCGCCTTTGTCCCGCAGGGTATGCCGATCACCGGGGAAGTGATGCTGACTGTCGAAGAACTGGAAGCGATACGATTGAGCGATTTCGAGCGGCTGGACCAGGAATCGGCTGCCAACCTGATGCAGGTGTCTCGCCAAACCTACGGAAGGATTCTATACACGGCTCGCGGTATCATCGGCGAAGCACTGGTCACCGGAAAAGCCCTTAAAATCGCCGGCGGCAACTATGCCATGCGCGGCGGCGGCAGAAGACACCGAGGTGGCCGGGGCCGAATGGGGGGGCGAAGCTAACATGGGTACTGGCAAACGAAACAACACCGATCATAGCAATAAAAATGTTGTCTGTTTTAAAAAAGGCTAAGACGTGTCTGTCCAGAAACGACTATTTTTGTTCGAGATCAAGGCATGCGAAAAATTTTACCGCAGGCATATAAGTTGATATTCCGAGGATAAGATTTTGAGCATAACGCAGATATCGGGCAAAAAGACCGTTTATGGAAGGCACGAAGAAGGGAGGTGAAAAATATGCCCCAAAAAGATGGAAAAGGCCCGGATGGAAAGGGTCGACAATCAGGCAGAGGACAGGGACCTTGTGGCCAGAGCAGCCAACCGGTCCAACCGCAAGGTCAGGGAGGTAAAGGCGGCGGTCGCGGTGGCGGCCAGGGTAAAGGCCGGGGTGGCGGTCGCGGACAAGGACAAGGCGGTGGCTCGGGACGCGGTCGCGGTGGCGGTCAAAACCGTTGACGCTGAAACCGGCCACGCTTTACCCAGAACCTAAATAAGGAGGTTAGTATCATGCCAGGATTAGACAGAAGCGGCCCTATGGGGGCCGGCCCCATGACCGGCGGTCGCAGGGGAATCTGCGGACGTGCAGGTGCCGCAACCAACCTGCCTGCTTACGGCAGCGGTTATGGCTATGGAAGAGGAATGGGATTCAGGCGCGGATACGGTAGGGGCCGTGGCCATGGCTTCGGGCCGGCCTACAGCGGAGTTCCTTATCCCCAGGCCTATGGTACCACCGGGGACCCGGCAAGCAAAACCAATGAAATGGCGCTGCTCCGGGCCGATGCCGACGCCATGCGCCAATCCCTTGAATCCATCCAGCATAGAATCACCGAACTGGAAAAGGGAGGGTCCGAATAACAACGCATCCGGGGTGCCGGCCTGACGGGATTTCGCAATTAATACAGCGCCAACCCGGTACCCCACTGTCATCCCAGAATAAATGGAAAGGAGTACCAATGGCGATACAAGTGTTGATCAGACGACGGTTTATCAAGGAAAAAGAAGCTGTACTAGCCCCACTGGTCGTCCGTTTACGCTCCCTCGCCCTGGCCCAACCAGGCTATATCTCAGGTGAAACGCTAAAATGCATCGACCCTACCGGTGATGACGAATATCTGGTTAGAAGTACATGGCGATCCGTGGACGATTGGAAAACTTGGCTTCACAGCAAAGAACGAACCGCGATCCAGAGTGAAATCGACGCCATCACCGGCGAAGCGACCGAGTACCGCATGTATGAACCGCTGGTCGGCGGTATCATTCCAAAATATACAGACAAAGGAAACGTACCCTTAACGGAGATTCCCCTGTAACGATGATGCTCAGGGTCGGACGCATTCTTTTCGATCCTGAATTGGCATTCTTTCTGCTGTCATTTTTTTATGAAAGGAAAATCGTGAATGGCGCCCATAGGTAAAAACAGAAACAAATGTGAAAATCATACGCTTCCTATCGCCGCTCAAAAAGACCGGATTCGAAAACGACCTGTTCAAACCGGGCTGCTGAAGCGGTTTTTTGCATGGATCGCCCGAGGGACGAATCCATCCGCTATCGGTAGCACGTCCTGCCCCACCTGACGGGGCAAGCATTAGGGGCTTGCCAGGTCGGCAGGCTTTATAACCCTGCACTTCCTATTTTGTTGAAAAAAGGCTATCCTTCTGGTTGAAGAGGAATATCCCACTTTTTCATATACTTCCATATGGCTGTCCGACTCAGGCCAACGCGCCGTCCCACCTCTGCTTTGTTCCAGTCGCACTCTTCCAGAAGTGCTGTCAATGTCGCTTGGGTCAGTTTCTTGTGCGGCCTTGTCTTTACGTATGGTACATCGTAGCAGGCTTCCGAATGATCCGGATGCCGAATTTCAGCAGGAAG
>Ga0272441_10014075_pt1 | contig 11412 bp, 11 predicted proteins | sample SSMProp6N_FD_193582 | JGI IMG/M metagenome (GOLD analysis project Ga0272441, IMG submission 193582) | Marine sediment archaeal communities from Little Sippewissett salt marsh, Falmouth, MA, United States - SSM-Prop-6N | ecosystem: Environmental > Aquatic > Marine > Wetlands > Sediment ... | reverse complement strand
CAGGATAAAAACAATGAAATCAATGAAGAGACATATAAAAATTACAACAACACGTTATGTGCTGCGTTAAAGGAAATTTTGAATGATTGAAAAAAACTCATACACTTCCGCGAACTCGTTACCGGTAAAAATATTTTCACATAAGGAATTGCTTGAATCTATTGATTCCGGAAAAGGTATTATCCCTATTCACCTTCAGGTTAATCCGACAAACAAGTGCCCGCTGAATTGCAGTTTTTGTAGTTGTGCAAACCGGGATAAAAGTGCAGAGATTGGTTACAACGAACTGATGCGCGCGACGGAAAAGTTTATTAAGCTTGGCATTAAAGCAGTCACAATAACTGGTGGCGGTGATCCGTTGGCGTATGAAAAGTTGCCGGATTATATTGAGTACCTTTATGCTGCAGGGATAGATTCGTCGCTGGTTACAAATGGTGTACTGTTTAAAACGTTTGACGATTTATCGTTTCTGGAAAAGCTTACCTGGGCGCGTATATCGCTTAGTGATAACCGTCAGTTAAGAAAGGAAGAAATAGGCAATGCTATTGCGCATGATACCGATTGGTCATTCAGTTACGTGGTGTCAAAAGTCCAGCCAGACATAGTAAATATTATTAATTCAATCCGGTTTGCGAACGAACATAATTTTACTCATGTCAGAATTGTTGACGATATTATCGGTGGACGTGAAAGTGCGCTTCAGCACATCAAGGAAATGTTGATTGAGTCAGGGGAGGACGTAAGCAGGGTTATATGGCAGGGGCGCAAGACGTATAACCTTGGGCGTGAGCAGTGCCTTATCAGCTTACTTAAACCTAATCTTACCCCGGACGGGATGATCGTTGGCTGCTGCGGTGTGCAGTACAGCTCCAATCCCCCCATGCTTGATTGGCCCAGGATGTATAGTCTTGGAACGATCGATGACATTGAAAAGATTTATTCCGAGCAGAAGTTCTTTGACGGAAGAAAATGTGTTCGGTGTTATTATGATAATTATAATGCAATTCTTTCCGGGCTTGTTGATGTGCCTGAGATGAAGCATGAGAATTTTGTATAATGATCAAGTATTCATTCATAATGCCGTATTACAACCGGCACAAAGAGCTTGCGAAGACACTTGAATCTTTCCGTAGGCTATATTCGCACAGGAAAGATTATGAGGTGATTATTGTTTCTGACTATGTGAGTCGCGACATAGCAGATTTAAATTTATTGTTATATAAAAGATTTGCTGACATAACCGCACGATTAGCACTTAGCAAAAAAGGGGGTACTCTCAACCCTTGCAGCCATCGCAATCTTGGTTCAGGTATATCGACCGGTAAAATCCTAATCCACACCAGCCCGGAATGCTGCCATAAAAATGACATTCTTTGCGGCCTTGACGGTATTGATATCAATGACGATACTTACGTTGTCTGCGCGTGCGAGAGCGTTGACGAAAACATGAATCATATTATTTGGTATCAGCACAGCAAGCTCAATAACCGCATGCTCCATTTCTGTTCTGCAATTACTAGGGATAAGTATTTTAAACTTGGTGGATTCGATGAGGCGTTTGACGGATTTTGCGGGTACGATGACGACGATTTCTTGCGGACGGTCAAACATTCTGGTATGAAAATTATTTGCCGTGACGACCTTATCGTGCAGCATATTGAGCATGATCGCGGGCACCAGAAGGATGCCGAAAAAATAAAAGCCGGAGAAGATTATCTTAATAAGAAATGGGATCGGATTCTTGAAAACAAGAAAGGTGATAATTGAAAACAAAAATAATTATACTGACCCTTGAGCGCCCTATACAATTCCGTGACATGATTAAATCAATCGAGGAGTATACAGATCCCAGTACTTATGAGATTGTTATATGCGACAACGGAAGTAGTGGCCCGGTAATGGTTGAATATTTAAGAAGCCTTGAGTCGAAATATAAAATATATTACAACGGAGAAAACAAGAAGTTTGAGGGGCTTAATCCGGCGCTGAAGAATTTAAAGAATGATTATTTTATAATAAGCGATTCCGACATAATGCTTCAGAGCAATATTCCGCACAACTGGATATATTCATTAAGGAGGATTCTTAACGAGCATTTGGACGTTCCAAAAGCCGGATTTGCTCTTGATATCAATTTTAACAAAGAGTCGTTACTTACAAACAAAATACGCTCAAGTGAAAGGGAGCATTGGGCCTACGTTGCTCCAGTTACAGCGGTTCCAGATGAATGTTTCTATGCGAAAACCGATACGACGCTATGTATGTATCGAAAAGATACTTTCAGTTATTGGGTAGACAGCGATAAATCTTTCAGCAGAAGTCGCGGTCTTGCCGAGGAGGAATATATTAGGCAGGATTTGTATAATGCTAAATATAAGCTTGACCCAATACGGGTTGCCGGTAGATTTGCAGCGAAACATCTTGGCTGGTATACCGATGCGAAATATCTTCCCGATATAGAAGCATATAAAGAAAAATGTGATCCGATACTTGCGTCAACATTAAGGCACATGACCGAACTTATTAAGGCGCATCATGCGAAATAAGCTACGTGTATTCGTTATCAATCTGAATAACCTGTTCCATACAAAGAACTGTATTTCTGACCTGATGAAGCAGATTGATATGGAGTTCGACATTACCGTTATTGACAATGCTTCGACCGAACCAGGCACGAAAGAGTATTTTGATTTTCTGTCGAAGTGCGGAATAAACACAATTGTTACCGGAACAAAAAGAGTTCCATTGAATCATTTGTGGAACGGTTTTTATGCTGATTACGAAAACGAATACCTGTGCTTTCTTAATAACGACGTGAGGCTGTCAAATAATTTCACAAAGACAACAAAGCAGGTTCTTGATTCTGACGGTGATGTTTTCATTGTTTGTCATTCAACGAATCATCCCGAATATCGGACGGTTAGTGATGAACTTAAATATGAAAAGTTTTATCGGAAGGTTCGGCAGGGGTGGGATTTTACTATTCGCAGAAAAGACTATACCCCTATACCGGAAAGCATGGAAGTGTATTATGGTGACGACTGGATATACAACAAAGTTTATGATGCCGGAAAGCTCGGTGCTATAATCATCAATTCTCCAATATATCATTATCTTGGAGCGAGCGTTAAAAATCTTAAAGGTGACGAGTATTTCAGGGATGGCGAAAAATACAAAAAGCTTGGAATGAAGGATAATTACGCTGAATGGTCAAAGTATTCACTGGGTAGGCCAACAATAGCGGTGTCAGAATTTTTTCGTGATGGGTACAGCCCTGTTCTTACAGTAAATGTTGTAACCTATGAAAGATATGTGGAGTTTGAGAACATTTTGAAGATGTTTCAAAATCAGACCGACAAAAGGTTTGTTCTTGATATATGGCAGGACGGCCCGGACGCAAGAAAAAAGGCTATTGTTGACAGTTTCAATAATCCCAAGTTTGTGTATAATGAAAATCCTGAACGCGCGGGGAAGTACGGTCATGACATGCGGCACAAAAGCATAATGAAGTGTAATACCGATTTATGGTGTACGACGAATGATGACAATCTGGTTAGCCAATTTTTTGTTGAGGAGATTTTGCGTGAGTTCGATTATGAATATGATGTGCTGAAGTATTCTGTTGCCATGCAAAATCTTCCACTCACTTCTCCCGGAGAAGCATCTGATAAAGGGAAAACGATATTGATGGGGTGTACAAACAGAAAAGATTATGGCGACTGTATGAAGATATTGGACCCGAACATTGATCTATGCGGTGATGTTGATGCCGCAAGTTTTGTTACGAAAACAGATGTAATTAAAAGGTTCGGAGGCTGGCATTCAATGAAATTTGAGGGCGATTGGTGTGTTTACGAAAAGATGCTTAATGGCGGTGTATCCATTAAGAGGGTAGATAAGGTTTTGCAGGTACATGTATGATTACTAATCGGACACGGATGGCAATAATTTTATATGACGGTAATGTTTGCGAGAAGTCAACTAAAGAGATTGAAGCCCTTGAGTGCAGCCTTCCAGAGGGTTTTGGTCCCGATCACGAATTCTGGAATGTTCCGAGCTTCCGAAACAGATACAATAAACTGCAAATGTATAAAAGTAATAGAGTGTTTGTTTCCATGAAGTCCAATTAGGGAATGGGCGGCATCACATGAAAATATGCTTATTTACGGTAGTTGACGAAAAATATAAATGGTATATTCCACTATTTATTACCGCGGCAAAGAAAGCATATCCCGATTATGATATTCGTATATTAGCGACGTTTGACGCGGAACATGAACCGCTGCCGGAATTTTGTAATCCGTATGTTATTTATGAGTGCATACTGCACAAAGATTTTTTTGCCGCAAACTACAGGTTTCTTTATTCCGATGAATCGCTTTTAAAATACGATTATGTTTTAATAACGGATATTGACATTATTATTATGCCGGAGAAAAAACCGTTGCACGAATTTCACATTGGAAGGATGAAGAACGCTTACTATGAAAATTTTTGCCACGATGTTTGCCAGTGTTCCGGTGTTCACTTTGTTTCGCATGCCTGGTGGAATGCTACCGAGAAGTGCCGGGACGCATGGTTGCTGTTTATTTCATCTCACGATCTTGAGAAAGATCATGACGAGTACATGCTGTATCACATTATACAGGAAAGCGGCCTGCCGGTACCGAAGCCGGAGATAAACCAGGATTATATCCACGGTATTCATCTTGGCAAATTCCGCGGAAAATACAGCGTCGAAATAAAATACAGGCTTAACGGGCACGAAAGTGTTTGGGTAAACAATTTATTCAAAGACAATGACTTGCTGCAGCACTTAAATGTGTGCGTTGAAAAGATTCCAAGATTTAACCATATATATAGATATATGGAAAGCTATACTAACAATTAATAAAAGGAGGTTTTCGTGGAAGAAAATAAACCGATGACGCAAACGGAGTATGTCCCGCCAGAGGAATTTGATTTTTGCCAAGCCTTGTGCCTGCTTAAAGATGGTCAAAAGGTTGCCCGCAAGGGATGGAACGGTAAGGGTATGTTTATTGTACTCATGCCGGAACTCAATCTTCCGCCTTACAACACGCAGGGCACGGAACGCAAGGTCAATGACCGCACAGCCAAGTGGATCGGCGAAGATAACCCGTTAGAATCTCAGCCGTACTTTGCGATGTTTACAGCACAAAAGAAGTGGCAACCCGGATGGCTCGCGTCTCAAGCAGACCTATTAGCAGACGATTGGGTTCTTGTAGATTAACTGCTCTTCAGGTTTTTGATGTTTAAGGCAGCTCATTAATGGGCTGCCTTTTCTTTTCGATTTGATATTTCATTGATTTTAATATATATTTACAGATAAAGGACGTGCGCAATAACATGTCGCACGACATTCTATGCCAAAAAAACTTCATGACAAGCTGTTACGGCAGGGAAAAAAGAAGGGTTTTTCCGGAAAAAGGCTTAACGCTTATGTTTTCGGAACTCTCGACAAGGTCGAAAAAGCGAAGAAAGGCAAGTGATGGACTATGTAGCTTATGCGAAAAAGCATAAGTTTGTTGACGTGAGATGTGACTGCGTTGATCGTCGAGGCGTTCAGCACCGGCTTTTTCTTGGCAGCTTTCAGGCAGACACGAAAAATCTCGCACGATATTATTGCATTAAATGCAACAGAATTCACATTTTATGGACCGACGATGACCTGACGGTTCATAGAATGGCGACAAAAGAAAAAATTCGTTTTAAAAACATTTCACTTTCGGCAGTTGCAACATGAACGAAAAAAACAAATTAGCGAATCCCGTCCAAAGAGTTCTCGATCAGTTTAACGAAGTTAAGGGGTATCACGCACTTAATTACGCTAATGAGATTGAAAACTGGAACATGTATAACGCAAAGCATCCGGAACACGGGCGCGGGCAGTGGCCGCAAAAAGCCGTTCAGATGATGAATCAGCAGGACAGGACCCTGATTTCAAACAACATCACCCGCCCCACAGTTGACGCAATTCTGACATTTTTAATACAGAGCATGTATGATCCTGAATTTATTCCCGTTGGAGATTTTCCGTCACATATAACGAAGATGCTGAAAACAATTTTTTATTCCGATAAAGAGTTGATGGATTGGAACAGGGTTGATTTTGAGATGTTGAAAGCCGGGCTGATTCACCAGGGCGTTATGAAAATGGTAATTTCTGACCGGTATGACCCGCTTGGGAACATAGGGTTTGAAATGTGTTTACCTGGTACATGTTTTCCGGACCCGACATGGAAGACATCTTCGACTAAAGACCTGAAGTTGCTTTACAAAGTATCGTACCTTATGGCAGAAGATATGTTGAGTATTTATAAAAAGCACGCTGATTCACTGAAGGCTATTATAGCACAGGATAAATCCGGAACCGAAAGATACGGTTCGAGCAGCAGCGGTTCTCCGTACCCGGTAAATGATCCGAGGTGGGGATCGAGGTTAAGGGTTATCGAACGGTTCAGCTTAATGTCGGAAATGAAAGAAACCGAATTTATTGTTACAGCAGCAGGAAAACAGTACATTCCTGGAAATATGGAAAAGGAAGATGCGCAGCAGTGGCTTGCAATGAACGTTCCTGACTGGGAAGCCGGATATATTCACACTGAAAAAAATAAATGTATAACGAGTAAAGTAAAGGCGATTTGTCCGGAAATTGTTTCCGAGGGATTTCTTGAGGACAGTGAAACCGATATCCAGTGCGGCCAGCTTCCGTTTTTCATCTGGTCCGCCGGGCGCGACAACGGCGAACCCCATGCAGTAACCGATTCAGTAAAAGATATTCAGGTGCAGTTGAATTATAACAGCGCAATGATTATCAATAAATTGCAGAGCGAGGGAGAGGGTGGAGCGCAATTAGTCGAACCCGATTTGTTCGAGGAAGGCGAATACGAAAAGTGGAAAGCTTCGAGAAATAATCCGACGGCACATTTCAAGGTTCGTGCCGGGACCATAAGCAAGGGAGTATCCCCGGTAATGCCACTCAGGAAATCGCCGTTTCCGAGAGAAGCGTATGAACTGACACACCTTATTATCGACAAGCTCCTTCCCCACACATCAAGAGTTACGCCGTCGTCGCTCGCAAGAATAGAGCAGGGCAACAGGGAAACTTCCGGAAGGCTTTATCAGATGCTGCAGAGCGCAAGCCGCAATCTTTTTTACCCGATACAGTTCAGTTGGCGCCAATTCAAAAATGAAGTTTATGAGGCATACATTATTCAGGCGGCAAAAACGTATTCAAGTGAATTTGCCGAAAGAACGTTTGCCCATAAAGGCGAATCCGTTACCCTGAACAAAGAAACGCTTGACCAGGAAACCGGCGTATGGGTAATGGAAAACGATTTTTCCGACATGCTCCGCATGCGTCACAAGGTTATTATTTCCGAAACACAGCAAAGCCCGGATGAAAAACTGGCCGCTGTTGGGATATTCAGCGAATTTCTCAACAGCGTTCCTCCGTCACAAATAGGAACAATTGCTGTTCTTACAAATCAGATAGCGAAAAATATTGAGCAATTTCCGGAAGAAACGAAAATTATGCTCAATGAAGTAAGTGCGCTTGAAGTACAGCTTGCGAAATCGCAGCTTGAGCTGAATATAGCAAATATTGAGGTGCAGAAACAGCAGTTAATGCAGGCAATGTCTCAACCTCAAATACCACAGAATACCACAGATAATAGTGTTACACCGGCCTCGGAAACGGCGCCGTTACCTCAACCACAAACTGAAGGGAGCCTTCAATGAACGAAGCCACAAAGACTGGCGATGGCGCAAAAGACGCCGAAGTGAAAAAATTCACTAACGTAAAAGACCTTATGGAGTCAATGGAGAAAGATGATTCCATCAGCGAAGAATATCGAAATTTTGAAAAAGACGGTAACGTCCAGGGCTTTTACGACAAATACCTCGAACCGGAGAAAACGGAAAAAGAGACCGAGCCGGAACCAAAAAAAGAACTGGAGGGCGATCCGAAACCGGAGCCGGTAAAAGAGGAAAAAACCGAAAGGCAGGAACCGGTATCATTAACTATTGACCCGTCAATTTTCGGCGATTACGGAAAAGACCGTACCCCCGAAGAAGCGCTGGCCGAAATAGTTAAGGGTAAGAACAGTGCGAACAAGCAGATCAAATATCTTACCAAACAACTGGTGCCCGACCTTGAGGAGAAAAGCAAAAAACTTGAAGCTGTAAATCAGAAGCTTGAGCTAAAAGTCAAAGAACTCGAAGAATCGGTCAAGAAGAAAGTTGAAGATAAGCCTGAATCGAAAATCGATATTGAAGACGATTTCAGCGATGTCGATTTTTATACCGACGAAGGTATTGAAAAAGCAAAAACCCTTTTCAAGAAACAGGCTACTGCAATCAAAGCGCTTCTTGATGAAAAGGCAGACCTTAAATCAGAAGTGTCTGGTCTGAAAAAAGAAGTCAGCAGCGTTGTCAAAACCGTTCAGGAAGGGAAAGCAAGTGAAGGTTTTCAGAGCGAAATTCAAATGCTTGATTCGTTCGCAGAACAAAACAAGCAGGAGTTTCCCTCGCTGAAGCGCAGCATTCTTACGATTCAAAAAGAGTTTGAATCTTTTTCAAGTGCCCTTGCCAGGGCAGCAGGAATTGATTCCGTAAAAGATGCAAGCGGTAAATGGACGAAAGATATAGTGGTTGCATTTGAAGAATATGACGACCCCGACTCTCAAAAAGGCCAGAAGTACCGTGAGCAGCTTGAACTTGAGGGAGTTTTGCTTCCGGAAGATTATGACGATTACGCTAAAATGATGGGCGTAAGAAAGATATTCAGGGAAGCGGAAGGAAAGCTAACCATGGCTGATTCCCTTGCGGTGTTCAATACTCGTCATGGCGGAGGTGCGGTATCAAACCCGAAAACGGAAGAAGAGGCACGCCGCACAACAAAGCGGGCGGCCGCAGAGAAGAAGCGGGACAACGTTCCGGCAGAAACTCCGGCAGCTTCGGTTGGCGACAAAGCCGACCTGTCTTTAATAAGCCAGGATGATTTTCAGCGAATTGCGGATAAGTATTACGAAGATCGAACAGAAGAAGAAAACAACATTCTGCTTCAGGTGTATATGAAGCAATTACCGAGAAGCGAAGCGGAACAGTTGGTTAAGTTAAACAAGAAGCCCAGGTAGCTTTTTAATGTGCTGCGTGGGTTAAAGAAAGGATTGTGTTATGGCTGACAAAACAGCACCGGAAACCCCGCGCAGTATCGACACGATGGACGCTGCCGCACTGAGAAAGACGGCGTGGTCGTCCGTATACAAGAGAGACAGTGTTCGCCCCTCCATATTCGCGCCCGAACTCAAAACCGAGTTTGAGGTTATGGGAACGAACATTATTATTCCCACAAAAAACGGTATCATTCTCGATGTTTCCAATATCGGGAACAAGGATATGGCACAGACCGTCCGCCTTGCTTTGCGTAAGCCGCTGAAAAAGGCTCCGCGACAGGGTGTCAGCGAAGACATGCTTGGAAACGAAGAAAGTTCCGATTACCTGTATTTCACCGCTGCATACAATGAAATCAAAAAAGCGGTCAGCATGTACGGGTACGGATACTACCACAACGATACAAAGTATCTCAACCACAATGCCGGATACAGTGCGCTCATGGGATCGTTCCATGCGGAATGGGAAGATCACCGGTTCCAGTCGGCGCTTCTGCTTATGTACAGCCCGGAATTGACGAAAACTCCGGTAAGCTATTCGCAGAAGTTCAATAAGAACTGGGCGATTCCGAATTTGGCGTCAACCAGTTACCCGTCATGGGATGTCGTAACCATTCCGTACAATTCAAGCGGAAGTCTTATCGACAGCAATGGTTATTACAGTTCCGCTGAATACGGTGGGACTGGAGGTGATTTTGTCGAAAATATCGGCGAAGCCCTGGAATCCGCCGGCGGAACAAGTTCAACATCCACCGGTACACTGACTGTTGACAGCATGTCCGAAATTACCACATGGATTGTTGATCAGCACAAAGTTGAACCGATCATGCTTGACGGTATGGCTTCCTATATATGGAAGATGCCGAGTCGCGTGTATGACTGGATTTCAAATCCGAACAACACCGGCACTCTCGGTTCGTACTGGCAGAGTGTGAAACAGTACAAAGACGAAACCAGAATTCAGCTTCCCGGTGAAGTCGGGCGGTTCAAGAATTTCGTTATTTGTCTGGATCCCCGCTGTCCGACAATCACATCAGCCGGAAGCGCTGGTGCGCGTACCATAACCCCTGGATTCATTTACCCGGGTAACTACGATATGCGCAACAACAATGCCTGGTCTGCGACATCCGGTTCCACAAACTATGTGTGGGATATGACGCAGATTCTTGGCGCAAACTCGGTTGTGCGGTATACCAAAGACAAACTCGATATGGACCTGTCCGAAACCAATGAATACGGAAAAATTCTTGGCAAGGGCTCGTATAAAGGTTGCGGTATCCTGCTTCCCCTGTACGACCAGGGTACACCGACTGCGACAAGCGGTATTTATCGCGGTTCATGCTGTGTTCCGGTATCACGTATATCGAACATATAATAACCCAAAGCATGCGGGGGTATTTTGCCCCCGCATGTATTTATTAATCAAAAATCCTCTGGAGGGATAGAATGCTTACAAAAGGTGTAAGACCGCCGAGTGGCTACGTTACCGGTATAGGCACAAGCAGGAACGTTGAGGGATTGCTTTCAAAGGGTATTCCCGTTTTTGAAGTTTCATACAAACAAAAAATCTCAAACGAACAGTTTATTCCGGGAGTAATAAACGCTCTCGCGCAGGAAATCAGCGATGAAAGCCGCAGCATTGAAGTAAACTATAATATCGTCTGGATGACCGGAAAGAATTCCGGGGTTACGTTTTATCCGAACGACCAGGATATCGGAACAGCATACGTTCCGGACGATCCGTGGTGGAGAAACCGGATAATGATGATGGAAGACCCGTGGTGGCTCAATCATATAAATTATCTCCGCATGCCGGGCAACAGGGTTATTCCGGGCGACGAAGCTGCGATTCAGATAAAAATTCTTGAACGCATGCTGAAAGTAAAAGTTCCGATTTTCAAAGTGTACAATGACCGCTTTGAGGAAAGTGACTTCTTTTACAGCAAGGAAGAAGCCGAAAATTACATCAAAGATAGACGCGACATGTATTTGAGGACTGATCCGCCTAATCACCGGCAGTATGAAAAGTGGAGTAAGTACAAGGTTGTTCCCGGCGAAATACTTAAATTCAACAAAGAAACAGAGGCGATGATCCACAACGAGAAACGGACCGCTCACCAGTTTGGGTGGACGCAATGTCCGCAGTTTCAGGAAATTAAGCGCCAGTGTATTGAAAAGATGGAAAAGGAACTTTCAGGAAGCCTTGCTGGTGAACCAG
>Ga0272441_10014074_pt1 | contig 11412 bp, 18 predicted proteins | sample SSMProp6N_FD_193582 | JGI IMG/M metagenome (GOLD analysis project Ga0272441, IMG submission 193582) | Marine sediment archaeal communities from Little Sippewissett salt marsh, Falmouth, MA, United States - SSM-Prop-6N | ecosystem: Environmental > Aquatic > Marine > Wetlands > Sediment ... | reverse complement strand
AAGTGATGGAGACTACGATTTCATGCAATTATACCTGATCAATCCTTTTAATCCCATGGTAAGTCTGACTAAACTTAAAGAAAACCGATGGAATCGTTACCGGATCTGGAAACCACTGGGGCTGTTAACTGTGGCGGGCCTGACTCCTGCAGAGTGGGATATTCCGTACCAACGCGGATGCTCCGAAAGTTACAGGGGACATCTGCCTGAACTCGCAAAGGATGCCTCAAGGCGGTTGACGGATTCATGGTATTTGAAAATTACAGCATATGAAAACATTTTAAAAGAAGTAAAGAACAAATGAGTAAGGCAAAAAAAATCATTATTGTCCTGTTGGTTGTATTGACGGTAATTGTTATTTTGCAAAATACACAGGCAGTTGATACAAAACTGTTATTTATGACGGTTACCATGCCCAGAGCATTGTTGCTGATAGTGGCATTTTTATGTGGCTTGGCGATTGGATTTGTTTTGAGCGAATTCCGGTTCAAAAAAACGCAGAACGAAAAATAATGAATGCAAACTCCCAAAAGCTCCTGTTGCTGGACGCGTAATACTCGTATTGTCTCCACAACCACCCTGAGTAGAGGAAAGCTACAAAAGGAGATTAAGTAATGAAAAACGCGGTAGTGGATATTGATACTCAGGCATTCATTGCCCAACTTACTGACGAAGAGCGCATGCTCATTACCCTGTATAAGGAACTGTACGAATATAGCTGGGATGCCATATTGACCGACCTGTTTAACCGTTTGGAAGGAAGACCTTATGTCTTCAAGCTGGCCAACAGGGTTTGCGATGACATCACAAGGATCAAAAAGCTCAGGAGCTACGAAGAACAGTACGATATAAAATTGTCTGACTTTTGCTAATTTGGTGTCGGTACGCGTTACCTTGGAGTGGTAGGACACGTGACTGTTTCCCTTATCTCCAGGGCATTGTTTTCATTATGGGTACATTCAGAAGCTTCGGCATCAAGATAAGTGGACTCAACGTAAAGGGCTCTGTCCTGTGAGTAATATCCGTTATCAGTTCAGAGTTATCATGAAGAAAACAGGCATAGAAAAAGGTGAATTCCATGATTTACGACGTACCTGCCTGACGAACTGGTTAGCCAACGGGCTCAGCGAGTTTGATGTTATGACCATGGCGGGACCTGCCTCGTTTGAAACCACACGGCGTTTCTACTTGGCTGTCAGCAGTGACCTTTTGGATTGTGCCAGGAAGGCAAGTTCGTTGGCCTTGCATTCGCTTAGTGTTGCAGAGCCGTTGTGCGTAAATGCTAATAACAGTAATGAACGGGCTTTAAGCTCGTAAGTGTTTTGTAAACAAATGATTCTAAGTTGCTGGCACAGGTCTTTAAAAATCTTTTACCAGACTCTTTAATCTGATGTACAATTTGATCAAGCAAGGCAAACAAACCTTAAAACATGAAATTACACATTTCCGACGACAAACGGACATTTGCCAAGGACTCGGCATTGTAAAGATAAATACCCTCCTAAACTGCCTCGTCGATTTACCTAGAAAATGCCATCCCCAGAACCGTTCTTCCCTATCAACCCACCTTCCTGCGTGCACCTGGCCCATGATGGCCAAACTTCTGGTGCAACCGAAAAATATAAGAATGGGTGGGTATAAATTTTAACATGGCCTCGTTACATACGTCCCGCGTCGAAGGCTACATTTTCACCCAAAAAGCAGGGGTGAAAATGTAACATGCCTGAATCGACCAAGATTGCCTTTCGTTACAGAAGGATTTCCCATTTAGCAGACTTCAGCGAACTTATCGAAATGCTGTTCCCCGGCAACCGTAACCAGCAGCACGCTGCAGCGTGCATATACTTTGAGATGAAATGGTGCCAATCCATAGTGCCTAACATGGCCAATCTGGAGTCAAAGTATGGTATCTCCCGGAGGATACTGCAGCGAACACGGGCGAAACTAGCAAAACTGGGACTGATTGAGCATGTAAGCTATCTCAATAGCCGTTATGGCGGCCAATCTGGTTGGAAACTCTCTTCCCGTTTCGAACAAGCCTTACGACAATTGGCTGATAAGATAAGTATGTTTCGAAATTGTGAAGGTTGTTCTCAGGAAAAAGAAGCTATGCTGCTACAATTCACGGATGCTCAACGTAATTTGTATGCGAATAACCACAGAGGTGAAGATAGATGAAGATGAAAATATTAGTTTTATCTTTGTTAGCTGGTTGCACCATTGCGCTGTTGCTGGCTAATCTTGTGATGACAGTTAAACTTTCCAACGAAATCAAAGAACTGGCACCAGATATTCGGCAACGTCGGTCACTACCTTGCGAGTCTATGCCCATCCGATTTGCTATGGATAACCCCGATTGTGCCAACCGCCTATTAGAGGCCATGAATGTGACGAATGTTAAGATCCTGCCGAGAGGCAGTCTTTCTGGCACGGAATATCAGAACACTACGTAACCGAAAAATCATTCAACTGGCAAATATGATCGTTAAAATTAGGAGTAGAATGTGTTAGTTGCGTCTTTCCACAACAAAATTATGAAAGGATAAGTATGGATAATGCACAAGAATTTTGTCCTCGTTGTAATCAAAGATATCCTCGTCGAATATTTTGTCCTGATTGCGGTATTGATATTACTCCTTATCATATGTGTGATGGCAGCGATTTGCCCGCCCTTCCTCATACTTGTCTAAATCGAGACTACGATTATTCAAGGCAAGGGTGGCCTTGGGGCAGAAGGAACGATTGCTCTATTGATTTTCGCTCGTGAGACTAAAATTGATCTTTATTACATGTTGTTAGGCAAAACTTTTTAAACCTCTCCGTATTACCACTGTCCCATCCTCACAAAGGAACACTACTGTTCCGTGGGCAAGCCGCCTCTTCTTGCGAGAATTGGCACAAGGCTTGCCCGAGGACTTCCCACATGAAAGTGTTCAACAGAACCATCATGCAGCGGGCCCTCACAGCGACGAGAATTAGGGATTGGCCAAGGCCCAGCCCAAAATTTAAGTAGGGATATTTCTGCAATATAGAAAATAATTCGTTATCGACGAGCCAAACTTTTAGGTCTCGCAGGATTTATCGGCAGTGAATCCATTTGTAAGCGAAAAAGCATCCAGATTACGTGACGCAGATTCCCCACTCTGTTACCATATAGATAGGAACAAAATGTAAAATGACTATTTTGAAAAGGATAGAACATGAGTATGTACGGCCATATGCGCAATGGGTTTTTCAAATATCGTAAACGCAAGAAAAGATCTTTGGATGGATCAGTGCCTGGGGCGGAGTATAGTCATTTCCACCGTTCGACCACTCAGCCTCTTGGCTCTGCACCCAGGAGCGTTCCTTACCATCATAACCTTTACTTGGGCGACCTGCCGAGTGAATATCATCCTGACATCAATTCGCCCGCAGTTCAGAGTTTCGACTATGAAATAGCAGGTCATTCAGATATTCCTATTTTGGGAACAACTCCAGAAGTCGAACGACCTCCTTCGTTTGATCCACCCGAAGACCCACCGCTTCCTTTCTCCGCTGTCGAAGACGACCTGGCAATAGAAGAGCAGTTCCTGATGAACATGGGAGCAAGGCCCAGGCCGCAGGAAGGTCCTGTTCCGGTAGAAATGGATGAGATCAGGCATCTGCTTGATGGAGCGCGAGGCACTATCCATGGCGATGATCCGCTCGAGGCGGATATCGACCCACGCATTGCTGATATTACCGAAGCCCTTAGCATGCTTGAAGATGTTTTGCCTGAAGACCATCCTGATATCGTCAATCTCAAGGCTGCCCTGGAAGTATTGGGAGAACATGGCCCTGCCACGGCGCTATCGGATGGTACGGATTCTGCTTTTGATCCTATTGAGAGCGATCCGATTGCAGAGGCTCAGCAAATATTCGATCAGCAGATGCTGGAGCTCGACAAAGGTTTTGAACTGCCTGCGTTCATGGACATGGAAGGTCACTTGATCGATGGATTCGATGAACAGCAGGCAGCTTTGGAACACATGTTGGAACACGATCAGGCCGAAGTATCTTTTATGGAGCAAGACGGCCTTGAGCAGTTCGTGGGGCAAGCGGACCCATTTAGCCCCTCAGATCAACCGTTTATGGAAACGGAGATGATGCCGGGGGAGAATCCGGCAGGCATGGGTATGACAGATGTCATGCCGCAAGCGGATGGTTATGACATGGGAATGGTCCATGAGGAGATCAATCAAGCCATCAATCAAGTATCCGGACAAACTATGCCGCAAGGCCCTATGCCGGAACAGCCAGCTAATCATGACTTTGATCCCTTGGAAGAGGATCCTTGGGGAATGCAACGATATATGTTTGATCCCCAGTACATGCCGAATTACATGATGCCCGGCCCTATGCCGTTTGGTCCCATGGGCCCCGTGCAGGGTCCGTGAATGTAACAATTGATACAAAATAGAGTTTATGAGCCCTTGGATGGTCCGGGGGCTTTTTTTATGCGCAGTTTTCAGATGGCACGCTGCCAGAGTGGAGCGTGCCAACGCTACTAAGAAAGGAAAGGTGATAAATATGGCTTGGAGACCAACAGATTATTTGCTCGAAGGCGTGCTCGATAATCGCTGCCCTAATAAGGTCACAGGGTGGATGATGTTCGCAGGTTTACATAACAAAGTGACCATTAACCTGGAAGGCAACTTCCACAGGGATATCCGCGGGTCCAAGGTTAGGCTGCGTGGAGAGGGAGACTCAGCAGATTCGGAAGTGGCGGCAAAATATATGGATGGTTTTGTGGTTTTACAGACCGGCAAGGTTGGTGATATGACCGCGGGGCTACCGCCTCATGACTACACACCTCAGGGTTACGCGTATTTTGAATGGTACGGGAATGATAACGGCAGGATTGTTATTGAACTCGACACCGATCAGGTGGAAGTTTTGACTCCGCCGATACCCGCATGTGAATCTGATCCGATCAGCCGAAAGGAACAGGCGGAGAACATGGCCGGCTTTTTGAGTGGGTTGGCATCTGCTTGCGGTATTCCCGAACAGCATGCCCTCGCAACAGGCGACCCTCTAGCTGTCGAACAAGCCAAAAAAGTTTTAGCGAATGACAGAATGCGCGGCATGAAGCTGCTGCCCAAGGAAATCCGCGAAAAACTGCCGCCTCTTAATTCACAGGATGGCAAAGGTGGCAAGGCAATTGCGTATCTGAAGCTATACACACCAGACAGTTCATTTACATTTTGGGCAACCGAGTTCGATGGTAAAGACATATTTTTTGGCTTGGTCGAAGGCCAGGAAAAAGAACTTGGTTACTTCAGCCTTAAAGAGCTGGAAAAGGTTCGTGGCCCGCTGGGCTTACCCATTGAGCGAGACCGTTATTGGTGGCCGAAGACTCTGGCGGAAATAGCGCCGGAGCTTTTTAGAGATGGTCAATGATGATGTTGCTGGCAGGCAAGATCAACGGCCAGAAACTATCCGATCTTACCCTGGCTCTGGAGCAGGTTAGGCATAAAGCCCAAGCCGGTTTTTAGCGGCTTTTGCCGCCAACGATAGCGGCGACTACAACTATGAGATCAGGGAGCAGCCGCCGCAGAAAGAAAACTAAAATTTTTAACCAGGCTATCTGTTTGTTTTTATTGGCAAACAGATAGCCGTTTTGGGAGGTGCATATCATGAATGATTCGAAAAAAGCAAAAGTATGTTTGCAGCGGATTGTCGATCTGTTTAAACAAGGTAATATCCCCAAGGCACTGGCAGTGGCGACCATACCGCCCCAGACTGGCATCCCTTCGGCAAAATGGAGTATCAGTAACCGGGTATTGCAGTTTTTAGCGGATACCTCCGACGCCAGAGGCTTTAAACAATGGCAAGAGGCCGGCCGCAAAGTCAAAAAAGGCGCAAAGGCCTTCCATATTTTAGGCCCCAAGACCAGAAACATTACCGAAACCGATGATACCGGTGAAGAGACCCAGAAGGTCATTATTACCGGTTTTTTTGTTATCCCTGTGTTTAGAGCCGAAGATACGGATGGTGAGCCTCTGCCCTACGATCCGGCCACCCCCCCACCATTGGCGGATGTTGCCGAGCAGTTTCAATTGTCGGTCAGCTATCAAACCTTTGCCAGCCAGTATTACGGCTACTATCAGGGCGGTTCCAAAAGAATCGTTTTGGCGACACACTCGGCCCAGGTATTCTTCCATGAATTGGCTCATGCTGCCCATGAACGGGTTGAAGGCCAACTTAAAGGTGGCCAGGTTCCAGATCAGGAAATAATCGCAGAACTTACAGCGGCTACTTTGGCCCAGATGTATTGTCCGGAGACCAACCTTGGGTTTTCGTATGGATACATCAAATCCTATGCGGAAAGATCCAATAAGACTATTGAGCGGGCATGCCTTGCGGTGATCAATACGGTCGGGCTGGTTCTGGATGAGATTTTAAGTACGCATCTGCTTGTCGAGGAACAGGTAGCTTAGAGAAAGGCAGGGATTGCGTGCGGCGCCGTGCAATTAAATCTGAATTATTAACCGGGATATCGGCAAAAGTGCGGATACCCTTTTTCGGAGGTGAAACCCATGAAACAAAAACAAATCTGGATGGCCCTGGTGACTGAGGAAAACGAGGTCATATTCAGCAGGGCCTGTCAAAGCAAGCGAAAGGCCGAAAAGGCCATTGTTGATTATTTGAATAAAAACAATGCTTTCCAAGGCGCAGATTTTGCCGAGGCCTGTGTCTGGATCGGTGAGAAAGAGCTCCGGCTGGATTTGATGGTTTTTGAGATGCAACCGGAGGAATTTGAGGATGTCAAACTTCCGCTGCCGTTAGCGATAAGCCCGCCCCCGGATGAAAAGGGACTTTTTCGAGTGGTGTATGTGATCGATGTGGGCGCTGGTAATGTAAACGAAGCGGCAATGAACGCTTATAAGATGATGAGTGATGCGGAATCACTGCCGCCGGTTCTGGAAGTGATCGATAACAAGGGTAATAAAATCAAGATTGATCTGAGTAAACGCAAAAAGAAAGGATGAAAGTTATGCTGAATGAACTCTATGAAAAAATCGAAGCGGTCTTAAATATGATCGATGTCGGTGGTGAACAGTCCCGCCAGTTTGCCGGCGAAATAGAATTATTGAAGGAAGTGCTCGGTCATCCCAAACCTATTCAGGACGAAGAGGATGAACTTCAGCGAAGAGATGTCCTCGCCCGGAAGCTCAGGCGTTTGGCCGTTGAAGCCGAAGGGGTTCTGATTCAACTGCCGAGCAATCCGCTTGCCCAATGGTTCGACGGAACCTATCAGGATGCCTCCATCGATATGCAATTTGCAGAAGTGGATTTAGCCAGACTACTGAGTTTCATTGTGGAAGTGGGCGTTGATTCGAAAATTTAAGAAACCGATTTGAAGGGAATACCCATGAGAAAAGTAACCATTAAACTCCATATGCGTGTGGTAATGTCGGTAGATGAAGGTATGGAAATTTCGGAAGTGGTCAACGAACTGGATTGCCAGGTAAATGACACCACTACGGCCGCTGACATATTGGATACCGAAATTACCGACTTTGAAGTGATAGACAGTAAATAACCCTATTTTTGAGAAAGGAAATTTATGAAAACGGAAACTTACACAACTCTTTTGAGAGAGCAGTGCTGCGATGCTCCGCCGACAGAGCTCAAGGCAAAAGTTTTATTCGAAGGTGGCCAGATATGGATTGGAGCCGAAGGTTACGGTGAAAAATGTGCGATGGACGGCGAAGGCCAGCCAATTGGCATGGAGATCTGGCAAGGCAGACTTCGTTTGATCGTCTTCCCGGATATCAACATCGAAGAACCGCAGATCATCGACCTGGAAAAGGCCAAAGAGAGCGCCCGAGCCAAGTGTAATTGGTGCCATAAAGAGATAGAGACAGATTCGATCAAATGGAAAGGTCTGTTGTTCTGCAGTGAAACTTGTCTGGATGCCTGCCGAGCAGCACAATAGAGTTATTCTCGAACCAGTCAATTCACTCATTCACGTCTAACGTTAAAACTATTTGAAACGAAAGGAAATATATCATGCCAAACAATGGAATCTCTGCGCGCAGCCCGCCTTGATGATGTCAAAAGAATATTGCGGACAGAAACAAACACTGGATATATAAAAAATCAACTCAAGACAAGAAAGGATTTGAACCATGAAAATATTATGGATTAATAATGATGGTGGGGGATTTGCATCTTACGTGGAGATCAATGAGAACATTTCGGTTGAGAAGTTTTTCATCCAACAATTACCTGGATGCCAAGCAGAGGATTATCTCATCCGCATTAATCGCCAGCCTGTAGCGCGAGACTATGTGTTGCAGGATGGAGACCGTGTTACCGCCACTCCCGTAAAAATCGAAGGAGCCGTCGTGTGCGGCGCCTAAATATTTTTCACCACGCATAGGGCATCTGCTAATCAATAAGCTTAGCAGGTGCCCTTTCTTTTTTTCAGAAAGGAACACATTATGGAAACATCAATAAAACAAAAAATCAAAATAGCTTCCCTGATTCGAGAGCAACTGTGTTTGCTGCAGGATCATCGCTTACGGGAAGTACAACGGCTTATCTATGTTGTCTGTACTAATCTCGAACAATTACAGGCCGGAAGAAAGAGCCTGGAATACTGCGGGTACCACAACTGGCACGGAGCTGCAGCAAGATTGACAACCCAGATGGAAAACAAGCTGCGTGATTTACCTTATGCAGCCGAACAAGCCCAGCAGATGATTAAAAATACCAAAATTTCATTACCCACACTTCGGCAGATAACCGAGGAATTGATACAACTACAAAACGAGTTTGGGAGTTTAGAATTAGATCTGGAAGAGCAAACTATTTCGGTTTTAACTGACCCTATTGAGCTGGAAGGAGTTTACCTGGGTGAATTCGAGATCAGGCTGGATATAGGTAAATTGGCTCAATTACGTGACTGCACGGTCTTTCAGGTGATAGCACAAGATCCCCATCCGGCAGCGGCCAATGATAGTATTACCCACCCCCATGTGAGCGAAGAATATATCTGCGCTGGTGATGGCATCGCTGCCTTGATGCAGGCCTTGGCCACAGGACGAATTTGTGATGCCTTTCTTTTAGTGAAATCGATTCTGGAGACCTATAATCCCTCCTCGCCATATATAAGCCTGGATGAATGGGAAGGTATCTCTTGCTATGACTGCGGCTATGTCACGGATGAAGAGGGCAGTTACTATTGTGAGTCATGCGATCAAGTATTTTGTGGCGAGTGTTTCAGTTATTGCCGGTCTTGCGATAGTTCAATGTGTAGGTGCTGTTTATCCGAGTGTCCGGTGTGTGAAGAGCCAACATGTGGAAGCTGTTTATCAAAATGCAGTGAATGTGATGAATCCGTGTGTGTCTCTTGTTTAATAGATGGTTTATGTCCCTCTTGTAAAGAAGAAATGGAGGCTGATGATGAAGAAGAAAAAATCGAAACAGAACAACACGTTGCATAATTATCAGAGACCAAAGCAGCCTGTGCTGCATTTTTCACCAACAGCCTGGGCTAAACTGGTGTTTTTCCGTGATTATGGTGAGACCGAGATAAGCGGATTCGGCATCAGTGATCCTGACGACTTATTGTATATTACAGACTTCCAAACAATCAAGCAGGAGGCAACGGTAGCTAGTATCTCACTGGATGACCAAGCCATAGCTGATTACTTTGACGCTCAAGTGGACGCTGGCAGAAAGCCGGAACAGTTCTTCCGACTTTGGTTACACTCGCACCCAGGGAGTTCACCAACTCCTAGTAGCACCGATGAGGAAACCTTCGCTCGAGTATTTGGTAGGAGTGATTGGGCAGTAATGTGCATCGTTGCTCAGGAAGGAAAAACCTATGCCAGACTGCGCTTCAATGTAGGTCCTGGCGGTGATGTTTTAATCCCAGTGTGTGTGGATTATTCGCTTCCCTTTGGTCCCAGCGATATAGAAGCCTGGAAGGAAGAGTATAAGGCAAGTATCAAGGCCGGCAAATGGCCTGGTGGCCGGGTGTATGATGATGAGATATTTGACGATACTAGAGATTCGAACATCAATGAGTACTGCCTTCCCCAGGATATTGTTGAACAGCTGGAAGAGATGGAGCCGGCAGAACGACAAGCAGTACTGGATGAATTAGCTATTCGGCCAGATCTTTGGGACAGTGAGGAGGTGGTGTTTTATGATTGATAAATTTGTGAAGATTACCACGGGTTTTGTTCATCAGACATTCGAACTCAATGCTGAGGGCAAATTTGTCTGCTCTGAGCAGGCATTTATTGCCGGAGATGAATGTGACTATGAGGATGTCAACGGCGAACCATTAAAAAATGTGCCAGAATATGAATACCAGCCCTATGAGATGATCTTACAACAGCATAAAGAACAGAACGTAAAATACCTTCTTTACAATGATGTTCTGGGTTCTTTGGTATCTGAAGAGCCTATAGATGCGGCTGATTTAGAAGATGCCCTGTCGCAGGTACTCAGCAATATGGGTTATTCTGTTATTGAAGCCCAAAAGCGCAAAGAAGAATAACCAGTCATTTCGACTAACGTGAATTTTAAGGAGATTATACAATTATGAATAAAGAACAAATCAAGGAGCGTTACAGCCGTCAGCAGGATATTGTGCCGGCCGAACGACTGGCTCAATGCAAAGCAACTGTAATTGGTGTAGGCGCCATAGGTAGACAGGTAACTTTACAACTAGTTGCCATGGGTATCTCATGGTTAAAACTCGTGGATTTTGACCGTGTCGAAGAAAGCAATCTGGCCAGTCAGGGTTACCTGGAAAATGATCTTGGCAGGCCTAAGGTGCAGGCTACAGCTGATTTAGCAAAACAATTGAATCAGCAGCTTGAAATTTTTGAAGTTAATGATCGCTTCAAACGCAGCATGGATGCCGGTAATGTTGTTTTTTGTGGGGTCGACCGCATCGAAACACGGCGTTTGATCTGGGAAAGTGTAAAAGAACAGATATCTTGCTTTATAGATGGTCGCATGTCAGCAGAGGCATTAAGAATCCTCACCGCCTGTGATCCTGCCTCTCGGCGACACTATCCCAATACCCTGTTTGCCGCGGGCGAAGCTTACGCAGGACCTTGTACTGCCAAGACTACTATTTACTGTGCCAATATTGCCGCCGGTTTAATGGTGGCGCAGTTTACCAAGTGGCTAAGGAATATGCCCACTGAAGCGGATGCCCAGATGAATCTGTTGTCGATGGAAATGAACATTTTGAAAGAAGGTGATGGTTATGGTAAAACCGGTTAAAATAGTCGTGTATGTTCGTCGGGGACTGTGCGAGGATGTGCAGACCAATCTGCCAGCGGATACATGGGAATATGCTTTAGTGGATTTTGATAATGAACCGGATTTGCCGGATGACCACATCCCTTTTACGAAGGC
>Ga0272441_10014073_pt1 | contig 11413 bp, 8 predicted proteins | sample SSMProp6N_FD_193582 | JGI IMG/M metagenome (GOLD analysis project Ga0272441, IMG submission 193582) | Marine sediment archaeal communities from Little Sippewissett salt marsh, Falmouth, MA, United States - SSM-Prop-6N | ecosystem: Environmental > Aquatic > Marine > Wetlands > Sediment ... | reverse complement strand
TGGCTCCGACACCGAAGATTGGCGACAGCGTCGGTGAGATACTTCAGGCGCTGGGTATAGCCAAGGTCGGTGCCGCAGGCTCCACGGCCGCGCTGGCCATGCTGAACGATGCCGTCAAGAAAGGCGGAGCTTTCGCCTCCAGCAGCATCGGTGGGTTGAGTGGAGCGTTCATACCGGTCAGTGAGGATGCCGTACTGTCTAAGGCTGCAGCTTCAGGCCAGCTAGTGTTGGAGAAGCTTGAGGCAATGACCAGTGTCTGCTCAGTCGGGCTGGACATGGTCGCCATTCCCGGTGACACGCCCGCAGAAACAATCGCCGCCATAATTGCCGACGAAATGGCAATTGGCGTGCAGAATAACAAAACAACAGCCGTCCGGGTAATCCCTGTGCCGGGCGGGAAGGTCGGCCAAGAAGTCGCCTTCGGCGGTCTGTTTGGAACCGCCCCGATAATGGAGGTACGCAATGCAGGTGCCTCCAATCAGTTCATTGCGTTCGGAGGACGAATCCCAGCACCAATACAGTCCTTACGGAACTAGCGATGGCCCTTAGTACCATCCTGCATGCCGTCACCGCAACTTACGCGTTCTACTACCTAGGCCTCTTCACCATATCGGTCATGTTTTGGTCAGCTCAGGAGCATAGACTTATGGGGGAGTCGAGATGACAGTAGAAGCAAAAGCCTTCGATGCAAGCCATTGGACACCGCAGACGGGGCCGCCTTGCGTAATCGTGCTCTTCGGTGCGACCGGAGATCTAGCGGCCAAGAAAATCGCACCCGCAATCTGGGACCTCCACCAGGATGGACTGCTCCACGAGTGTACAGCCATCATCGGTGTCGCCAGACGTCAACTCACCGACGCAACATTCAGGAATAAGATGTTTGAGGCAATTGGCAAGCAATCTCGCCATAAGCTCGACAGACACTCTTGGTCCGATTTTGCGGATCGTTGGTTTTACCATGTCGCTCACGCGGACAATGCCTTGGAGTTCCAAGCCCTTCGAAGCCGTTTGCGGGAAATCGACCATAACTGCGACACAGCCGGCAACCGACTGTTCTACATGGCGACAACGCCCGATAACTTCGGTGATATTGCCGAGAACCTCGGCCAAGAACAATTGAACAGTCCAACCACTAACAAAAGTTTCGTGCGTGTGGTTGTCGAGAAACCCTTCGGAAGCGATCTATCGTCAGCCAAGATCCTGAACGAACGTATTGGCCAAAACTTTAACGAGTCGCAGATTTACCGCATTGACCATTACTTGGGCAAAGAGACGGTACAGAACATGCTGGTCCTGCGGTTCGCCAACTCGATATTCGAACCGATACTGAACCGTGAGTATGTTGACCAAATCCGCATAACCACTGCCGAAGACATAGGCATGGAAGGCAGGCGAGGGCCCTATTATGAGAAAGCCGGTGCTCTGCGCGACATGGTGCAGAACCATATGCTGCAATTGCTGGCCTTGACAGCGATGGACCCACCGACTTCGATGAACAGTCGAGATATCCGTAACGAGAAAGTCCGGACCCTTTGTGCGATAAGGCCAATACTCACCCATGAGGTCGCCCAGGCAACGGTACGAGGCCAATATGGCCCCGGAGAGCACATTGCAGGATACCGACAGGAAAATGGAGTCGATGCCGATTCCCAGGTAGAGACGTATGTGGCTGCGAAACTTGATGTACAGAACCAGCGATGGGCGGGGGTCCCCTTCTACCTCCGGACCGGCAAGAGGCTCGCACACAAAGCCAGCCAGGTGCTCATCATATTCAAAAGAGAGATAACCAGTATTTTCACCGACATGGGTTGTAATGTGCGAGGGGCAAACGAAATGGCGATAAGGATCTACCCCGATGAGGGAGTAAATCTCATCATAGACGCCAAGGTGCCCGGAGTGCGTATGATGTTAAGGCCGGTCAAGATGGACTTCCGTTACGGAAGCTCCTTCGAGTCGGCTTCGCCAGAGGCATATGAACACTTGCTGCTGGACGCGATCCAGGGAGACCAAACATTGTTTATACGAAAAGACGAACTGGAAGCCTCTTGGCGAGTGGCCGACAGTATTCGTGCTGGCTGGGAAGCGACAAGTTTGCCGAAGCTAGTTGAGTACGCCCCTGGATCGTGGGGGCCAGCAGAAGCCGACAAGCTGTTCCAGAGCCCCTATGTGAGATGGCAACCCGTTTAGGTAGATGATATAGTGCACAATACCATGAGGCGAAGCCATGTCTGAGTCCAACCGCCGCAAAGTGGTCGTGGGAACTTCTGCTGCCGAAGCCACATCTCTCGCTGCAGAACTTTTCAAAGCAACTGTTTGCGAAGCAACCGATAGTCGTGGCACATGCCATGTGGCCTTGTCCGGCGGGACGACTCCTCACGCCCTCTACAAACAACTTGCCGAGACCTGCGGATACGGCGAACTTCCCTGGGAACACCTCCACATCTACTTCGGGGACGAAAGAGATGTCCCTCACGACGATGTGGAAAGCAACTACCACATGGTGCAAAAGACCTTACTGGATCATGTGCCGGTTGCGCCAACCCATATTCACCCCATGCCCGCTGACGCTGAAGACCTTTCAGTTGCCGCGGAAAGATACGAACAGATGATCCGTCAACGCGTGCCAGCGGGGGATGACGGATTGCCTGCGTTCGACCTTGTCCTACTGGGAATGGGGGCTGATGGCCATACGGCAAGTCTCTTTGCCGGCACTGAGACGCTCGACGAGACCTCAAGTCTCGTTACCGCTTGCTTCGTGCCGGTACTCGGACGCAATCGCATGACATTCACCTTTCCGCTGATTAACTCTGCGCGAATAGTGATGCTCATAGTGACCGGATCAGACAAAGCGGAAGCCGTTTCGAAAGTACTTTCCCCCGATGAGCACCACGACAACTTATTGCCGGCAGGCAGAATCAGCCCAAAGGGAAGCTTTATCATTGTACTGGACCGCTCGGCGGCCAGGCTCTTCACCGCACGAGCCACTACAAAGTAACCCTAACAAACAGGGGCTTGGCCGAACTCTTGGATTAGCCCATTAGCAGGCATGCGTGCAAGTGGCTGGAGTCGTCCCTCAATGGCTTCAATCCGGGCACCTCGCAAGTACATCGCTTCACTATACGGATTGGTGCGCCCTCGCTTAGAATCGTCGCCGTCTCATCGGTCGGCAGATCGGTCGCCAGTCTGCGAGTCAAGGGACATCTCGGATGAAATGGACAACCTGTCGGGGGATGGATAGGCGAAGGCATCTCGCCAGGCAGGCGAATGCGGCCATCGCTTGGAGAAGGCTTCAGCCTTGGCACGGCAGAGATAAGCGATTTGGTGTAGGGATGCGTCGGGGACGCATATAGCTCGTCCCTACCCGCAGTCTCGACGATTCGACCCAGATACATTACCGCCACTTCATCCGCAAAATGTTCCACAACAACCAGATTGTGGGCAATGAACAAATACGAAAGTCCCAACTCGTCCTGCAAGTCCTTAAGAAGGTTCAAGATCTGAGCTTGTATCGACACGTCCAGCGCGCTTATAGGCTCATCGCAAATTATAAAGTCCGGCTCACTTGCTAGTGCTCTGGCTATGCCAATTCTCTGTCTCTGACCACCAGAGAACTCGTGCGGATACCGCCCCGCATAGTCGGCCGAGAGACCTGCCTTTTCCAGTAGTTCACCTACACGTTGGCGCCGCTGTCGCCTGGGTACAATCCGGTGAGTCACAAGCGGCTCACCTACTATGCGCCCAATCGTCATCCGAGGATTCAGCGATCCAAAGGGGTCTTGAAAAATCATCGAAATCCGCCGGCGAAGAAGCCGCAGCTCCGATTGTCTCATGGAAAAGACATCCTGTCTGTCGAAGAGCACCTCCCCCGCTGTAGCCGAGACCAAACGGATAATCGATCTGCCGACAGTTGTCTTGCCGGAGCCGCTCTCGCCAACCAAGCCAAGTGTTTGCCCGGAACGGACTGACAGGGACACCCCGTCGACCGCGCGCAAGTAAAGCTTGGGAGCAAACAAGCCCCCTCCTGCAGGGAAGTAGGTCTTGAGGTCATTCACCTGCAGTATTACACGGTTGCCGTCATCGGCCATATCCCAGTTCACCACCTCTTCATGCCGCAATGGTCGCTCGTTCGACAGTCATCCTCTGAAGCTTCTTCGCCAAAGGCTCAACCCCTATACCAGGCGCGGCGAGCGAGGTCATCTGAGACGGACCAGACAATACCATCTCAGGACCCGCCAGATTCTCATCATATGAATGCCGCGACACAAAAACATCGGAGGGGTATGTGATATTCGGCATCGCTGCAAAGGCAAGGTTGTGCGCAACGCCAACCGCCGACTCCACCATTCCCCCAACCCAATTCCCTATGCCAGCGTTACGACAGATATCGTGAATGGCGATGGCGCTGGTAATTCCTCCGGTTCTGCCAAGCTTGATGTTTATAAACTTGCACGAGCCTATCTCGGCGGCTTTGCGGGCCTTCTCGGAAGAGACGATGCTCTCGTCCAGGCAAATCGGCGTGGCAAGTTGCTGCTGAAGCGTTGCGTGATCTACCAGGTCGTCATGGGCTAGGGGCTGCTCGATCATGGCAAGACCTAACTCGTCGAGTTGTTTCATCGTGGCAGTATCATCCAAAGTGTAACCGCTGTTACAGTCCACGTGAAAAACCTTGTCCGGAAAGCTACTGCAGACCTTTCGCATCACTTCGACATCCCAACCCGGAAGACACTTTATTTTCACTCGCTTGAAGCCTCCGTCCACAGCCTGGGCAATCCTGGCAATCAGTTCATCCATACTGCCCTGCACTCCGCACACTTCTCCCACATCCACTGTGCCGGTGGTAGCGCCGAGCACCTGCCAAAGCGGTTTGCTTTGGACCTTGGCGTACAGGTCCCACCACGCCGTATCCAGCGCAGCCTTTGGAAAGTAGTTTGCCTTGAAACACGCCAACTTGGCCTGAAGCTCTTGTCCGGATTCTATCGGGCACCCCACGAGCCTAGGGGCGAACACATCTCTTATGAGCATAAAGCCCGCGGAAGCCCATTCAGGACTATACAGCGGCAAGGCGCCCACGGCGGCTTCTCCCCAGCCATACTGTCCCTGGCCCATCATCTTCACCAGCAGTGAATGAATGACAGTCTCCTCGCCAGCCGCAGTCCTGAAAGGAGCTTTCAGCGGCATGGCAACGTGATAGGCCTCTATCGAATCGATCAGCAGCATTTATGTGTCCTTGATACCCTCGAATTCGGACTGCGGCGCATCTTTGTAGCCATTGGCCAGCCAACAGGCACACCAATGGTTCGGCCTGATTTGTCTCAGCGTCGGCTCTTCCGTTGCGCACTGGCGAAGTACTCTTTCGCGGTATCCCTGGCAGATAACTTCGGTTGTCTGCCCATCGCCAGCCTGCTTGGCTAACTCGCGAGTAAACGGACATCGAGTATGAAACTTACACCCAATTGGGAAGTTCATGGGGTCAGGTACGTTGCCGGCAATCGCCGCCAACCTTGCCTCTCTTTGGCCCAGTTTCGGCAGCGAATTCAGCAACCCCCGGGTATATGGATGCTCCGGCTGACTGAAGACCTCGGATGCATCGGCCATCTCGGCAAGCTTTGAGGCATACATGACAGCCACCGAGTGCGCCGTCTCGGCCACTACCGCCAAGTCATGAGTAATGAGCATCATGCTTAGGGAAGTCTCGGATTGAAGCTCCTTCAATAAGTCCAATATCTGAGCTTGGATTGTCACATCCAGAGCCGTCGTAGGTTCGTCAGCAATCAAAAGACCGGGCTGACAAGCCAAGGCCATGGCGATCATAACGCGCTGTCTCATTCCTCCCGACAACTCGTGAGGATAATCCTTCATCCGCCTACCGGGATCGGCAATACCGACCTTCGTAAGCATATCTGCCGTTAGGAGCCTGGCCTCCCTCGCTGACATCCGGCTGTGCAAACGGACGGCCTCCACTATCTGACTACCACACGTGTAGACCGGGTTAAGGGATGTCATCGGCTCCTGGAAAACCATACTTATCTTCCCTCCTCTGATCTCCCTCATTTGCCTCCGTCCCAACCCGAGCAGATCAGTCCCTTCGAACAGTATCTCCCCCGAGGCTATCCGGGCAGGCGGCTGCTGAAGTAATCCCAGTATGGAAAGTGCCGTTACCGACTTTCCGCAGCCGCTTTCCCCGACCAGCGCAAAGGTCCGACCACGGTTCACGTCAAAGCTAACGCCATCGACGGCCTTTACCAGCCCTTCGTGTGTCGTGAAATGTGTCCGCAAATCCCGGACGGCCAGCAAAGTCGAGTCTTCGTTCATATATTTCTAAGCCTCGGGTCCAGAGCATCGCGAAGCCGATCACCAAAAATATTCAGCGTCAAGACGAGTATGAACATTGCCACGACCGCCGATGTCAATTCCCACCAACGCCCGATGAACAAGTCCATCCTAGCCGCATTGATCATTGAGCCCCAACTTGGCGTACCCACCTCCACGCCCAAACCAAGATAGCTCAGTATCACCTCCGACTTGATAGCCCCAACAAAACCCAGAGAGAAGTTTATAATCCCAAGATGCGCAACGTTGCGCAGAACGTGCCGGAAAAGTATGACCGCGCCGCCGGTACCGATGGACCTTGCGGCCAGAACGTACTCCAACTCACGAATCTTCATCACTTCGGCACGTACAAGTCTACAAGTGCCGATCCAGTTAACAATCGCCAGCGCAATATAGAGGCCATGAATGCCGCTTAGGTCTAGCCCCAGCACCGTCACGCCCTTGAAGGCGTATTTCATCGCAATCAGCAGAATGATGCCAGGAATGCTTGCCAGCGTCGTATAAAGCCAAACGATCACATCGTCAATCCACCCACCGTAGTATCCTGCAATGGCTCCAAGAGCCATGCCCAAGGGCACGGCAATGATGTTGGCCATCAGCCCTACAGTCATGGACACCTTTACACTCAGCAGCGTCTTTGTCAGTACGCTCTTGCCACTCCAGTCCGTTCCCAAAGGATATCGCCACGAACCAAACGGAGGGAGATTGGTAACGTCATAGTTGGCCGTTTCCCTGAAGGTGGGCAGATCGTCCACTTTCTCGGCTACAAATTCATAGGTCGCCCCGCCAATAGCAATCAGCGAGTAGACCACGATGGTGGCCAAGCAGACCATAGCCAGACGGTCCCGCCTAAGTCTGGCCCAGGCATCAGACCAGAGACTTCTACCGCGAACAAGCCCAGCCTGTTCATCCGACTCATGTCGCGTTGTCTCTTGGTCGCTTGGCATGGTCTTCATCTCAGTCTCACACGCGGGTCAAACATCGCGTAACTCAGATCCGTCACAAGCAAACCGGCCGTGTAGACGAGCGTACTAAGGAACACCAGCCCGCTCATGATCGGTTCGTCCCTGCCGTTGATGCTGCTGAGCATCAGGTCGCCCAGCCCTGGAATGCCGAAGTATCTCTCGACAAGCAGTGAACCCATGATCAGGAACGGAATGGCCATTACCAGGTTGGTCAAAATGGGCAGCATGCAATTCTTCAGCACATGCTTGAACAGAATGGCCGTAAGTGACACTCCCTTTGCCTTTGCGGTCCGGACGTAATCGCGATTTATCTCATCTAGAATAACGGTCCTGTAAAACCGCACCGACCCACCCAAGCCTGCCACCACCATGATGGATATCGGCACGTATATATTCGCCCGGAAAGCCAAACCATAGGCATGTCTGGGCGCAATCATGAACATGAACCACTGCCCGAAGATCATGAATGCCAGGAAAGGCACACACATGCCCAGGACACTGATGAAAACACCAGCCCTGTCGATCCACGTATCTCGATAGTAGGCGACAAAGCAAGAGATCACCATCGCGACCATCCACCCCAGGGCCATCGCAGGAACCGTCAGTGCCAAGCTCTTGGGGGCTCTAGCGACAATAGTGTCAGTGAGTTTCTGGTTATCCTTCAGGCTACGCGTCTGAAACGTTATCGCCTTAGCAAGATAGTGAAAAAACTGAGAATCAAACGCTTGTCCAATTGTTGGATTCACTATGCGCGCCAACACCATTCCGTCGGAGTTACCTGGACTGCCATTAATACGATCCAACAAATCCCGGACGGTTCTTACCCCATCGACGTCCACTGTCAGCGCCCGGCCGTCAGCGGTCTTGATCAAGATTTTCCCATTGAACTGCGATCTGCCTACAGCTGCAATGATCGGAGTATCCATATCCAGGCCGGTCACAAACCGGCCTTTTAGAACTGACTTGGCTTCATCCGGCTTATCTGAAGGCAAGAGCGCAAGACTATCTGCAGCCTTGCCTCCTTCGGCGTCCAGCACGAGTAGAACACCTTCGCCTTCGGTGTTGTCTGCGATACTTATCCTGCCGTGAACGTTTAGCAGCAGCGGCCGGTCATACCCATGTCGATGCCGCCAGGCTGCCTTTGCCTGTTCCGTAGCTTTTGCTCCGGTATGGGCGGCTGCTATGTCCCCCGAGACAACCCTGAACAGCAGGAAGGTCACGACCATCACGCCGAAGATGGTGAGCATCGCCTGCAAAACACGACGGATAACAAAGCGGGTCATTCTTGCCGGCCCCCTCCCATTCTCCGCCGAAGCGCATCGTCTATCCGAGTGTATTTGCCCAGGCCATAAGCTATCGGATGAGGTTTGAAATTGCTCACCCAGCTATAGAGCAGCGTAAAACCAACCGGCTCTGACAGAAGCAGCACCGGACAGTCTTCATTCAGTATACGAACCATCTTCGCGTAGAGCGGAACCCGATCCGCTTCTTCCGGTAGAACTGCCGCTTGTTCGAACAACTTGTCGAACTCTGGGCTACCGTAATTTGTATTGTTGGTGCCGCGTTGGATATTGGGTGAGTAGTACAGTTGCAGAAAGTTCTCGGCATCCGGGTAATCAGCATGCCAGCCCATCGCGTATATCTGGGTTTGTTTGTTATGGACCTTTTCCTGAAGCGTGGGCCAATCGTTCATCTCTATCTTGAGCTTGACACCTATTTGACGGAATTGCCCCTGCACAAACTCCCCGATTCGACGGTACTGCTCGTCCGTGCCTGGGGTGTCCAGAGTAAGTTCCGGTATATCTTCTCCCGGCCTTATGACACCGCCGGCAACTAGTTCTCTTTTAGCATCGGAAATCTTCTTCCGAGCAAGAGACACATCACACGTGGCGTAGAGACTGGCACCGGCTTCGGCATGCCCCTTGAAATCTCGCGGAATTGTGTTAACCGCCCGGACTGCCCGGCCATTGAAGATCGTCTCTATATACTCCTCGACATCGAAAACGAGGCACAGCGCCTGACGAAGAGACTTGCTCCTGCCGACAACCGGATCTTCCATGTTGAAGGCCAACCAGTAGATGGCTGGGTAGCTCGACTTCACGAGCCGGATGCCTCTTTCCCGCCACCTCTCTGTCAAGACCTTCGTGGGCGATATAACCTGCGCGTACATGTCGCGGGGAATTCCGCCTATGTCGCGCTGCTTCCTCTCAAACATATGCCAGGCCGTGTCATCCTCGTTCACAAAGACCAAGATTCTGACATCGACAAAGGGTACTCTACGCCCCGCGTCTTTCAGAAGACCTGCCTTTGCGTCGCCAGGAGCGCCCTCAGTAGGGTAAAAATCTTCCCTGAAGTCCGGGTTCCGTTCCATGACAATTCGTCCGCCCTTGACCCACTCGGTCATCAGGTAAGGACCAGTGCCTACAATCGCCTCAATCGTCCGTATCTCCGGGTCTCGCTGTGCCAACGGAATGGCCCTTCGTGATGGGCCGCTACCCACCGGCTCATTGGCAAGATAGTACTCGATAAGCTCGTGCGGAATCGGCGCGTATACGTGCATGGCCAAGACATGAAGCAGTTGCGGAAAAGGCCTTTCCAGCCTTATCTGCAGGACATCTTCGCTAATGGCTCGCACCCCCTCAAGCCGCTCCTTGGCGTATCTAGTAAAGTCGCCCTTTGCATAGGCACGGGTTCTTTCCCTATAGGCTTCGAGTCCGACGATCTTGTCCTCAACAAATGCCAAGCTTAAGCGGGTAGTTATGTGATAGTCGGCAATTCTCTTAAAAGCCAAGACGAAGTCTTCCGCCCGCACCGCCCGTGTGGCAGGCGAGCCATCAGCCAAGAAACCAAAGCATGGATTACGGGCATATTTGACATCACGCTTTAGTGGGATTGTGTAAACAAGCCCATCAGCGGAGACCTTTGGCAACTCGCTCGCAATCTGGGGGATTACCTCCGCCGGCCTTTTCAGGTAGTGATAGGTGTATAACCCCTCCCAGACGTTACCTTGCACAGACGAAGATGTAGTGTCGCCGCAGGTAGCCGGGTCTATGGACTTTACCTTGGAGCCGTAGACGTTATAGGAGACAAGCCTGCCCGCAAATCGTCCGGCTTCGGGACGGTCCAGCAGAAAAAACGGCGACGCTGCCAGTAAGCCAACGATGGCAACCGAAATGAGATAGAAATACTTCATGGTCGGGTCCCGGACAGTCGCCGATCAGCCCCAGACGGACTATCTCCCGGCCCATCCGTTTACACTTCGATTTGCCATACGATACGACGGCCGGGGCTCGCTTCGCTCATTCGCGCCGAAAGACTAAGGACTAACGGCAGGAGATTTAGGCTTCGGGCCGCCTTCTGCCACGCCTGCTGCCATCCTAGGCTCAACCACGCCCAGGTCTTTAAGGTCGTCGATCCACGCATAAACCGCCACGCCCACCGCCGCGCCTTGATCGGCTTGTTCATCTTTACTGTCAAGCGCTTCAGCAACACGTTTACTTGCCTTCTCAGACATCTCTGCTATCGCGGCTTCACAGGCCCGAAGCAGTGCAGTGTTAGCCAAGGCAATCTTACCCTTACCACCCGAAACATCGTACGCCCTGGCCGAACACCACATCAGATCCATCAATCTCTGCAAAGCCATCGCCTTGCTGGTGTCACCGGCCGCCTCCGCAGCAGCAAGAGTCTTCACAGCTGGGATGCTCTTTTCACACGCGCTTGCCATCTCCGCATCCCCACTCATGACACGGTCACACCATTTGGCCCAATTGGCTTCTAGAAGTTGGAACATGCTTTGCTGAACCTTCTTCAGTGTGTCAGCCCGAACACTATCGGCGCCGAAGGCGGAGACATTTGCCATCTGGAAAACCGACCCGATCACTGGCGCAGAGGTTTCCTTGCCGGCAGCATTAGCAGTTGCGGTCATCATGCCCGCAGAGACCTCCGGGCTTTGCGTGAGAATCTTCACTCGCACCAACCTATAGCCTTCCCATCCCAGATATCTCACCGCTGGGTTGGGATGATTCACCATAGTCTCGAGGGCCGACAGCATATTGACGTCAGGAATCCTCGCCAAAATGATGGCTATGTTGACTTCCTTGATCTTCAGGAGGGGATCT
>Ga0272441_10014071_pt1 | contig 11413 bp, 5 predicted proteins | sample SSMProp6N_FD_193582 | JGI IMG/M metagenome (GOLD analysis project Ga0272441, IMG submission 193582) | Marine sediment archaeal communities from Little Sippewissett salt marsh, Falmouth, MA, United States - SSM-Prop-6N | ecosystem: Environmental > Aquatic > Marine > Wetlands > Sediment ... | reverse complement strand
CTGGGGGTACGGGACGAAAAATTTCAACAGCATCCCGGAAATTGCCAAAACCGGCGCCAACGTGGTGCGGGTCTGTTTCAGCAACTGGGATTGGCAAACAACCTCCGATACGCCGGAAAAACGGCGGACCATTGTCGAAAAATATATTGAATACGGTATGGCCCCCATGGTCGAGTTGCATGAGGCCACATGCGGAAACTCGCCTTCTGAAATCGAAGCGATTGTGGATAACTGGCTGGAGCCGGGTAACAAGGCATGGCTCACCGAATACGAAGAGTATGTCATCCTCAACATCGCCAATGAATGGGGCCCGGGCGGTAACGGCGATTACTCAGTATGGCGGGATACCTATAAAACCGCCATCACCAGGCTGCGTGACGCCGGGATCAATAATATGCTGGTTATTGACGCCGGCGGCTGCGGCCAGAATCCCCGGGGCATTGAACTGGAGGGTCAGAAATTGATTGACCACGATCCGCAGCACAATGTTGTGCTGTCTATTCATTTTTACGGCAACTGGAGGACGGAAGAGAGGGCAGGTGAAGTGAACAATTCAAATCCGGAAAGTTCGCCCTGGAGTGTTGAAACCGAATTGGGGAATATGCAGGATGCCGGTTTGCCGATAATCGTTGGTGAATTTGGCTGGCGTGAATTTGAAAGTTCACCTTATGAAACCGAACGGGTGATTGAATTCTGTCAGGAACGCGGTATCGGCTGGCTGGCATGGTCCTTGAACAGTAATGGTGATCCGTTGCTGGATATGGTGTGGGACTGGGCTTACAATTCCGATAATGACCTCCGCGAATACGGCAAGGTGATTATCAACCACCCGTTGTATGGTCTGAAAACAACGGCGGTCCGCACCAGCGTGTTCGAGACCGAAAACATCAAACCGGTCGCCAATATTACATTCCCCGCGGACAGCTCTTTTGTCAACTATAACAGCGATCTGATTTTAACCGTAGACGCGAACGATTCGGATGGGTCCGTCGCCAGGGTCGAGTTTTATAACGGCCGGAAAAAAATAGGAGAAGACGATACCGCACCATATACTTACACCTGGGAAAATATCAACCGCGGACGGTACCGGATAGCCGCGCTGGTTTATGACGACGGCGGCGAACGGGCCGTTTCCAATTTTGTCAATATTACCGTTGGTAATACAACCGTCGACAAAACCGCGTTGTTTGTGGCCGGAAATGCCGAATCGATAGGATTGGGCGATCTGATGGTCATTGACCGTTTACAACTGAATGGATTCACGGTCACCGTTAAGGATGATGAAAACGCTGTGACCGATGACGCGTTAAATCAGGACCTGGTGCTTATATCCTCCACAACCAGTCCGACTAAAATCAAAGGGACCTTTACCGATGTCGCTGTTCCGGTCATTGTCTGGGAATCGCGTGTTTTTGACGATATGAAGATGACCGGAAAAATATCAAATACCGACTATGGTACTGTTGCCGGTGATGCTGTAAGTATTGTCAGGCCGGGTCACCCCCTTGCCGCGGATTTGACCGGGGATGTCACGGTTACCACCAATGATTATAGATTGAACTGGGGGCTTCCCGGCAGTGGTGCTGTTACAATTGCCACCATTCCGGGCGAGACGGATCAAGCCGCTATTTTCACATATGACGCTGGCGCCGAAATGCTCGGAATGACCGCCCCGGCTAAACGGATTGGCTTTTTCTTTTACAACGAGAGCGGAACCCGGTTGAATGAAAACGGCTGGCTGTTGTTTGACGCCGCGGTTGACTGGTCCGTGGACAGACCGGTGTCCGTTGAAAAATATGAATCGATAACACCGCCAAAAACTTTTATTGTGGCGCAAAATTATCCCAATCCGTTCAATCCATCCACAACCATCAAATTTATTTTGTCCGGAAATGCCAATGTGTCCCTGCAAATTTTTGATGTGACCGGACGCCTGGTCAGGGATTTCGGCCGCATGCAATATACCGCCGGAGAACATCGTATGGTCTGGAACGGTCGGGATGACTCGGGGACCGTTTTTCCGAGCGGTTTATATTATTACCGGCTTGAAACAAACGGACAAAAAGTTGTGAAAAAGATGCTGCTGGTAAAGTAAAATCCACTTGAATAATAAATTCTATCCCTGATACCGGGAATCGAATCTTTTACCTGGTTTCAGGGATTATGTACGATTGTTCTCTATTATTCATAACCATGCTGCACTATCCCTGGAATTTAAATTTTTTTACAAATTATTAAACCTTTTTGGTTTTTTTACGTACTTATTACAGATAACTTTAGTGATGAATATAGTTCATTTGCTTTTGCATTCACATGGAAGTGTTTTTCGATAATGGATCAATTCGGTTTTGTTTAATAAAGAAAGGAAAGGTTATAATGTTTTTACAAATTCGAAAACTATTATATTTCTTTATTTCCGTTTTTGTTTTATCCGGCCTTATTGTTACTGCCGGCTTTTCCTCACCACAAATTAATAATCTCCCCCAAAACAGCTTGCAGACATCTGATGATCTTGACCCGGAGAATTTTTCCTCGAATCTGCCGATTATTGTCATTGATACGCATGGTGAGACAATTGTCGATCCGGTCAGAATTGAAGTGGATATGCAGATTATTTACGACAGCACCGGTCAACGAAATTATCTGAAAACGCCCCAATATGATTATAATGGTAAAGTCGGGATCGAACTGCGGGGATCAACGGCGCTTTTTTTCCCGAAACGGCCGTACCGGTTTGAAACCCACGATTCCCTGGGCAATGATTGGAACGTTTCATTGTTGGGCCTGCCAAAGGAAAACGACTGGATTTTACATAATCCGTTCAGTGATAAAACCTTTATCAGAAATGTGCTGGCCTATAAAATTGCCCGCGATATGGGTCAGTATGCCAGCCGGTCGCGTTTATGCGAGTTGTTCCTGAACGGCGATTACCAGGGTGTTTATGTTTTACTGGAAAAGATCAAACGGGATAAAAACCGGGTCGATATATCCAGGCTTGATTCCACCGATGTTGCCGGAGACCAGCTCACCGGCGGGTATATCATCAAGGTTGACAAGACCGAGGGAGGCGAACAGCAGGGCGGATGGAAATCGGGGAATAAAATTCTCTATTTATATCATTATCCCAAACCGGATGATATCCTGCCCGTACAGGAAGAATATATCCAGAATTTTATGGAAAAGTTTGAACAGGTCATGTCAAGTCCCGGTTTTGCGGACCCGGACACCGGATATACAAAATATATTGATGTGAACACTTTTGTCGACTTTTTGATCGTCAACGAGGTTACCAGAAATATTGACGGTTACCGTTTAAGTACTTTTATGTATAAAGACCGCGATACCAAGGGCGGTAAATTGAAAATGGGCCCGGTATGGGATTTTAACCTGGCATTCGGTAATGCCAACTATTTTTATGCCTGGAGAACGGACGGATGGAATCTTGATGAATTGATTGAAAATAGCAGGGATGACGCCTTTACTGTACCTTACTGGTGGGGCGTGCTCGGTAACGATCCCGCTTTTAAGCAAAAAGTCAGCGAGCGCTGGTTTGAATTGCGTAAAGAGCAATTAAGTACGGACAAACTTGTGAATTACATCGATTCCCTGGCAGTCAGCCTGGACGAAGCCCAGCAACGCAATTATTCAAGATGGACCGATGTGCTCGGTTACCGGATTTGGCCGAACTTTTTTATCGGTGAATATTATGAAGAAGAAGTCCAGTTTGTTAAAGAATGGCTGATCGAACGTCTCAAATGGATGGATGCCAACCTGAATCAGCAACAATTCGTCACGAATGTTCCTGACAACAGTTTTACCCAGCCGGTTGAATTTACACTCGCGCAGAATTATCCGAATCCTTTTAATTCGCAAACGGTTATACAATACCAACTTGACAGGTCTGCTTTCACCTTTATCGACATTTACAATTTGCTCGGCCAAAAAGTGCGCTCACTGGTTAACGGATATTACCCCGCCGGTAAGCATTCAGTCGTCTGGGACGGCGTCAATGACAACGGCTCTCTGTGTCCCACCGGGATTTATACTTATCAAATACGTCTCGGAAACCGGACCGTTATGAAGAAAATGGTCCTTATCGAGTAATTTTTATTTTGCTATACAATTTTCCACAAATAGATAGATGTAATGTATTTTATTAGAGTAAACAGGAGTGGATAAATGAAAAAATTAGTATTGATCCTGATTTTAAATGTTTTATTAACGGGCGCCGCTTTTTCACAGGCGGAATGGGAATGGCAAAATCCATTACCCAATGGCGTTATGCTTTCAAATATTTTTGCGCTCAGTTCTGATTTTGTTTTGGCAACGGATTATTCCGGCCGGATTTATGAGACAAATGACAGTGGCGAGTCATGGGCGCCCGTCACAAACAAAGTTGACATGTATAATGAATATTATGATTATTATTTTATTAACGCGGATTCCGGCTGGGCCGTCGGGCTGCGTTACGAAGTAAAAGGAAACAGTGTTGAAGAAATTAATATCGTTTCCAAAACGATTGACGGCGGGGTCACCTGGAACATTGTTTTTCAGGATTCCAGAACATCGTTTAACGACATTGTTTTTGTCAACGCGGATACGGGGTGGGTTGCCGGTTCAAGGGGGCAAATTTTTAAAACCAACGATGGCGGTACCACCTGGGTCCAGACAAAGGTCAGATCCTACACCTATTATACCCTGGTATTTGTCAATCCCGATACCGGCTGGGTATTTTCCAAAAACGGGAAAATATATCATACCACCGACAGCGGACGGTCCTGGACAGAACAAACAGTTGATACCAACGATGAATTCCATTCCGCCTTTTTTGTGAATGACTCGACCGGTTACGCTGTGGGGGGCGACGGAACGATAATTAAAACCACGAATGGCGGCAATGAATGGACAGTTTTGAACAGCGGCACGCCCTTCTGGTTGTACGATGTAAAATTTTTAAATGAGACAACAGGCTTTGTCTGCGGTGAGAACGGCACATTACTGAAAACGGGCGACGCGGGCCGGACATGGACGCCGATAGATTTACAGATTGATAACGATCTGATGTCGGTTTCATTTATTGATGAAATGACCGGCTGGATGGCGGGACAGGGAGGGATCATATTCAAGACCGAAAACGGCGGGGAAACCTGGGTGAAACAATCAAAGGGTTCCTCTAATATGCTCAAATCGGTCCATTTTGTTGATACCCAACATGGTTGTTCGGTCGGGAAAAACGGGACCATCATGACATCCGAAAACGGCGGCCGGGACTGGAGCGTTCAAAACGTAAATTTTGATCGCGGCCTGAACGCGGTTTTTTTTGCCAATGCGACGACCGGTTGGGCGGTTGGTCATGAGGGCGCGATACTCAAAACGAGTGATGGCGGTTTATCATGGGATCCGCAAAACAGCGGCACGGAAAACTGGCTCTACGATGTGCAGTTTGTCAATGATCTCACCGGCTGGGCCGTCGGCTGGAACGGCACCATTTTGAATACCACGGACGGCGGGGAAACATGGACCCCCCAGAACAGCGGCACAACCTGGTGGCTGGCGGATGTGTTTTTTATAAATGAAAATACCGGCTGGGCGGTCGGACTGGCGGGCACTATTTTAAAAACCGAAAACGCCGGATTGACCTGGAACGACCAGACGACCTATCCCGATTTTCGGTTGAATTCCGTCCATTTTTGCAATGCCGACACCGGCTGGGCTGTCGGGCATCTGAATTCCGTTTTTTATACCACGGACGGCGGTACCAACTGGAATATTGTTGCCGGAGGTAATGACTGGATGCCATGGAATTGTGTTTATTTTACCAGCCCCGATACCGGCTGGATCATCGGCGATTACGGCATCATCGTCAAAACCATGGATGGCGGAAAGACCTGGACCAGGATCATCAGCGGCACATATAATAATTTGTATTCAATCTGTTTTGTCGGTCCCGATCGCGCGTGGATTGCCGGGGACGGCGGGAATTTACTGTACACCGAAAATGCCGGGATAATGAGAATAGAGTCGCCCGAACAAAACGGGGCAAAGACGAACAAAGTGTTCACCCTTCAACAAAATTACCCGAATCCTTTTAACGCCAGTACGACTATTCGGTATAATTTATTTGCAAAGGAGCATGTACGGTTAAAATTGTATAATATTATGGGGCATGAAATTGCGACTCTGGTCGATCAATATCAGCAGCCCGGTGAATACAGTTTTTGGTTTAACGCGGATGAGCTGGCAAGCGGACTGTATTTTGTCCGTTTACAATCCGGTGATGTTGTTGAAACGAAAAAACTTGTTCTGCAAAAATAAAAAAAGCATGAATAATTATTTAAACATTTAACTTTGGTAATAAAGGTCAATATGCAGGTAACCAAAATTATCCGACAATTAAGTGATAATGTAATAACATTTGATAATATGCTGGCGGTTATATCAGATAAACAGGCGCGTTGGAAACCAGCCCCGGAAAAATGGTCTATGCTGGAAGTCGTTAATCATTTGTGCGATGAGGAGCGTTATGATTTCCGCGCGCGGCTGGACCTGACGCTGAACCAGCCGGAAAGGGAATGGCCGCCGATTGATCCTATTGGCTGGGTCACCAGCCACAGGTACATGCAACAGGATTTTAACGAATCGGGAATTAATTTCCTTGCCGAAAGAGCCGAATCCATTAACTGGCTGCAGTCGTTAAAGTCACGGGCCTGGGACAATGTCCACAATCACCCCAAAATTGGCCCCATTAAAGCCGGTGATCTGCTGGCTTCCTGGCTGACTCATGATTTTTTGCATATCCGCCAGCTCGCGAATTTGAACGTGCTGTACATGGAAATACTTGCCAAACCCTATTCGGTCAGGTACGCGTCGCCATAGTTTTGTCCCTGAATAAAAGAAATTGTCAATCGATATTTGTCCATTGTTTAAATATTAATATCCTGTGTTTTAAAGCCGGGGGGATAAATTTATACGAACAAAATTTCGTACTTTTGAACATGGCCTTTTCTGCTTGTTTATCTGTAATAATTATTTTATTTTTATAAAACGGCAGGGCCAACAGGATTTCATTATCAGGACGAATAATCATGAAAAAATCAGCATGTTTATCCTCATTCGCCACCCAAATTGTTATCGTTTTTATTTTGATTTATTTTTCACCGCTCCTGGCTTCAGAACTTTTGGAAATAACGCCCGTTACGAACAAGATCCTGCTTTTGCATTTCAACGACGGCTATGTCGACAATCACGAACTCGGGCAGACCAGCAACGGTGATGTGACATATAATAATCCGCTTGATGTTGGCCGCGCGGCAAACCGGTCTACTTTTATCATCACGAGTCAAAATGACGACTATTACAAAACCGGCCGCAATCCCGTCAATGTGGGCCGTAAAAGCAAGGGCAGTGATTTTACCCGTAACTGGTCGGAACTCCGGGATTACATCAGCGACCATTGGATTTATCTTGAACTGCCCGAACCGATGCAGCGCGGCGCCGAATATTCGATCCGCACCGGTATTCTGGCCGAAAACGGCAAAACCTTTTCTCTTGTTTATGACGAGTTTCAGTCACGGTCGGAGACGGTGCATGTCAACCAGATCGGCTTTGTACCAACCGCGCGGCGTAAATACGCCTACCTGTCGCAATGGATGGGCTCCATAGGCCGTCTGTCGCTGGACGATTTCAAAGACGCGCCGTTCCATGTTTACGATATCATAAACGAAAAAATTGTTTACACCGGAAAGATCGCCCTGAGAAAAGATTACGAAACCGGCGGCCCGGACTCCGGCCAGCAGGAGACGCCGAACCAGAATTATACCGGCGCCGATGTGTGGGAATGTGATTTTTCCTCGTTTAAAGAACCCGGTGAATATAAAATTGTTGTCGAAGGCATCGGCGGCTCGTTCCCGTTCAAAATAAACAAAGATGTGTTCCGTGAGGCCTTTATTACCACTTGTCGCGGGTTATACCACCACCGCTGCGGCATCGCGCTTGAGGAACCGTATACAAAATGGACCAAGGGGCGTTGTCACCACCCGGATGATCAGGATTCGGTTATTATTTCTGACTGGCGTTTTATGGACGGCGGCAACGCTTTTTCCGAGTTGCCGTTATACAAGACCAAAGAAAAACGCTATTATTGGGGCGGCTGGCATGACGCCGGGGACTGGGACCGGCACCACAAGCACATGAACGCGAGTTCCTTTCTGCTTATGGTGTATGAATTCGCGCCCGGCCGTTTCAGCGACGGTGAACTGAACATCCCGGAGAGCGGCAACGGCATCCCGGACATTATTGATGAGGCGAAATGGGGTGTTGACCTTTTCAAACGTATGCAGGAGCCCGGCGGCGGCGTGCATGGCGGCATCGAGACGCACCGGCATCCCGGCGAGGGGATCAGTTCGGTGACCGATACGGACCAGTGGTACGCCTACCAGGTCGAGCCGCAGGCGTCCTATCACTATGCCGCCGTAGCGGGACGGCTGGCTTTTTGTCTGCAATTAGCCGGCAAGCCGGAACTGGCCGAAGAATATATAAGTAGCGCGATAAAGGCCTATGACTGGGCCGGTTCGAATATGCGGGAGGGGGACGAAACCAAAGTCAAAGACGTACGGATTTACGCGGCAGCGTCGTTATTCAAACTCACCGGTGAGGACAAGTACCAGCAGCAGTATAAAGCCGATAATATGATCTTAACGTCCGCGACCGACCTGACGGTATGGGGAGAATACGACCAGCAATTCGCCGTGTGGACCTATATTACGACTGAGCAGCCGAATATCGATTCCTCGCTGAAAAAAAGATTGACCGCCGCGGCGGAAAATTACGCGCGCAGCAACAATATCGACACCGCCGAACTGCGCAGCGGCCGTATGGGGTATGACTGGTGGCAACCGGCGCGGTGGGGCGGGGCCACAACACCAAAAAATTTGCCCCTTATCGCGGCGTATCATGTCAGTAAGGACAAAGAATTTCTGGACCAACAGTATTTGAACTGTGATTATTATCTGGGCGGCAATCCCCTGAACATGTGCTGGGTCACGGGACTGGGAGACCGACCGCCAAAAGAAGTCATGCATCTGGATTCCTGGTTTTATTTTGAAGACAAAGGAATGGCGCCCGGTATTGTCCCGTACGGCCCGTATAATTTCGAGCCTTTTACGGAAAAAGATTATAACGGTCCATGGGATATTGAGTTCGGGTTGAGTACCACTTACCCGGACGCGTCCGTCTGGCCCTGTCACGAGTTGTGGTTTGAGAACCGTTATTGTCCGCCAACCAACGAATACACCGTCTGGCAAACCATCAGCCGGGCCGCCGCGGCGTTTGGCTATCTCTGCGCCGATGTGTCCGGCGGTTACGGTTCGAAAGGCGCTGCCGGGTCCGGGAAGAATTTTAAAATTTATTACAACTTTCCGAATCCGTTCGCGCAGAATACGACCATCTATTTTGAATTGCTAAAGTCCGCCGATGTGAAAATAACCGTATATGACGTGCTTGGCCGTGAAGTGAGGAGGCTTGTCAACCGGCAGATGGATGACGGCCGGCACGAGATATCCTGGGACGGCACGGACAAAACCGGCACCGTTGTATCCTCCGGTATATATTTTTACCGGATAAAAGCGGCGGGTGAACATAAATCGGTCAAGATGCTGCTGCTCAGGTCCTGATCGTCCGGATTTTTTTAATCTCCGACCCAAATTGTATTTCGGCAATAATACACACAGCTTGGCTGTGGCAATTTGGTAATAATGATTTAATCAGCAAATCAAAGCACTGCTTTTCCCCCTTACTTGCGCAGGGAAACATACCCGCTGTACCGCAAAAGTGCTCATTATTGTAAAAACTATTTTGAATGAGTGGATTTTTTCCCCATGTAAAGTATGTTATATTATAACGGACTACAAATTTAAACATATTTTACGGGAGGTTAAGATGTTTAAAAGAAAATTTTATCCGTTTTTGCTTTTATTGATCATACCTGTCTTTTTTATTTCCCAAAATTTATTTGCCGCACCCTCCGAATGTGAAACCTGCCATATTAAAATTTCGCCCAAACAGGTCAAAGATTTCAACCGGGGAATAATGGCGGAAAGCATGACCTGCGCGGATTGTCATGGAAAGGATCATACAACCGCCGATGATTTTGCCTACGCCAAACTGCCGACCATAGAAACCTGTAAAGAGTGTCATGAGGAACAGGCTGAACAACATTTGTCCGGAAAACACGCGCTCGCGGCGTTTGCCATGAACGCCATGCCGTACACGCATATGCAAGCCGATGTGCTCATTGAGGGCCAGAAAGGCTGCGGCGCCTGCCACGCAATGGGTGTTATTGATCAGTCGGTCCGTGAGTCAAAAGAGCGCCAGTATTATCCCTATGGCATGGATTGTCAGATTTGCCATACCCGTCATATCTTTTCGAAAGCGGAGGCGCAGGAACCCGAAGCCTGTCAGACCTGTCACATGGGCTTTGACCATGCCCAGTGGGAAATGTGGTCCGGCTCCAAACATGGCGTCACATATTTGATGAACCGGGACATTAATCCGGCAAACAAGGACAGGGCCCCCAAATGCCAGACCTGTCACATGCCGGACGGGAACCATCGCGTGTTTTCCGCGTGGGGCTTTCTGGCCGTTAGGCTGCCCGAAGAGGATAAGGAATGGATGGATTACCGCACGATCCTTTTAAAGGGTTTCGGCGTACTTGACCCTGAGGGCAATCCCACCGCTCGGTTGCAGCTTGTCAAAGACATTAAGCTCGCGCGGCTGACAAAAGAAGAATTTGACGCCGAACGAAAACGAATTACGGATGTATGCCGGGACTGTCACTCCGCAAACTTTGTCAACCAGAATATGAACAATTCCGACCAGATGGTGAAAGAATCGGATAAAATGCTGTCCGAAGCCATCGAAATGGTTGCCGGATTGTACGGTGACGGCATAATCGAACGGCATGAGGATTCCCCGGCATATCCCGATCTTTTGGATTTTTATGATGTTTATACCAAAGTTGAACAACTGCTTTACGAAATGTTCATGGACCACCGCATGAAAATGTTCCAGGGCGCGTTCCATATGAATCCCGATTATTCCTTCTGGTACGGTTACGCGAAAATGAGAAAAGACCTGGTGGAGATCAAAGAGCTTGCCCGGCAAATGCAAAGCGGAAAAAAATAATCAGTTGTTTTTTTACTCCCTTGTCTCTATGACAGAAGAGTTTTATACATTACAATTCCGGGGATCAATCAAGTCGTATTTTTCAATACTTTTTGTTGTTATTGGTTTTAAAATTCTTAAATTTTGTAATTATAAAATTTGGTTCATCTAAGAATTAGTTGGTTATGAAAATTACTTAAAATAAAAATGGACATCTATTAACTCAATGGTTATATTGAATTTCGCAAAAAAA
>Ga0272441_10014070_pt1 | contig 11413 bp, 6 predicted proteins | sample SSMProp6N_FD_193582 | JGI IMG/M metagenome (GOLD analysis project Ga0272441, IMG submission 193582) | Marine sediment archaeal communities from Little Sippewissett salt marsh, Falmouth, MA, United States - SSM-Prop-6N | ecosystem: Environmental > Aquatic > Marine > Wetlands > Sediment ... | reverse complement strand
CTCTTTGGGACGTGCCATAATTCCTCCTTAATTCTTCAGATTAATAATTAGAAATTATAACAAGTCATTTGTAACTTGTCAATTAGAAAATGGTATTACAACTAATAAAAGCATTAGGGCATGCAACTCGTAAAGTATTTTTACCAAAAGACGCGTATTAACATTATCCTTTATAACTTTTATTTAGCAAATAAATTCAAATATAAATTAACATAATAAATCAAAATTTTTAAACTTTAGAAATTTATTAAATCTTTTGAAATGGAATCAAGATTGAAAGACGATTTTTGTTATTCTGATAATGTAGTTTTCAGGACTTCGTCAATAGTGCAAATACCTTCTCTTACCTTGTCCAATCCAACTTCCCGTAAGGTACGCATACCTGCTTCTTGTGCCAATTTTCGAAGGACTTCGATTTGACCGTCTTTTGCAATTTCTCGTCTCAAGGCTTCATTAATTGCTAAAACTTCAAACAGTCCGACTCTTCCAGTATTTCCGGTACCCATACATTGAGAACAACCTTCACCTTTATATATTTTCAGGTTTGGAAGTTCATCTTTTTTAAAACCAATAGATAACAATTCGCTTTCTGCTCTGCTATTATCCTCAACTTTACAATTAGGACAAATCTTTCTGCAAAGCCTTTGAGCAACGATAATATTCAATGCGGATGCAAGAAGGTAAGGTTTAATACCCATATCAACTAATCTTCCAATTGTTGATGGAGCATCGTTAGTGTGAACAGTGCTTAAAACAAGATGACCTGTTAATGCAGCTTTTACACTTATTTCTGCTGTTTCAGAATCCCGAACTTCACCAACCATAACTATATCCGGGTCCATCCTCAAAAATGATCTAAGGGCTGCTGCAAATGTAAAACCTATTTTCTCAATAACCTGAACCTGGCTAATACCTGAAAAGTTGAACTCAACCGGATCTTCAGCAGTCAGGATATTTACTTCAGGTGTATTTAGTAAATTCAATGCCGAATATAAAGTGGTAGTTTTACCGCTACCAGTGGGACCTGTAATCAAGATCATTCCCCAGGGAGATTTAATTGCTTTCATAAATTTTTCGAGATCCCCCTGAAGGAAGCCACTTTTTGTGAGGTCAGTTTGAATTGCAGATGTACTCAAAATCCTCATTACAACTCTTTCACCAAAGAGACAAGGAAGCACTTCGACACGAAAGTCAACTGCCTTTTTCTTTGTTACTTTTAATTTTATTCTACCACTTTGTGGTAACCTTCTTTCAGCAATATCAAGCCTTGACATTATTTTTATTCTGGATACAATAGCGTTCCTTACTTTTAATGGCAAAGACATTACTTTATGAAGGACTCCGTCAACTCTGAAACGGACGTAAAAAGTTTTCTCGTAAGGTTCAATATGAATATCACTAACACCAGCTTTTATAGCTCTTATAAGAATTCCATTGACAAGTTTAACGATTGGTGCATCTTCACCGGAAATGTCATCTTCAGGTTCCGTTGTATGATCGACAACAGTCATTTCTTCAACAGCTCCGGTAATTAAATCGTCGAACTCATCCACATCAACAACACCTATATCATCGTCCGTATCAAAATCAGTATCTGTCATATCATCATCGGATAGTTCATAATCTTTAGATGATATTTCCATCTTTTTGGCATTTGCTCCTTCTTTATTACCTCTCCCAAGATAATATTTTCGCCATGCATTTTTAATGTCTGATTCTGATGCAACAGAAGGTTTAATCTGAAGACCTGCAATAAATCTAATATCCTCCAACGCAAAAAGATCTCCGGGATTTGCCATTGCGATTTTAACAAGAGAACCTTTTCGGCTTAATGGCATAATAAAATATTTTCGGGCTATATCTAGATTTATTTTTTCGAGAAAAGGCTTACCAAGACTTTCAAAATCGATATGTTCGTCGATACGAACAGCTTCTAATCCAAATTGCTCAGCCAAGCATTGTAATACAGGTTCTTCTTCTACAAAACCCATTTTTAATAAAATTCGACCAAGTGGAACACCAATAGCACTTCTCTGTTTGATTAGTGCTTCTTCAAGCTGTTGGTTTGTAATTAATCCTTTTTCGATTAGAATAGTTCCGAGTTTCCGTTTCATTTTATATTAGTCTTAATTTTCTTTGTGAGTGTTTTTTTTTAATGCGTGCAATGCTGTCTTACTGACTATTATTTCACTATCTGATTTTAGCTTTTCTAAAGCTTCGTATGCCCTATTTCCTCCAATTTTCCCAAGTGCCCAGCATGCGCTAGCTCTAAATTTTGGTGTAGTCCATTTTTTTGAAAAAAGTTTGGGTTTAGCAATATCTAATAATATCAGAACGGATTCCACATCCTTGATCTTCCCGAGAGAATGGCAGACATATGAATAAATTGGTTTAAACTCTTCTTGGACTGTCTTCCTTCTTCTCACGAGTATTTTCCTTAATTTATAGCTATTTTTTTCGCTTTTGAGTTTACCGAGAATTCTAACTGCTCTGCATTGTGTATCGAAGTTTGGTGAATCCAATAATCCTCCTACAATATCTTCAACATTGCTATTTTTGAATTTCAAAATGGAATGAAAAGCCTCTTTTTTAACCCTTAGATCTTCGTGTGTTAACGCTTTTTTTAAAAAACCAGTTGCAATAGGATTTCCAACTCTTCCAAGAATAAGGACAACATTCCTTACAACAAACCAAGGATTTTGCATTACCAATTCCTCAAGCAATAAACCAACAGATTTATTCTCAGCCCTAACAAGGATTTCAATAAGTGTCAGCCTTTCTATTCTATCATTTGAGTTTTTCAAACGTTTTATTATGGGTACTATCGCAAATTCATCCAAGATTTTTATAAACTCAATTATTTTATTTTTTTCTTCAGCTTCTTTTGATTTAAATAAATTTGTAAGAATATATATATTTTTTTCTGTCGAAATAGATTTAAAAAAGTTATTAATGCTAATCCGAAAATATTTTTTATCCTCATCTTGTCTTATTTTTTTATAGTAATCCATCGAATAGGAAGCAATCTTTAAAAAAGATGAATCAAGATTACTCTTAATTATGGGGATAAATATTTTTTGATAAGTATCTAGTATATCTGAAAAAGAATGAACATCCTGTGCATTTTTAAATTTAAGATGAAGTTGTTTCAATTTGTCTTCAACTTCATACATATAACCCCGGGACAACAATTCCATGATTATGAAAGAAAGAATATCTGATTTTTTTTCATCATAACCTTTCATAAATACAGGATTATCAATTAGGATATTATCAAAGGTTTTATCAATAACATCCATATTCCCGCGTTCTATCTCCTTCTCAATTTCAAATAATTTATTTTCCTTTCTATCTGATTTGGATTTTTCTTCTTTTTCGGATATGTCGTTAACAGAAACTTTAATTCTATTTTTAGTCTTCTTAGTAAAATTAGCAAAAGGTTTAAAATGAATAATTAGACTTTTAATTACATTTCTTTTATTTGAATAAAATGATTCGGAAGAATCTAACAATTCTTGTGCATGGTAATATAAGTTTTTAAAATTATTGTTGCCTGGATTTTTTAAAATAATCTGTTCGAGTGCTTTCTTTTGTTCAGGTGATGATTGATCGGATAAGAGAGCATCAAGAATATCAATGGAGTCAAGTTGAGATAGAATATTTTCTACTTTATTATCAAGTATACCAGAATCCATTGGGTCATCTTCAAGAGTTAATATTCGTATCAATTTGTAAATCATTTTGGAATAAGCTTCTTTTTGCTCTTCAAAATTCAACTTTTGCTCTTGCAATGATATTTTTTTTGCCTTCAATGCATCCAAAATTATGTTAGGGGAATCTAAAATCAGAGATGTAATTTTACCAATAACTGAAATGAGAGAGATTTTACCATCGAGATAATTATTTAGAAGTTCATTTTCTGAATTCAAAGTTACTGTTTCAGTTGTGTAATTTATTTCTCCAAGTTTTGCATTGATGATACCGCTTTCTCGAAATAATGTTGATATCCGAGAATAATCATCTGGATGAGAAAAACAATGATTTAAAATAGTAATCAAGTTTGTGAATTCCTCGATAGTCAATCCGTCTTCTATTATGAAAGTATTCAGATAAACTTTATTGAGAAAGCTAATGAAGGATTGGACATAATCTCTATTTGGAAGCAACTCTCCATTGACAAATGGATCTTCATCGTTGATATAAAGATTGAAAGAGCCGAATTTTTTTAAATATTGACCGATATTTTCATAAGCCCATTTGATTGCATTTTTTACAGTAAGGCTTTTAAAAGAATATTGTTGTATTTTTTTTAAAATTCCGTTTATATGCCAGATTATATCTGTTGCTGCTTTGGTAGATGGAGTTTCTGTGCTTCTCAATTCTTTAAGGGACAACTCGATGGAGGTATCTTTCAAATCGATATTATAATAATCGGATATTTTACTTTTAAGTTGCTCTTTGTTAGCAATAACCTGTTTTATCGAATGTCCGGTTTTGAAAACAATGCTTTGATATGCATCATAATCAAGAGGATCGGAAAAAGCGACAATAAGTTCGTTTCCTTTGAAATGTAAAGGCAATACATTTAAATCACTTGCATGTTTGGGGGGTATAAGAGAATAAGCCTCTTTGTCTATATCGACCTCATCAAGATCTACTATGGGTATTGAAAGTTGTTTTGCAAGGGTTTCGCAAAGTTCTTTATCGCTAATAAAACCAAGTTTAATAAGAATTCTACCTAATTTCTGATAGTTTTTTTGCTGATATTTCATGGCAATATCGAGTTGTTCCTTCGATATTAATCCTTGCTTGCTAAGAATATCACCGAGTTTGAGTCTTGATTTGAAATGATTCTCGTTCATAGTCATTTATATGGTTACAATAATAAATATTCGGTATTATGAAAGCATAACTTGATTGAACATTTTGATGATTAGTTATCTTATTTTAAAGGCTGTGAAAGGTTTTCACAATTCTTTTAATCAAAGTCTCCATTTATATAAAAAGTTTCAATAAAATCCTCTAAATGATTCATAACCAAGCCAACTGACAAAATTGCAGCTGTCTCCACCCTCAATATATTGGGTGATAATCTCAATGGTATGAATCCAGCATCTATTGATAGCCTTTTCTCTTTATTCGTGAATCCACCTTCAGGTCCAATAAGGAGATAGGCTTCTGAAAAAACTCGTTTTGTATCTTTTGGTATCAATTTACTGTTTGAAAATCTTTTTTTAGAAAAAAAACTGGTAATAGATTGATCATTATAATTTGTTGAGAATATGAATTTATGACATCTCGGGTCAAGATTTTCTAATTGATAGAATGAAAAGGATTCATCTTCTCGAGGAATGCTTTCAAAAAGCTTTAAAAAGTTAACAAATTGTGTTGGTTTTTCGATAATTGGAATGATTGACCTTCCACATTGTTTAACAGATTCATAAGAGATCTTGTTCCACCTACTTAACCTATTTTGAAGTGAAGAGTGATTTGTGTCCTTTATCAAAGACCGTTCTGTTATTAGTGGTACAATTCCGGTAACACCAATTTCAACTGTCTTCTGAATAATTAGATCCATTTTGGGTAGTTTGGGTACAGACTGACACAATATCACCTTTATTATATTCTCACGCAGGATTCGATGTTTTTCGATTATGCATATATCAATTCTTAATCCATCTATATTCTGGATTCTCCCTGTATATTCATTCCCAATATTATCGAAAAGGTTGAGTTCATCTCCACAAACCATCCTTAACGATTTTTTTATGTGTTTAGCATCTGTTCCAGAAATTATAACTATTTGACCTTTTTCATGCTCTCCTACTATCAAAAATGAATCTTTTGCTCTTTTAATCTTATGGGATAAGAGTTTTTGATTATCCAAGTCTGCAATCATCTGACTCTTTGTCTTTATGATCTTTTTCATTCTCAAGCTTCAATATTTTTTTATTAAGTCTTTGGATCCTCTTGTCAAATTCATATGAATTTGAATGAGAAAGGCAAAATAGATTTGCTAAGTATAAACCTTTTTGAGTGTATAGAAGTGCATTTCTATAATCCTTTATCTGGTGTTCATAATATTTTGCAAGCTCAATATAAGGAACAATCGAAATTTTTGGATGATTGGATATGCATTCCTTCCAGATTCCTGATGCCTCCTCTAAATTTCTTTCCTTTTTTAATCTAAATGACATTGCCATTTTGGCTTTGTAGTTGAAGGAACCTTGACAGGATGATAAATAGCTGTAAATCTTCTTTGCATCCTTGAAAGAACCATTGATTTCATATAAAGCAGCAATTTGAAATAGATCTTCAGGTTCAGAGACTAACTCTATCGGATCTGAATAAAATGAACACAACCTTTCCGCAATTGCTACCATTGATAATACATCATAAAGATTATGGATAAAGACTTTTCTCATTGGTTCAGAAAAACCTCGTCTTACAAAATCGAAATAGACCTCAGGTACTTTATATCCAGGGATATCATCAACCCTATAAAAGTTAAGTATTTCCCTTTCGATTGATGTGAGAGAGCAATCCCCTATCCTTTTTTTGAAAAGTTTTCTTACTGGATATAAAAGGTCGAAGTTTGGCATATCTGAAACCGGTAATTCAATTCCAGATACTATTCTTCTTGTATTAAGCACATTTACATCGTATGCTTTCCCATTATAAGTCACAAGACCTTTTAGTCTTTTATCTTTTATGAATTTCCCAAGTAAATATAGAACAGCCTGTTCTTCATGATAATCCCTCATAAAAAGCTGATATATGTGAAAATCTTGGGATCCGAAAAAACCGATCCCAATGAGAAAAGGATATACTCCAACTCCACCGGATAAACCGGTAGCCTCAATATCGAGAAATAAATACTCATGAAATTTTATTTTTGAATAGATATTGTTATGCCTTTCAATTTGTATTTGATTTAGATTTCTATGTTCCCGAAGCGACTTCCGAGCTCTTTTAGAAAGAGAACTGTTGTTTGTCAATTTTGAGACTAAGGAAGGTTGATAATTTAGTAAAGAGTAAATATCGCTTACGCCATGTCTGTAACCATCAGGATAATAATCGTGCCTGACAAGACATGAACCATATGGAGTTTTTTGTTCTTCAGCCTGAAGATAATCCTCTATATTTCTTTCGAAGGATTCATGTTTTAAAGCCGGTGAAGATCTTCTATTAGCGAAAATTATTTCCCGTAATTTTTTCCTAAGATCGTCATGAACCATTTAATAGTATCAACCCTGGTTAACAATAAAATGAACTTTAAAATGAATTTTACCACATTTTTTTAAGTGCGTAATAATAATTCCTTGTATCATAAATGAAAGGGAGGTCTATACCCCAATAATTTACAATTTAATTCATATATTCATGCAACAAATGATATTATTTTAAAAATAGGTTTGCTTTTATCCATAAACACAATTTACTCAAAAAAATAAGTTTAATTTATAATATTAACCAAATCAGTTAATACGTGAGCATATCGTGTCTCATTAAATGGTTGTGTATCCTTAAAACCTTGAAATTATTGGTGTTGAATGTTATACTATTATAGATGGGTATATGATGAAAACTCCTAAAAAATAGTCATCAGTTGAATATGTAGGGTAGTTAAGTAGCTATAATTAATTATCAAGGAAAAGGGGATATGGAAGTTACATTAGAAGAAGAGAAATTTTGTTGTAAGTTATTCAAAGCAACTGTTACTAAAGAGGAAATTGAGTCTGATTTTCAAAAAGCTTACAACCAGCTAAACCGTGAAACAGTTATACCTGGATTTCGTAAGGGGAAAGCACCCATATCACTCTTGCGAAACCGATACAATAAAACAGTTACCGAAGAGCTAAAAGCTGAATTACCAATTAAGTACTTTAAAGAATATGCCAAGCAAAATGAAATTGATTACTTTGAGGAAGTAACCATCAAAACTATATCGCTGGATGAAAACAAGGGAATGAAATTTTCACTTGTTTACGAAACTTTACCTGATCTCTCAATGATCGATCTTTCAAAGATATCAATCCACGAGATTAAAGAAAAAGTAATTGAAGAAAAGGACATTGATGCTGCAATTGAAAATTTGAGAAGAGCATATGCTGTACTCTCACCAATAAGTGAAGGAAATAATCTCGAAGAAGGTGATTTATTCAAATTCGATTACATAATCTCTCCACAAAAACAAGAAGAGAATGATAAGGTGGAGGATTCAAAAGAAACAGAAGGAAATGAACAGGCTCATACTTACACAGATCTAGAAATGGAATTAACAGAAAATCGTATATCGAGTCTATTTGTTGGTACAGAGCCCGATCCTGAAAAGGTAAAAAGTTTTATTGATATCGTGTCCAATGTGAAAATCGGGAGTGAAACCACTTTTAAAATGAAACCTCCTTTTCCACTTATGAAACCTCCCAAGATACAAGAAACTACCGAAGAAGAGATGAAAAAAGATTCGATGAGTGAGGAGGAAGAAGTCGAAATCACAATTAAAATCAAAGAAGCAAAAAAAGTTGAACTTCCGGAAGTCAACGATGATTTTGCTCAGATGGTTATCAAGGAAAGTGATGTTGGCAAGTTGAAGGAAAAGGTCGTATCTGAACTCAACGAAAATGCCCGAGAAAATGCACGAAACGAAATGAAATGGGCAATATTGAACGAGGTGTTTAAAACTTTTACCTTCGATGTTCCGAGGACTCTTTTAAAACGTTCTCTTGACAATGTGAAAAAACAGAATGGGATGTTAACTAAGGAAAATGGGGGAAACCGAACAGTTGAAGAAGTTGAAGAATTTGAAAAAAAACATATGCTAGAGACTTATTTATCAACTAAAATTGATCTTCTATTCGATCATTTTATTAAAAAGAACAATATTGAACCATCTCAGGAAAAAATAGATAAACAATTAACAGAAATTGCAAAGATGAATAATCAGGAGTTAACTCCCGATTTCCGTCAAAAATTGGGAGCTCAAGGCACAATAAGAGCTATCAGGCAAAAATTACTTATCGATGCAGTTATCGATTTTTTACTTGAACATGTAGTGATATTACCCCCTAAGGAGGAAACCTCATGACATTAGTTCCAATGGTCATTGAACAAACCAGTCGAGGTGAACGGGCATATGATATTTACTCTCGTCTTTTGAAAGATTGGATAATTTTTGTAGGAGTACCTATAGATGACAACTTTGCTAGTCTTGTAATTGCTCAGATGTTATTTCTCGAAGCCGAAAATCCTGAAAGAGACATACACCTATATATAAATTGTCCGGGGGGTTCAGTAACAGCAGGTCTTGCCATATATGATACCATACAATATATCAAATCTCCGGTTTCTACTATATGTATGGGGCAAGCTGCAAGCATGGCAGCTGTACTTCTTACTGCTGGAACAAAAGGAAAAAGATATTCATTACCAAATGCATCTATTCTGTTACATCAGCCAATGGGTGGATTCCAGGGGCAGGCTTCAGATATTGATATACATGCAAAAGAAGTAATGAGAATAAAGAAATTGATGAATGAAATAATCGTTAAACACACAGGTCAACCATATGAAAAGATTGAGCAAGATACCGACAGAGACTTTATCATGACCGCTTCTCAAGCTAAAGAGTATGGAATAATTGATGAAATTTTTGAAAGAAAAAATTAAATGTCTCCAAAAAAATTCTTCAAGTCTAAAAATGAGCTATCAATGAATGGAAAACTATTAAATATGCCTATGATCCCTCTCAGGGATATGGTTGTTGTGCCTAGAATGTGTATCCCTCTTTTCGTAGGAAGGGAAAAATCTATTCTTGCTGTCGAGCAAGTTATGAAAACAAAAGACAAGATTTTTGTAATTGCCCAAAGGGATCCTAAAATCGAAGAACCTGATGTTGAGAATCTCTTCCAAACCGGTACCATATGCAAAATATTACAGATTATTAGACTTGACGATGGTAATTTGAAGATATTGATTGAAGGAATTGAAAGAGCTCATTTAAAAAAATTAAATGAAACTAAAGGATTTTATGAAGCATACCTGGAAAAAGTTAGTGATTATCTTTCCGATCAAGATGCTGACCCTCTAAAGCTAGTAAAAGAAATCAAAAAGATAGTCAATGGAATTTCTCAAAAACGGCTTAAAATTCCCCGTGAAATAATGATGTTAATCGAAAAGAAAGATGATCCTTCTGAATTCGCTGATTTGATGACATCTTATGTCCCTATATTGATGAAACAAAAACAGGATATTTTGGATGAAGGTTGCATCCTCAAACGCCTTGGAATACTTAAAAAAGCTTTACTTTTCTTCTTAGAAAAAGATGAAATAGATAAGAAATTGAAAAGAGATGTTGGCAAGCAAATGGAACAATCTCAAAGGGAATATTATCTTAATGAACAGATGAAAGCGATTCAAAGGGAACTTGGGAAAAAAGATGATTCGAAAGAAGAGATTGAGCTGATGAAAGAGAAAATCAAAAATACCAAGATGCCCAAAGAGGCAAGAGAAAAAGCAGATGTTGAAATAAAACGACTTGAAATGATGCCTGCTATGAGTGCTGAATCTGGTGTAATCAGAACATATTTGGATCTCCTTCTATCTTTGCCTTGGAATGTTAGAACCAGACAGCGATTAAACATTGATCAATCAATAAAGATCCTTGACGAAGACCATTTCGGATTAATTAAAATTAAAGAGAGAATATTGGAATACCTTGCAGTTTGCAAACTTGTAAAAAAATTGAAAGGACCCATTCTTTGTTTTGTAGGACCACCAGGTGTAGGAAAAACTTCTCTTGGAAAATCCATAGCAAGAGCAACAGGAAGAAGATTTGTCAGACTCGCTTTAGGTGGTGTGAGGGATGAGGCTGAAATTCGAGGACATAGAAGGACATATATCGGTGCTCTTCCAGGGAGAATAATTCAATCCATAAAAAATGCAAAATCGAAAAATCCAGTATTTCTTCTTGATGAAATTGATAAAATGAGCATGGATTTCAGAGGAGATCCGTCTGCTGCATTATTGGAAGTTCTTGATCCGGAGCAGAATAACACCTTCAGCGACCATTATCTTGAAATTGAATTCGACCTTTCAGAGGTGCTTTTTATCTGTACTGCGAATGTTCTACATAATATCCCGCGGACTTTGTTAGATAGATTGGAAATAATAAACTTACCAGGTTACACTGAGGAAGATAAACTGAGCATAGCAATTCAGTTTTTAGTGAAAAAACAACTCGAATTTCATGGTTTGAAAAACAATAAAATCAGCTTCTCTAAAGAAAGCATTCAAACAATTATTCAAAATTACACAAGGGAAGCTGGTGTCCGTAATCTCGAGAGAGAGATTGCAAATGTCTGCAGAAAATTAGCAAAAAACCTTGTAGCTAAAAATAAAATAGATTCCCGCA
>Ga0272441_10014069_pt1 | contig 11413 bp, 10 predicted proteins | sample SSMProp6N_FD_193582 | JGI IMG/M metagenome (GOLD analysis project Ga0272441, IMG submission 193582) | Marine sediment archaeal communities from Little Sippewissett salt marsh, Falmouth, MA, United States - SSM-Prop-6N | ecosystem: Environmental > Aquatic > Marine > Wetlands > Sediment ... | reverse complement strand
CGCGGTGGTGGAAAGCCGGATGCGGCCCGACCTCTTCCTCCGCCGCAGTGACGAAGCCGAAGCGCGCGCCCTCCTGGCGGCCGAGTCTCCCCAGGTGGAGGCAACGGAGCTGACCACTATGGACGGAGAGGAGTGCCTCCGCCTAAGCTGGAACAGTGTCGAGCAGCGAAACCGGACCGACCGCCAACTGCGGGACCAGGGTCTGCGCACCTATGAGGGGGACCTCCGGCCCGCCGACCGCCTGCGCCTGGACAGGGGAATCCGCGGTCCGGTTTGCATCGAGGGAGAGGGGCGGCCGGGAAAACGGGTGGACCGGGTCTACCTCAACCCGGAATTGTCCGCTTCAGAGCATCTGCCCCGTCTGAAACTGCTCTCCCTCGATATCGAGACCCTGCCCCCGGGCAACCAGGTCCTGGCGGCGGGGCTCCATCTCCGCGATGGCTTCAGCGAGGACAAATCCGAAATCCTATTCGCCCCGGAAGACAACGCCGGGATTCGGGACCTCGGCGGTGAGGACGTGGTTGTCCTGGAAAACGAACACGCCCTGCTGACCGCTTTGCGCAACCGTATTGTGGAGCTCGATCCCGACATTATCACCGGTTGGAACGTACTGGATTTTGATTTTCAGGTTTTGGCCGGCCGTTTTCGCGCCCGGCGTGTCGGCTTCGATCTGGGACGTTCCGCGGAGCCGGCGGTGTTTTTGCCCCGGGGAGAACGGGGCGGCAGCCGCATCATTATTCCCGGCCGCCAGGTGTGGGACGGCCTGCGCCTGATCAGGTCCGCGCCCTTCCGCTTCCAGGACTACAGCCTGGATACGGTGGCCAAAGCCGTGCTGGGCTACGGCAAGCAAATCGAGGTCCGTCCCGGAGAAGACAGCCTGCAGGCCATCCTCCGTATCTACCGGGAAGAGCCCCTGGCGTTCTGCCGCTATTGCCTCCAGGACGCCCGCCTGGTATCGGAAATCCTGGAACGGACAGGCCTGTTCGAGCTCAGCGTGAGCCGCTGTCTGCTCACCGGGGTGGCGCCGGACCGGGTATGGACCAGTATCCACAGCTTCGAGCATATCTATATCGAATCACTGCACCGCCGCGGCCTGCTGGCGCCCAGCCGCGGAGTGGACGCCCCTCCCCTGGCGCGGGCGCCCGGCGGCGCCATCCTCACGCCCCTGCCGGGCCTCTACGAGAACGTGCGGGTCTTCGACTTCCGCAGCCTCTATCCCTCTATTATCCGCACCTTCAACATCGACCCCCTGAGCATTGTTTCCCCGGAGCACGCGGACAACCTGACAGACAGCGAGCAGGATGAACTCATCCATGCGCCCAACGGCGCCCGCTTCCGGCGCCAACGCGGCATCCTGCCGGAGATTCTGGACCGCTTTTTCGCCAGCCGCGCGCAGGCCAACGAGCGGGGAGACGAGGTGGCCTCCTTCGTCTACAAGATCATCATGAATTCATTCTACGGCGTGCTCGCCGCCCCGGGCTGCCGGTTCGCCAACTCCGACCTGGCCGGAGCCATCACCGGTTTCGGCCAGCATATTCTCAACTGGTGCCGCTCCTGCCTGGAGCAAAAAGGCTACAGAGTGCTCTACGGGGATACGGACTCTTTGTTCGTCTCCGGGCCCGGCAGCGGCCCGCCGCCTCCGGACCTTCAACGGCAGGTCAACAAGGCCCTGGAAGAATACCTGCGGGAAAACTACAATGTGACCTCCCGGCTACTCCTGGAGGCCGAGAAGCTCTACAACCGTTTCTTTCTCCCCCCCCTGCGCCCGGGTCGGCAGGACCCGCAGCGAGGCCGGGCCAAGGGCTACGCCGGACTCCTGGCCGACGAATCCCGCCCCGCGGACGCCGACGGCCCGCGCGACAGCCTGGAGATCGTGGGCATGGAGGCGGTGCGGCGGGATTGGACGGACCTGGCCCGGGAGTTTCAAATCAGTTTATTGGACCTGCTCTTCGGGGGACGGGATTCGGAGTCCTTCATCCGCCTCGCCGCCGATACCATGCGCAGGCTCTATGCCGGAGATCTGGACGGCAAGCTTGTCTACCGTAAGGCGCTGCGCAAGCCTGTCTCCGCCTATACCCGCACCACGCCGCCCCATGTCAAGGCCGCCGCCCAGCTTCCCGCCAGGCAGCGCCGGGGGTTGATCCGCTATGTCGTCACCCGGGACGGCCCCCAGCCGGAACAGGTTCTGAGCGCCCCTCCGGACTACGACCATTACCTCGAAAAACAGCTCAAGCCCATTGCCTCCGCCTTCCTGGAGGTCCTGGGCATCGAAGAGGAGCAGCTCTTCGGGGGGGATGCACAGTTATGGCTGTTCTGAGAGGGTGTAAACCAGCCTGACGGCGCCGGCTTTCCAATCCGGGCTGTCGGCACTCCGTTTGGCGACCCGGCAGTACGTCACCACATCACCCGCCAGGCCGCCGCGGCGCACCCGCTCGCCGTAGATACTGGCCGAGCGCCGCGGCCCGGTCGGGTCTGCAGGGGGGGATACGCTGTAATAATTTGGGTCGTACCAGTCCCAGCACCATTCCAGGCAGTTTCCGCTCATGTCGTACAGTCCCAGTTCATTGGGTTTCTTCAATCCCATGAGCCGAACGCCCGGGTGGCTGTCGGCGCCCTCCGATCCCTCCTTCTTGTACCAGGCGACCTCGTCGGGGTCGTCACTGCCGGCGTAGAGGGTTCCCCGGCTCTTGTTCCCCCCCCGGGCGGCAAACTCCCACTCGGCCTCCGTGGGCAGGCGGTAGCCGTCGGCGTCGAAATCGCAGCTGCCGTAGCCCTTGCGGTAGCAGGGGGTACGGCCCTCTCGCTCGCTCAGCCAGTTGCAGAACGTGATGGCCTGGAACCAGCTCGCCCGGGTCACAGGATAGCGTTGCCGTTCTTCCACATCAACCAGCAGCGGCGCCTGTCCCTTTTCTTCGCAAAAGATATCCCACAACGCCAGCGACACCGGAGTGGCAGCCATGGCGAAGCTGCGGCTTATCTCCACGCTGTGAACGGGACGCTCGTCGGCGCTCCCGCTCTCCGAGCCCATAAGGAAAACGCCCGCCTCCACCACCACCATTTCCGGCAGCGGCAGGCCCCTGCCCGGTCTCCCCCCTTCCCCCCGGCCGGGCAGGCAGCCGCAGCCCAGAAGCGTCGCCGCCAAAGCGGCGAGACAGACATACCGGAAGCCTTCCTGCTTCACCGAGTGCCTCCCCTGCCCCGGCTGCCCGCCGCACCGGACAGCCGGCGGATGGTATCCCTGGCCGGCGAACTGAGGGCCACGAGCAGCGGCAAAATGACGGCCAGGGCGAAGCGGTTGTCCTGGCTGAAAAAGGGCAGCAGGGCTGCCAGAAGGGCCGCGAGCCCCAGGCAGGCCAGCAGGTTCCAGAGCCGGTCCGACCATACCCGGGCACGCCGGCTTCCCGCCGCCGCCCAAATACCCAGCGGCAGGGCCAGCAGTGTCAACGGATTGGCCAGCAGCAGATTCAGATTGTTGTAGGTTACCGTGTGGTCGGTGAACAGGCTCATTACGAAGAGCGCCGTCCCGGGGATGCCCAGGATGAGCCCGACGAAGCTTTGATAGAGGCCGAAAAGCCGCACCCCGGCGGGTTTCCCGCCTGCCGCCAGAAGCCGCAAAACCAGGGCGGCGGCCCCGGCTGCGAGACCAACCAGCAGGCCGCCGGGCCAGAGCAGGGGGGGCTCAGCAGGCACCTCCTTACGCTCCCGCGCCTGGTAGTAGACCTGGCGCTCGGAAACCAGGGGGCGGAGCACGCCCCGGGGGTCAGTGTAGGTCACCAGGTCCACCCCCCGCTCCAGCTCCGCGGGTAGAAACATGGCCTCCCAGGGACTGACGGGCTGGTCGATGGATGATCCCATGAGAAACATGAGCAGCCAGTCCATCAGGGGGTGCCGGAAAGTGTGCCGGCGGGTGTGCTCCCGGAAGCTCTGGCCCGGGGGAGAGGCGCTTTGGGCGGACAGCTGGCCGTCAATGGTTTCATCGATGAGGTCGCGCACCCGGGTGGCACAGTTGTCGCGGTAATGGTCGTAGAGGTAGTCGCGGTTTTCGGGGCGCACGTTCCATTCCAGGTAAAGGGCCAGCTCCCGGCGCTTCTCCGGAACCAGGTTCAGCGTCTGAATGCGGATGCTGCGGTTGAAGCCGCGGTAAAGGGCCAGCTCCCGGGCGGGCGAGCTGGCGCCAACCGCGAAAATTAGGCGCCCGCGGGCGAAATTCAAAAAAAAATTATCCTCGGCAAAGGAAAAGAGCCCGTAGTTGTAGAAACGGCCCAAACCCCGGCTCAGGTCTTCCACGATCAGCCCGGTATGTCCCCACCAGGTGTAGAGGGGGCCGCCCGTACCGATAGTGACCAGGCGGATGCGGAGGTCCTCCCCCCGGCTCTCGCTCCAGGAGGGCAAAGCCTGGGGAGCCGCGGCGCTCAGCCAGAGCAGGGCCGCCAGCCCCAGGCAGACACCCGGGCGCCTCACGGCAGCCTCCCGGCGCCCCTGTCGGCGTCCAGGGCGCGGCGGATACTCTTCCGGAAGGCCAGGTAGGCGCAGACCATCAGGGGGACCAGCGCCAGGGCCGGCAGGGGGCCCCAGAAGGGAATGCTGAAAAGAAGAAAATCGTAGCCGCCGTGAATGAAGACCGCCCAGGTCAGGCCGCGGATCTTGTACTCCTGCTCCCGCGCCGGGTTGGGAGCGAATTTTGCCAGGCCCAGGAAATAGCCCATAATGCCGGCGGCCAGAGCGTGCATGGGCACGGCGGTAAAGGCGCGCAGCAGGGCGGTCAGCACTCCCGAGCCCATGACATAGAGGATGTTCTCCATGCAAGCGAAGCCCAGGCCGGCCACAACCGCATAGAGAATGCCGTCCATGACCTCGTCGAAAGCGGGGTTTCGGTAAACAGTGCGCATCACGATCAGGTACTTGATGCCCTCCTCGCAGAGGGCCGCCACCAGGAAGGCCCGAAACAGGGCGATCAGGAGGGGGGAAAAATAAAACACGGAGGCCAGGGATTCGACCAGGATCTCGAGGAGCACCGCGGGAACGATCCCCGCCAGGCCGAGTAAAAAAACCAGCATGACCAGTCCCTTGGGCTCCGGCCTGCCCCGGTCCTGCCGAATCATATAACCCAGAATCAGCAGCGCCGGAGCCACGGCCATCCCCAGGGATATTAGAACCAGCATATTGCTCATCAGGTTAGCATGCCCGGAGCTTTGGTTCAACGCCGCACGGGAGGGCTGTACGGGCGGCAGGACCGGACCGGGCCTCAGGCGGGAGTTTCCAGTTCCCCGAAGAAGCGCCAGGGATCCTCATAACAGGCCGGGCAGGTTCAGAAAAACGAGCAGGAAAAGGGGAAGAAAGAGCAGATAGGCGAGATAGGTGATGAGTATGGACAAGGAGACCAGGTCTTCGTTTTTCCCAGCCTGGGCGGCCATGACCGACAGGTTGGTGGCAGGCGGCAGGTGGCTTTCCAGGAAAAGCACCCAGATCTGCGGGGGCAGCAGACCGATCCTGGCCAGCACCAGAAAATATCCCCCTAAAAACAGCAGGGGCATGAGCAGAAAGCGGAAGGCCAGTACGCCCAGAGCCAGCCTTACCACACCCCCCTTAAGCCCCCGGCTGAAGTTGATATTGGCGATCATGGAACCGAGGGTGAGCAAAATCAGGGGAAAGGTAGTCTGCGCTACCCGCTCCAGAGCGCGGTAGATATGATAGCCAGGGTAGCTTAGCTCCATAAATATCCGCCCGGCGCCGCTCAAGGACATGAGCAGGCCGCAGAGAATTCCGATCAGCGGGGGGGTTAAAAGATCCCGCAGGCGGGGCTTGCGTTCCCGCCCGGTAACCAGGAAATTCCCCACCGTCCAAAGCAGGGGATTCTGAACCAGCAGGTAAGCGCCCACGTACAAAGCCGGGATCTCGGAACCGAAGGTCTCCGCAAGCATGGGTAAGGTGAGCGGAAAGATCTCGATCAACATCAGGGGGAGATAACCGGAATTCCCGAAGCCCGAGAGCGCCACGCAGGCCCGCCGCTCCGCAGCCGAGGCCGGGAAAAAGCGAAAGAAGAGCCAGGAACCAACCAGGCCGCAGCCGACAATCACCACAGCCCCCAGTGGAAATAGCAGGCCCTCCCGCATCGCTTCCGGCTGCAAAACGCTGATCTTGGTAAAAAAATAGAGCGGCAGGGCGATCTTGATGATGAAGCGGCTCAAACCCCGGAAAAAGTCCGCGGACCAGCCCCAGAAGCGGGTTAGCAAAAACCCGAAGGTCATCAGCGCCAGCAACTGCATCAGGGTGTTGAGAACCGGCAGGAAGTAGGCAAAAGCGCGAATAATCGACCTCCCGGCTGTCGGATTCCGCCGGACAGCCCCTGCTGAATCCGATGGTGGAGACGATCATAGTGAGGCAAAGGGAAAAAGTCTACTCGAAGAGCACCGGAAAGGAACAAATTTCACCACAAACATGATAAATACCGGCTGCAGGGAGCCGTGGGCACCCGCAGCACAGACGCTAAATTGCTTTTTATTTTCCTTTATGCTATAAAAGTGCGAGGCCACACGCATGCAAGAAATCGTTGAACAGGTTCTGAAAACCGAAGCCCAGGCCGAAAAAATCCTCCAGGATGCCCGCCGGCAGGCCGCGGAGCTTAAAACCCGGCTGGAAAGCGAAATCGCTCAGAGCATCAAGCAGGCCCGTTTAAAGTCCCAGAAATACGTCCAGGAACAGGTGCAGAAAGCCCAGGAACAGGCCGCGGAAAACCGCATCCGGGCACTCCAAACCACCGAAGAGGAAAGCCGTCATCTGCTCGAGGACGTCAAGCTGGATTCCCTGGTTGAAGAGGTCGCCCTGTTTGTGATCAAGCCGGAGTTCCGGAAGGACTGACACAAGTGCCCCGGCCGGTCAAAAGATACGCCTTCATACACGCCAAGCTGCGGACCCGACTCAGCAAGATGCTTTCCTCGGACCTGCTGGAGCAGATGATCCGCGCCCACTCCCTCCAGGAAGCCGTCCAGCTGCTGCGGGGCGGTGCCTTCGATATCATCGAAAGCGTCTACAGCCGGACCGGGGACCTGAAAATGGCCGAGCTCGAGCTTCTCAAGCGGGAAATCCGCCTCTACACCGAGGTTGAATCCTACCTGGACGACGAGCTGCTGCGCTTTCTCCGGGCCCTGACAGCCCGCTATGAAATCGAAAACCTGAAGAACCTTCTGCGGCTCTGGTTCGACCGCAATGTCCGGGGACGGAGCATCCAGGAGGCCGCCGGCTACCTGCTGCGTGAAAAGATCCATTTCGATCTGAACATCGAAGCTGTGCTGGAGGCTCGTGATATCGAGACCGTCTTGGAGGCCCTGGCATCGACCCCCTACGCCCAGGTCATCGCCCCTCATGCCGCCTCCGCCGGGGAAACCCTTTTTCCCCTGGAAGTCGCTCTGGACCATTTCTACTACCGCATGCTGGTGGAGGAAACGGAAAACCTGGAGCCCCGGGACAGGCGCATCGCCCGCCGCCTGATCGGCGTGGAGATCGACCTGCAGAACATCGGCTGGCTGGTTCGCTTCAAGGATTTCTACAAGCTGCCCCTTGATGAGGCTTTACCGCTGATGATACCCTTCGGCCACAACCTCGACCAACAAACCCTGGGGGAGGCCTACGGCGGCCAAAGCATCACCGCTGTCGTCGCCGGGCTCATCAAGAAGCGCTACGCCGCCCTGGCGCCCCTGCTCTCCGGAGCCGGAGGAGAGCAAACCTCGAGGCTGGTGCTCATCGAGCGGGTCTTGAGCGAGATCATGATGCTGGAGGTGCGGCACATTCTCACAGGCTATCCCTTTGCCATCGGGATCGTCTTGGCCTACTTCATTCTCAAGAAGAACTAGATCAGCAGGCTCATGACCATCCTGAACGCCAAATACTACCGTCTGGACGAAGAACGCATAAAGGGTCTGATATGATATTTACCACCCCCATGAAACAGCTCGTCGCCGTGGTGCTCGAACCTGACGTGGACAATGTAACCCGGGAGCTTCTGCGCCAGGGGGTCATGCACTTCATCGGCATCAGGGAGATTGCCAGCGACTGGACCGCCAAGCTTGGCGAGGTGGCGCCGCTGGTTTCCGCGGCCCGCATCGCCGAAACCAGGAAGCGCATCGAAAACTTCCTGCGCATCATCGACCGCCTGCCCGTTTCCGGAGGCGGCCTGAACCTGGACAAGCTCTCGGCGGTGGACCTGGAAGAAACCAACAAGGCCCTGGACAAGCTGGCCTCCAGCCTGCAGGGGCGCAGGGAGCGGCAGAAAGCATTGCAGCAGGAGATCCTCAAGCTGGAGGATATCCAGCGCCAGCTGGAGCTGTTCGGCGACATCGGCACCGGCATCCAGGCGCGCTCCCAATACTCCTTCCTCACCATCCAGGCGGGCACGATCCAGCAAAGCTATCTGGAGCCCTTCGGTGAAGCCTTGAGGGATCTGCCCTCCGTCCACCTCCGCTACCAGGATGATAACCAGCAGGCCACCCTGCTTGTGATCACCATGAAGCGGGATGACGCGGCTGTGTCCAAGATCCTGGACAAGTTCGGCTGGGCCGACGTGGAGCTGCCCCAGGCCGGGGGCATGAAGCCTGAGGTGGCCCACGAGTTGGACGGCAAGCTGAAGACATTGAAGGAAGAGCAGGCGAGCATGGCCGCCGAGGTGACCCGCCTGGTGACGGACCGGCAGGCCTGGTTGGAAGAGCTGTGGGCCAATCTGCGCATGAACGAGCTATATACGCGCATCCAGTCCTTCTTCAGCAAGACCGCCAAGACCGTGGTTTTCTCCGGTTGGCTTCCGGCCTCCCGGCAGCAGGAGTTGGAAAAGGCGCTGCGCCGGGCCAGCCAGAACCGCTGCTACCTGGAGTGGCACCAGCCCGGGGAGCTCGAGGAGGTCGAGCGGCGTTCCATCCCCGTCAAATTCGCCAATCCCCGCTTCCTGGCTCCCTTCCAGATGCTGGTGGAGAACTATTCCACTCCGGAGTACGGGACCATCGATCCCACTCCACTGGTGGCCGTAGCCTACCTGATCATGTTCGGCCTCATGTTCGGCGACGCGGGCCACGGCGCGGTGCTGTTTCTGCTGGGCTTCCTGGGCACGCGGCTGTACCGCGGGGCGCGGGAGGGAGTGCGCAACCTGTTGCGGCTGATCACCTGGTGCGGCGCCAGCGCCATCGTGGCGGGCGTGGTTTTCGGGTCCTATTTCGGCCTGCCCTGGTTCGAGCCCCTCTGGTTCAATTATCACGGCATCGTCATGGGCCGCGGGGGCGGCACCGGATTCGTAAAGGATATCTACAGCATCCTGCTCATCACCATCTACTTCGGGATCGCGGTGATCGGGCTGGGCCTGTTTTTAAACTGGATAAATCTGACGGTCAAACGGGAGTGGCTGAGGCTCTTCCTGGACAAGGGGGGCCTCATCGGCGGCTGGATGTACGCCGCCGGCATTTACACGGCCTTCTACTTCGTCAGCCACAGCTACAAGGAGCTGCCCCCCGGGGGGGTGCTGTTCTGGTTGCTCGGCCTGCCCTCACTGATACTGCTGGCCAAGCCGCCGCTGGAGTTTTTCCTGCCGCACGGTACCCACGGCGGCCACGGCATCCAGGGGTCGCCGGGCGCCCGGCCGGCGAAGCGCTTCACGGCGCTGACGCCGGTGGATTTTCTCATGGAGTGGATCGTGGAGATGCTGGAAATCTTCTCCGGCTATCTCGCCAACACTTTGAGCTTTATGCGGGTGGCCGGCCTGGGGATCGCCCACGTGAGCCTGATGGTGGCCTTCATGCAGATCGCCGCCATGGTGGGCAACGGGGGCCGCTTCACCGTGGGCTCCTATCTGGTGCTTATCGCGGGAAATGTACTGGTCATCGCCCTGGAGGGGCTGTCCGCGGGCATTCAGTCGTTGAGGCTCAACTATTACGAATTCTTTTCAAAATATTTCAGCGGCGCGGGTACTAACTACACACCGGTTTCTCTGCGCAGCCAAGATTAGTCAAGAGGAGGACATTCATGGAGAGTTCCAAAAAGAATTTCAAGAAAAAGATCGGCCTGAGCCTGATGCTTCTGTTCGTTTTCTTCGCCGTATTCAGTCTGTTCGCGGTCCAGCGCACCTATGCCCAGGATGAGACACCGGCTGTGGCCGCGCAGGCCGCGACCAGCCACGACCAGGCGGAAGTCGCCAAGTTCGGGCTGGTGGCCGCCGCCATCGCCTTCGGCTTCGGAGCCATCGGCGCCGGCGTGGCCATCGGTAATGTGGGCGCCGCGGCCATGGGCGCTATCGGCGAGCGGCCTGAGATCGCCAGCCAGGCACTGATCTTCATCGCCCTGGCCGAAGGTCTGGTGGTCTTCGGTTTCATCACCGCGCTGATGATCCTGGGCAAGGTCTGAACGGGGAATGACCTATCATATCATCGGGGATGAGGATGCCGTGCTGGGCTTCGGCATGGTGGGCGTGAAGGGAAAAACGGTCCGCGACGCCGGGGAGGCGGAGAAAGCCTTTCAAGCCGCGCTGGAGGACAGCGAGATCGGCATAATTCTGATCACGGAAAGAATCGCCGAGCTCATCCGCCCGCTGGTGGACCGCTATATCTTCCGGGAAAGCTTCCCCCTGATCGTGGAGATTCCCGACCGGCAGGGACCGCTGGCCGGCAAGCTGGGAATTCGTGAAATGGTCAATGAAGCCATAGGAATCAAGCTCTGATATCATGAACGACCGATCGCAACCGGAACAGAAACAGGAAAACCTGAGCGCCCTCATCGAGGGCATCGTGCAGGATGCCTCCCGGGAAGCGGAGAAGATCCTGGCGGACGCTAAAAAGAGCGCCTCCGACCGCCGTAAAGTCGCGGACAGCCAGGCGGCCGCCATCCGCAAGGAGGGCGAGGAGCTGGCACGCCGGCAGGCCGAGGAGATCGCATCAAGCCAGGAACGCACCATAGCCGTGGAGTTGCGACGGACCCGGCTGCGGCTCCGGGAGGAGATGATCGCCCGGACCCTCGGCGGGGTGCGCGCAAGGCTTGCCGCCCTGGTCGGGAAGCCGGAATACCGGCAGATCCTGGCCGATTGGATTACTGAAGCGGCCATTGGCCTGAACGCTCCCGGAGCGGAGGTCAATGCCTCCAAGGTGGAACGGGAGCTCATCGACAACCGTCTGCTGCGAGATGCGGAAAAGCAGGTCCTCAAGGAAAGCGGCGTCGAGGTGGCGCTGACCCTGGCCGAGGCCCCCCCGCACAGCCTGCAGGGAGTGACCCTGACCGCCTCAGACGGCAGAACAGCCTTCAACAACCAGGTGGAAACACGGCTGCTGCGCTACCAGTCGGAGATACGGAAGATCATACACGACAGGCTTTTTACATGAGGTAAAGATGCAGGAGAGAATCATCGGCCGGGTTAAAAGAGTCAACGGCCCGATCATCGAGGTCA
>Ga0272441_10014068_pt1 | contig 11413 bp, 13 predicted proteins | sample SSMProp6N_FD_193582 | JGI IMG/M metagenome (GOLD analysis project Ga0272441, IMG submission 193582) | Marine sediment archaeal communities from Little Sippewissett salt marsh, Falmouth, MA, United States - SSM-Prop-6N | ecosystem: Environmental > Aquatic > Marine > Wetlands > Sediment ... | reverse complement strand
CCTCATCAGTATTCTACGCCGCCTGGTGAGAAATGCGGGTTAGCTGTTTTTTTGACCTTTCATCAGAATTACACGACATACTCAACAAGCCCGCCTACACTATTGAGCAAAGGAAACCATCTATATCACGACGGGAGTTCTGGCAATGTTCGAAAGGTTTGGCTGTTTTGTCTTTCTCTTACTGGCAAACACAAGCTTGCCTGCTGGCGAACTTCAAAGCATTACCCTGCACGACGGCAGTACGGTTAACGCAGAAGTGCTGTCCTTGAACAAAGGCGTTTATAGGCTGAAGTCACCTACGCTTGGCAACGTTAGCGTCAATGCCGGCGATGTTAGAGCGATTCAGTCCATCCGTGATGCGTCCGCGCCGACAAGAAATAACCAGACCAGGCTGCCTGCAGATATTGAGCAGATCCAGTCCTCTTTACTGGCCAACGGCGATACCGTAAATCTAATCATGGCACTACAGAATAATGCCAGCGTAAAGGCCGTATTGGCCGACACGGATATCATGGCAGCAATCCAGCGGGGAGATTTTGAGTTTTTGGCCAATAATCCCAAAATCAAGAAGCTGATGAACAACGCTGAGCTAAAGCACATCACGGGCAGCATAGCCCGTTAATTCTTGAGCAAACTCTGATTTATTCAGAGTTACCTTAACAGCAAGCTCCCAGCACCTGAGCTATCCCTGTCGGAGAAATGCGGGCTAGCGCAAAGTCTCGAACAGAGATTTTTTGCCTTTCTTTCCCTTCACACGGGTAACATCAATGCTGATGTGATGAGGCGTATAGACGGTCGTTCTGACCAGCCAATCACCTGATGGCATCCGCGCCTGCTCGGTCATCGACCTGATTTGGGTCGTGTCGTCGTAGCTGTCCTCTATAACTTCATATACAAGCTTCATTCTAGTCTCCGCTTAACATTCACAATGATGCAGACCGGACCGCAGCAGCCTGGACTTCATATCTGCACAGGTCACGTAACTCATCTTGCATATTACTACAAGTAAAACGAATCGCGCTGCGGAATCGGAGCTAAATCGCAGTAAACGCCAATATTCGAAAATGATTAACCCTGAGCGAGTTCTTGCAGCTGCTCAAGATCAAGAATTCGAATCGATCTGCGATCAACCTCAATGATGCCTTTTTGCTTTATTTGGCCAAGGAGTCGGCTGACGGTTTCCAGAGCCAACCCCAGGAAACAACCAATATCGTGCCGTGACATACTCAGGCTGAAGCGCTGAGCAGGGAAGCCTCGACCACGAAAGCGCGTGGAAAGATTGACCAGTAATGCCGCAATCTTGGCCTCTGCCCGGTTCCTCCCCAGAATCAGCATCATCTGATGCTTGTGCGTGATTTCATCGCTGATCAGCACAGCCAGATCTCTACATAATTCAGGCTCGCGCGAACAAAGCCGCTGGAGGCGACGGAACGGAATGTGGCAAATGCTGCTTTTTTCGAGTGCGACTGCGGTGCAGGTGTGCGCCCCGGTAGATATGGCCTCCAGCCCCAAAACATCGCCGGGCATGTGAAATCCCATAATCCGTTCCTCACCCTGGCGATCGCTCACGATTGTTTTGATCGAGCCCGCACGGACGACGTACAGGTATTTTAACAACCGTCCAGCCCTGAAAACTCTGGCGCCATCCTCGACCATCCTTAGATGTTGTGCGCACTCGCCCTGCAGATTCATTTCCTCTGCCCATAATTCCGAGCGCGAACAGAACATTGCCATGCGACAGGTCAGGCAGGACAGCTTCTCCAAGTTCAAAGTGATAGCCTTGCTCATCACAAACAGTGGCGTGAATGACTTCTCAGCCTTACAACTCTCTTTTTGCTGCAACGAACTGATACTATAAATGACCGTCTGCGGCATTAATTGATAAAACATGCCATCTTTTTGACTAAACTCAGTCTACAAATTGCCCACAGCTCGGCCACAAGCTGGACTCATACTGCTAAAATCCTCCCTGTAGACCGAATTCCTTTACAATCGCAGCTGTAATGAATCGTTGGCTTTTACAATGACAAGGGAACGCCTGTTAGTCACAAAACAAAGCCTTGATCGAAACCAACCGGATCTGTCGGTTGTGATGGAAAATGTCCGCAAGCCGCATAATCCGGCGGCTGTTGCAACTGGAGCGCATTCCTACTGAGAGATGATTGCTATGAACATGCCAACAAAGACCTCAATCGTATTATTGTTCACGCTCTCGATCCTTGCGGGCTGTTCTTCGAGTCCGGAAGTCGAGCATGATCCGTACAATCCAGCCGATGCGCAACGCGACCGCGCCGATAAGGCACAACGAGAGTTGTCTACAGAAACGTACGAACAGTAAGGGGGGAGACGTGACCGCATGGATTGCCCCCTGCCTCTCATCCCATTGCTATCGCGTATCGACGCGTCGCACAGGCGTCGGGCAGACAGAGCAAGACCAGGACACGCAGAAAGATATCAGCCATGACCTTTGATCTGGAGATCGCCGGCCAGCACATTGCCGCAGGAACGCGCACCACCATCGAATTGCCTTTGCCGCCGCTTTATACCCATACACCCATGGTGATGCCGGTACATGTTGTTCGCGGTAAAAAAGACGGCCCGGTGTTGCTGCTCAGTGCTGCCGTCCATGGCGATGAGCTGAATGGCATCGAGATCATTCGCAGGATCCTGCAACTGTCAGCAATGAAGCGAATTAAAGGTAGCATAATTGCTGTGCCGGTCGTCAATGTTTATGGCCTGATTCAAAGTTCACGCTATCTGCCTGACCGCCGCGACCTGAACCGTAGCTTTCCTGGCTCCGACAGGGGATCCTTGGCTGCGCGGCTAGCCGACATATTTCTGAATCAGCTGGTGGCAAAATGTACACACGGAATCGACCTTCACACAGGGGCCATACATCGTTCCAACCTGCCGCAGATTCGGGCCAATCTCGACGACGAACTGACGCTGACGATGGCTAAATCCTTCGGCACGCCAGTCGTCCTCAATTCCAACTTGCGCGATGGCTCACTGCGCGAAGCCGCAGATTCTCGCGGTGTGCCGATGCTATTGTACGAAACAGGGCAGGCACTGCGCTTTGATGAAATCGGCATACGCGGCGGTGTCAAAGGTGTTGCCAATGTGATGCGCCACCTAGGCATGCTACCCAAAAGTAAGAGCAGAAAGATCGCCGAACCGTTGATCGCTCGTTACAGCAAGTGGCTCCGGGCAACATCGAGCGGCCTGTTGAAGACTTTGAAGCCGTTGGGCGCCCGTGTAAAGCGCGATGATTTGTTGGCCCTTGTCGATGACCCACTCGGCGACAACCAGACCGAAATCCGGGCAAGCTTCAGCGGTCTGATCATCGGCAGGACAGAGATACCGTTGGTGCATGAGGGCGAGGCCGTATTCCACATCGCTCGGTTCGAGGACAGCAAGGAAGCAGCAGGTCAGGTGGAACTCTATCAAACAGAGCTTTCTCCTGAAGACGAGCTGCGATCTTACTCCAATGATGAACCACCCATTGTCTAAACCCCACTGCGGTTGACCACAATAGGTACCCGTGCATACCCTTGCATGCTGCTATGATATTTTGACCTTTCTGGTCGGCATGAACGCCTGGCTGCAGAGCGCCATCCACCATCAGCAACAGCCGTGCTGCGTGCGGGGACCAGGGAACAGCTGATCGAAATCTTCGGCTTGGATGAGGAGGATTTCGCTGACATCTAAGTTTGGACCAGCGCAGGCCCACTCGGAAGGCACAGTAGGTACAGGCATTCTGGCCTTCCTCCAAAGGGCGCATGTCATTTGCATCTCCTGCACCACCTGGTCGGATATTGAGGCTACACACACGATACGCCCATAAAGCGAATGGCACTGAGTTAACAGCTATCGTCGGGCAATCGACCCGCCGACAAGGGTTACTTCTTCCGGAAAACGCCGTGTATACGTCCGTGTAGGCTCGACGGCGGCTTCCCTGCCGCCGACATTTCCTACAGAAGCAACCCGTATCGGCTTAAGTAAGTGCCATTACCCATAAAGCCCTGTACATCACAGCAGCAAACGCTCTATCATCGTGACAGGCAGATCAACAGATAAATGAGGTAACAGATGACGGCAGGCGAATACTGTAATCGGGAAATCATCATTACTGAGCAAACCATATCGGTGGCCGAAGCTGCTGCGCTGATGCGGCGCCATCATGTGGGCGATCTCGTCGTTGTTGAAAAACATGGCGAAAAATCCCTGCCTGTTGGCATCATCACGGACCGCGACATCGTCATCGAAGTCATCGCGCAGAAGATCGATCCAGAATCTTTAACCGTGCGCGATGTGATGAGTAATAATCCAGTCAGTGTCAGTGAGCAGCATTCCTTGCTGGACACGCTCGAAGTCATGAAAAAACGGGGCGTGCGGCGTTTGCTGATCGTTGATCAGAGCGGCAGTCTTCAAGGTATGCTGACCGCGGATGATGCCGTCGAGCTGATCGCGGAACAGATGAATGATCTGACCCGACTGATCCACAAAGAATTAGACCGCGAGCAGGAAGTGCACCCTTAGCCCATTAATGTCCGCCGGCTCGTCATTGCGAGCCGCGACAGCGGCGTGGCGGGGCAATCTGCCGCACCACGCCAGGATCAAACCGAAACGGCTCGCCACCGTTGAATTGTGGTTAGAAAGTATACGACAAACCGATAGATCCCATATAGACGTCATCGAGTTCGCCTATATCGAAATATTCGAGTTCAGCACGTGCGGCCAACGAGCCAAATTGTATTTTGGCACCGAGCCCATAGGCAGTATCAGTACCCGAGTCACTGCCTGATAAAGTGCCGATATTGAAATCCGAGTCCCAGGCTATTAGCCCGGCCTTTCCAAAAACACTGAACGGCCCCAACGTGAGCGCAGCGAGTCCGAATGCATCCCATCCCGTGAGATCAGTGGTGATCGTGGTGCCGGTGGTTGCTGTCGTGTTCGGCTTGCCGAAATCCACATAGGAGCCCTCCACCGCCAGGTCGATCAGCGGAATGATGCCAAAATTGTAACCGGCAAAAATCTTGTACGCTGAATCATCTTCGCTGAATTCAAAATCGTCACCGGTCGGTGTTTGATCTTTGAATTTGACCGTCGCCTGGCCGATACTGCCGCCGAGATAAAAACCGGAATCGCTGCCAGCAAAAGCCGTGCCTGAAATCAACGCCGCGAATACCGGGAAAATGAAGTAACCGATTCGATTGGTACGCATAATAGCCCTCTTTACAGTTTGATTTACCAACAACACCCTATGAACCCGGCAATGAACATTCTCGGGTTCAATCTGGGACATCCACGTTCCGGCGCGGCATTAAGCCGCGTGAGACCGGGACGCGTGTGTAACGCCCCAGGCGCCGGCAACAATATTCATGGATGTGTTTTATTGCCGGTTCGATAGCATTCGTATCATACCGCTTTTTTACGCATGAAAGACTTTATTTTCAGTCGGAAGGTGAGCCATGCCACTTTTATCAGGACCCGCCTGCCTCAGGCCTGAATTTACAGTGCCCGACTATACCAACGAGCTGCTGTTACAGAGTCAGCCGCATGGCTTGGACCAGCGCGCCGGGCAACTCGATGCTGCGGTTCGATCTATTACCGTAGCTCCTGGCATCAAGGATCAATTCACGTTCTTCGGTCAAACCGAGCAGGTCGGTTCCGAATAAGCTATAGACGCTGTCATCAAACCGCATAACGTCGATGGGTGCCTGTATTTCCCCGTTTTCGACCCAGAAACAGGCAAACCGGGTCATGCCCGTGATCTGGCAGGCATTGCGGTCTGAGAAATTCAGATACCAGAGGTTATTGATGAACAGTCCGGTATCCAATTCTTTTAATATTTTTGCACTCGGCAGACTGCCCGCAGCCAGCTCCAGTGCGCCGGGGTACTCGGCGTCGGCATTGGTTTTGCTTTGGTATTCGATCGCGCTGCGCGCGCTGACCAGGCAGTCCTGGAAACGTCCCTCATGGATCAGCTGAACACGACCCGGCTTCAGAAAGCCATCGCTGGTAAATGTTGGTGCAAGCCCTCGTGCGTTGTTTTCGCTCAGGGAAAACACTGCGTCGAGTGTTCGGCCCTGCTCCAGCATCTGTATCAGCGGTGTGGATTTTGTTCGATGGCTTTTCAGGCCAAAACCGCCCCAGGACATCGTGTCGATCAGCTCGCTGACAGCCATTGGTGCCAGGTACGCGCGATAATGGCCTGGCTCGATGGTTTTTGAACGCCCGGAGAGTATACTCAGCTGAGCCCGGACATTTTCCATTTTTTCCGCCAATTGCGCCTGCTGCCAGCCAAATCCGGCATAGTTGCTTTTCACCGCCTTGTCTTTGTTGTGATAGCAGCTCCAGTCGAAATTGAAGCTCGCACTGCTGTGCCAGTTGCGCTGACCCAGCGAATTCGCAAAACCCGCATACTGCACGCCATTGGCAAAAATGCCCACGAGATCCAGACCTTCGGCTGCTTGCATAATCTGCTCGACTGCATCGTAGCTGCTGACAACTGCGTTATCGTGGTGAAATTCGGAGTGATTGATATCCGTCGCATAATGAAGGTAAGGATCCGCGGGCAACAGCGCACGTTGTTCCCGCAGGTTGTTCAGCGTTTCTTCGAGCTGCTCCAGATCCTGGTTGGTGTCACCGGCGAGGTCTACAGTAGCTTCGGCATGGCGCTGCCCTGCGATCAGATCCAGCGACATACTGCGCTGCACGACACTGCCGGCCTGCCGAATCTTGTTCCGATTCAGCCTGGCGAAATCCGAATCTTCACCCAAAAAATTCAGTAAGAGTCGCTCATCACCTTTCAACTTTCCGAAAAGCGCATCGGCCAGCGAATAGAAGTAATCCTGCACTACACGGCGCCCCCGAAAACGTCGACATCGCGGAAATGACAGGCCGGTGACGCGTGACCAACGAAAATAGCCTGATTCGGCTCGCCCTTGCCGCAGTTAGTGATGCCCTGAACCTGGAAGCTTTCGGCGTTTCCAACAGCCATGAGATTTCGCCAGAATGTGGCGGAGATGCCTCGGTAATTGGGGTTGCACACCAGTCCTTTCAACTCGCCGTTTTCGATCAATCGTCCCAGTTCGCAACCAAACTGAAACTTGTTGCGACTGTCATCGATCGACCACGAACGATTGGTTTCCATATAGACGCCATGTTCAATATTCGAAATCATAGCGTCGAGACTGCTGTCTCCCGGTTCAACGTTCAGGTTCGCCATTCGGTCTATCGGTGGCCGGAACCAGTCCGCCTGGCGCGCATTGGCAACACCGGGCATCCCGGCACGCGCCTGCGAGGTGGCACCGCCTAAGGGACGTTTGAGAATACCGTTGTGGATAATGTACTCACGACCAGCCAGCGTGCCTTCATCATCATAAGCGTAGCTCGCCAATTGTTCGGGTCGACCAGGGTCAAAAGTGACATTTAGGAGATCGGAACCGTAACGATAACTGCCAAACATATCCTGCGTGACAAAACTGGTGCCGGCGTAGTTGCGTTCATCGCCGAGAATGCGGTCGAGCTCGAGCGGGTGACCTATGCTCTCATGAATTTGCAGAAGCATCTGGCTCGGCGCCAGCACGACATCCATAGTGCCTTGCGGACACTCGTCGGCACCCAGTAGCGCGACGGCCTCCTCCGCCAGTGATGTCGCTGCCTGGGGAAAATCCAGCGAGTCAAGTTGCTCCAATCCGCCTTGACGGGTACTGTTTGAACCACCGCCCGTACGATACTGGGTTAGCGAACCTTGATTGGCAACGGCTCTCAGTCCAGGATTGATATAATGGAAGCGCTGTTCGATACGCGCGCCGGCGCTGCTGGTCAACAAAATATCCGCACAGCGATAGCCGAGATAAGCCTGCCAATCAACAATGCTCGCATGGATCTTTAATGCCTTGTTAGCATCCTGAAGCAGCGCTGCTTTCTCATCCAGCGGCATCTCCTGCCACCGTCTGGTGACTGGAGTTTCATAGCCTGCTCTGGCCTCGGGTCGTGGATAATCGTTCGCCGTGAGCAAGCCCGATAGGGACGATTGTTGCGCCCACTCCAGGGCCCGGGACGCAGCTTGCTTCAAACCACTGCGGCTGAGGTCGCTGGTTGCCGCGTAGCCACAGCCGTCACCTTTAACGACCGTCAGCAAAGCACCGCGCGCAAGCTGATTAAAAACCGGCTGCATAACGCCCTGACGAACCCGGACCGTTTCACTCCTTTCCGATGTCAATCGCAACGTCCAGAAATCCACCTCGGGCGCAACATCATTGAATTTCCGTGCGATGCTGTAAAGGTATTCATTCATAAATCAAGCCCAATCAAACCTGGTGTCAGGTCTTTCGTTTTGTATAGTATTTGCCATTGATGATTCGGCTTACGCTTGAATAATGCAAGCCAAAATAATGTGCCAGGTCTTTCATTGTGTAACCACCGCTTTGATAGGCCGCACGCATTGCCAGATCTCGCTCCTGATATTCACGGACATAATGATACAACGGCTTTGGCAGTGACCGTCGCTGGCGTGCGGGTATTTCACTGAGGTCAGCATCCTTAATTATCGTTGTCTGCACCTCCTCTATGAAATCGTTATCGCCAAGATAGACCTGGTTTTTTAAATGTTCCCAAATTGGTGGCTGACCGCTGCCTTCCGCCACAAACTGCCGGTACAGGGCGCTGGCTCGCGTTCTGTGAGTAGAAAAATGCGCTAGAATACAACTCGTGTCCAGCCAAACAGGCGCACGATTGTGACTTACAGTGGCTAGAAAGCTGCTCCACGGCCAGTCCGCTGCCTGCAATACCATTCGCGCTCTGACTGGATTCAGAACAGTGTAGCGAGCGACCTCAAGCAGGTACGAGTCCTTTTGTATAATAAGCGCCTGATATCGTCCCTGATAAAGATGTCCGACGCGATCATGCGCACGATTGAAGCGCTTTGTATAAACACCGTTTAACTGACGCATTCCTTTGCTGAGATTCCCATCGGGTGTTTCGACAAGCAAATGATAATGGTTGCCCATCAAGCAATATGCATGGATGATCCAGTTGTAACGCTCACAGACGTCACCAACGATCTTCAGGAAGCCGTGTCGATCGTGATCCGTGAGGTAGATCGCCTCACGCCTGTTTCCTCTCGAGGTCACATGGTAGAGCGCGCCAGGGAACTCCATTCTCAGTGGGCGGGCCACTTATCAACTCCTTTTGACAATCAGTACACGTTGAATAGCTTAATACGAACAGTAACGAATGATCAATCGCGGGCGATACATTGACTTGCTCACGAACGATGAAAGACCTGACACCGAGCTGGTCGCAACAATCACTGGGTCGAATGAAGCTGTCTATTGCGCTGCTGTCGCCTCCAGCGTGCGGAGCACCACTGAGAAAAGATATCCCAGCCAGATCAACAAGGCCCCTGCGACATGCAGTCGAAGGTTACTGGAAAGAGCCAATACAACGAACAGAAACATCATGGCAGCGTTGATTAGACTAATCATGTTCAGGTTCGCGTACCAGTAATCGATACCGAGTATCCATAGTTCGTGTAACGCTAGCATGAGGAAGAAACGCCCACTAAGCTCCAGGTAGTGACCATGGCTTTCAACACCGAGGTCTTCGGGTGCCGCCGCAGTGATGATGCTGGTCGCAAACAGCAGAATCATGGGACCCGAAATCACGTATACAAACTCGATGAAAAGCCAATCTTCAACTTCGAGCAATGCAGTGGTTTCCCAGAACAGACTCAGAAGCGCGAACAGCATCAATAGGATCCAACTGATTTGGAGACGTTCGGGTACCGGTCGGCGCAGGCCACCCGCGATATCTGCGCAGGTCATAAGAGTATTTCCGATCGCGATCCCCAAAATGGTGACAAACATGATTGCGACCAGCAGCGTTGAAGGATTGTCCATAGGTAGGTCCTCGCTCGGTTAGAGCCTTAATTACTGATACATGCTCAAGCATCATCAAGTTGTCAGGGGCATTGCGAGTCGGGCGACGCAATCTCGTGAAACTCGAGAACCTGGCAATGATTGCCGCGTCGCCATCGCCGCCAACAATGACGTATAGGCGCGACAACTACCGAGTGTGCCCGGTTCCTCAGAACATTTCCAGTTGTTGCCCCGGACCGGGCGGCCTGATGAAGTGTGCTGTATCGAGCGCGCTGATTGTCTTATCGATGCCGAGCTTTTTGCTCTTCAGTCGAAAACGTTGCGCAAACAGGTCAGCGTAGGCGCCGCTGCCGGTCTGCCTGATGCCGAAACGCGCATCGTACTCCCGGCCTCCCCGCATCTCGCGCACGATATTCATAATGCGTTTCGCCTTGAGTGGATAATAGGTTTGCAGCCATTCCTGGAAAAGCTGCTTCACTTCATGCGGCAACCTCAACATCACGTAGCTGGCCGAGCGCGCGCCCGCCTCGTGCGCTGCTGTGAGCACGGATTCCATTTCATTGTCGTTCAACATTGGTATCACCGGCGCAAACAGGACTGTAACGGGAATTCCACTTTCTGACAACCGAGCTATCGCCCGCAAGCGACGACGCGGTGCAGTGGCTCGCGGTTCAAGGTGCCGGCATAATTCGTTTCTCAACGATGTCACTGAGAGCGCGACGTGGACAAGATCTCTTTGCGCCATTTCGCGCAAGATGTCGATGTCGCGCTCGATCAGTGCCGACTTGGTGACGATGGTCACCGGATGTCGGTAGTCGTGCAGCACTTCCAGAATCTGCCGGGTTATCTCCAGTTTTCTTTCCGCGGGCTGATAAGGGTCGGTATTGGCGCCAAGCGCAATGACTTCGGGCTGGTAAGCCGGTTTATTGAATGCCTTGCTGAGCAGCCCGGCCGCGTTCGGTTTGGCGAAGATCTTGGTCTCGAAGTCCAGGCCGGGCGACAAATCCAGATAGGCGTGACTGGGCCTTGCATAGCAGTAAGCGCAGCCATGCTCGCAGCCCTTGTAGGGGTTGATGGATAGATTGAAAGGTATATCAGGCGACTGGTTGTGCGCCAGGATCGATCTACTGTTCTCAGCAAAAATCTCCGTTCTCGGACGGCTTGCGTCATCGTCCGGCTCGTTGAACCAGCCATCATCGACTGCCTCGGTTCGCTGTGTCAGAAAGCGTGATTCAAAATTACTGGCAATTCCTCGGCCTTTGATGCCTTTGTGAGTCATGTCGGGCTGATCCGCTCGGTGTCCGCGTTGGTATTGATTAATATACTTACAACCAGACTTGCGCGCAAAACCCTCATGAACTGGTCGTCCCGATTGCGCAAGCTAGCCACGACTTTTCGTTGAAAAGCGTTATGAACCAAACCGAACCCACTATTATTTAAGACAAGAAACTCAATGTGTTAGGCAGCTTTCTTAGGAATTCACTTGAAATCACCTGCTTTCCTGCGGCGTTGCTGGTATGATACCA
>Ga0272441_10014067_pt1 | contig 11414 bp, 8 predicted proteins | sample SSMProp6N_FD_193582 | JGI IMG/M metagenome (GOLD analysis project Ga0272441, IMG submission 193582) | Marine sediment archaeal communities from Little Sippewissett salt marsh, Falmouth, MA, United States - SSM-Prop-6N | ecosystem: Environmental > Aquatic > Marine > Wetlands > Sediment ... | reverse complement strand
CCTCTGGGCCACTGACGATCACGTGCGTGGTCCCGAACCGGCTTGGGATCTCGAGTTCTTGATACCTTGAGTTTAGATAAATGATCAGGGCGGCTCGCGACTTGCGCGAAACCGCCCGATGGTAGAAACTACCAGAGTCACCACACTCAAGGAGTTTCTACCATGGACGAGTTTAACAAGTTAGTCGAGTTTCGTCAAGCCGTCTATGACCACGGACTGACCAGGGCTAAGGATGCTCAGTTTGAGCTGGTGGATGCGCTTCTCCTGAGTCCACCAATACGCTCCTTTCCGGAACTGAGTCTATCGCCTGCATTTCGACGGCAGTGGCCAAGTGTCTACGCAGCAGTAGAAGATGGCAAGCAAGATGTGGAGTGGCTGGAGAGGTACTTTGTACAGCACATCCCGACCACAGGAGTGCAAGTCTATCCATTGGATGGTACGGCTTGGGCACATCCTGGAGCGAAGACGATGTCGGACCGCCAATACGTCTACAGTCCGACGATAGCGGTCAACGGTGGGTCAATCGTGGTCGGACATTCATACTCGGTACTGGCGTGGGCACCGGAACGGAATAGCAGCTGGACGCCATCCGTTTCTGTGCAGCGCATCAAGAGCGAACAGACCGCCGTGCAAGTGGGCGTGGAGCAAGCCAAACGGTTATGCCAGTACCGGAAAGCTACGATGAGCGAAGCGTTGGACATCATTGCCGCAGATGGCAAGTACGGGAATCATCGATTCCTTGCGCCGCTGAAGGATGAGCCGTGCGCTGCACTGGTGCGACTTCGCCGTGACCGAGTGCTATACGGGGTGCCAGGTCCATATAGTGGCAAAGGACGTCCTCGTGTCCACGGAGACCGATTCGCGTTCAAAGAGCCTGAGACGTGGGGTGACCCAGCGGCAATCGTCGAACTGGAAGATGAGCGCTGGGGCAGGTACGATTGCGCCGTTGGGACGACCTACATGCACGCGAGGATGCAGACACACCCTTCAGTGTGATCTTGGTGGAGGCGCACCTAGAACGCGAAAAGCCGAATAAGCCCTTTTGGCTGGCTTACCAGCCACCTCCCAGCCAAGAAGCGGGAGACCAGGCAGTGAGTGACCTTTGGTATTGGTATCAACACCGCTGGCCTGTTGAGCCGAGCATTCGTTTTCGCAAGCAGTATCTGTACTGGACCGTGCCGCGCTTTCACACGCCAGAGCGTTGTGATCGCTGGACAGTGCTGCTCAGCTTGGCACAATGGCAGCTGTTCTTGGCGCGCGATGTGGTCACAGACCAGCCGCTTCCCTGGCAACCTGCGCAAGAAAAGCTGACGCCAGAACGTGTTCGACAAAGTCTGGGCGGACTTTTTCAACAGATTGATACACCGGCAAGCGCGCCCCAAACGCGTGGAAAATCGCCTGGTTGGCCCCAAGGACGCCGGCGAACCCGTCCTGAGCGGCATCCAGTAGTCAAGAAAGGCCAGAAGAAGCCCAAAGCCGCCTGAAGTCGGCACGAAACTCGATTGTTAAAGAGCTTGACTTGTCTCGGATTCTGCCGAACGCGTCACGCTTTGTCTAAACTCAAGGTACGAGAAGCTCAAGCAAAATGGCAGTAGACTTTTCTGCCATCCGTCTTTTCTGTGGCAAGCGGTCTCTCGACGATACACCGGTCTTTGGCAATGGGACAGCGATTGCAGAATCTGCAGCCCTCAAATTGGAATTCTTTGGCCTCGATGTCTGCCATGGCCATTCTTTCCCTATCCCACTTGTGGCCGATCTCAGGAATCGAGTCGAGCAGCAATTGTGTATAAGGGTGTTGGGGGTCAGCCAGAATGGTCCTGGCATCACCAAACTCGACAATGCAGCCCCGATACATCACCGCGATGTAATCACTGATATAGTAGGCCGTAGATAGGTCGTGGGTGATGTACAGGAAGCTCCTCCGAAATTCCTCTTTCAGCGACAGGAAGAGATTGATGACGTTCATTCTTAGAGAAGCGTCAATCATGCTGACCGGTTCATCGGCAACAATGATCTTGGGATGCGGGATTAAGGCGCGAGCAACCGAGACCCTCTGCAGCTCACCGCCGGAGAACTGATTCGGATACTTGCCACGAACGTCTCGGTATTCAAGTCCCACCAAGCGCAACGCTTCCGCCATCGCGTCAACAGCTTCCGTCTTTTCCAGATCGGCGACACGAACCGCCGTGCTATAGAGATAGGCATCCACCGTTCGATGGCTGCTAAACGCCTCAAACGGGTTCTGAAAGATGGGCTGTACCATACCAAAGAACTCACGGTTCGATGGTTTCTCACCTTCTCCTGCGATCTGCCGATCGTAGACAAGGGCACTGCCGGACGTTGGTCTGACCAAGCGAAGAAGCACCTTGGCCAGGGTGGTCTTGCCACTGCCCGACTCGCCCACGACGCTGATAATTGCCGGTTCGTCGCTCTCGACAGTCAGATTCACGTCGTCCAGTGCATTGATCCTGACTCTGTTGAACAGTAGACCGCCTAGCCTATATACTTTGTTCAGATTGCTGGTTTTCAGAATGGTATTCATGATGTTTCGCTACCCTGTCTGTTGATGTGATTCCCAGCATAGTGACAGGCTGCCAAGTGTCCCTGCCTGTACTCGACCAATTCGGGTTCCTGTGCCCGGCACAGATCACTCGCCAGGGGACAGCGTGGTGCAAAGCGACACCCGATCAAGTCCTCCCACAGGCTGGGGGGCCGGCCGGCAATCCCTTTACGTATCCGGTTGTCGCCAATCGAGGGCAGGGATTCGATCAGCATCTTTGTATAGGGATGCAGTGGCGCCCTGAAAACATCCTCCGAATCGCCAAACTCAACCGCCTTGGCAGCATACATGATCAGCATCTTGTGAGCAATCTGGTAATGCACCCCCATGTCGTGAGAAACAAAGAGGATCGTATTGTTCATCTCTTCTTGAATTCTCATTAACAACATCAGAATGCCTTTTTGCACGACCACATCCAGCGCGGTCGTAGGTTCATCTGCGAGAATGATGTCGGGCCTGAAAAAGGTCGCCATGGCCACCATGATCCGCTGTCGCATACCACCAGATAACTGGTGCGGGTAGGCATCGATAGCCTCCGGCGGCAGGTCAAGACTCTTGACATATTCCCGGATTTTTTCAAGGATATTGGGCGTGCGTTGTGCCGAGTCCAGAAAGTCGACAAACTGCTTGCGGATTCGAATGACCGGGTTCAAGGAACTCATCGAGGCTTGTGGGATATACGATATCTGCTTGAACCAGTAATCCTTGATGTTGCGGGTTGCAACCTGTCCTCCGTTCTCGGTTTCGTTCTCGTTTCTTCTGATCTTACTCTCCACTATGTGTCCGGGGCTCATTCCGATTTCGTATTCCACATTGCCCTGCCGAAGTGCAAGGGGATAAATCAGATCCCCATAGATTACTTTCAGTAAGGTTGATTTTCCACAACCGGATTCACCGGCTATACCGACGATCTTTCCGTCTGGGATGGTCAGATTTACGCCATCGACGGCGTCGACCTGTCCTCGAACAGTGGTATAGGTAGCAACAAGGTTATTTAGCCGTATCATGCGTGCCCCCGTCTGGTTGCATACATCTGGTTATAACCCGTTGATGTCAGGAACAGCCCCAGGAATAGCAGTACCGTAGCAACGACCGGAGCCACGACCCAGACGTTTTGTTTTGTAAACAAAGCGTTATAGCTCAATGCCCAAAAGAGGATTGAACCGAGCGTGGGAATTTCAACTTTCGACAAGCCAATGACCGCCAGTGATGATTCCATTGTGATCACCCAAAGGATGGCATTGATAAAACTAACGACCATGTAGGCATAGACATATGGAAATATCTCTCTGACAACGATTTCCAACGTGGAGGAACCTGAAAATTTCGCCATGCTGATGAATTCCCGTTCTCGGATGGACAATGCCATGGATCGAATCGTCCTGGCCCCCCAGGCCCAGCCAAAGACCACAAGGATAATGCCTACAAGCATGAACGAAGTATTTCCCCGCACAAGTGTGGCCAATACGATCAAAATTGGGAACAGTGGGATGGCGATGACGGCATCTGTCAGCGTCATAGTGGCCCTATCAGCCCCGCCGCCAAGATATCCTGAAAGTAACCCTACAGAGCCAGCAATCAGCGTGGTGAAAATACTCACCGTGATCCCAAGTATCAACGAATTACGGATCGCATAAACCAGGAACCAGAAAATATCCTGGCCCAGGCTGTTGGTCCCTAGCAGATGCTCACTGCTGATCGGTAAACTCTTGGCGTATGTGCCTTGCTTGATTGGGTCGACATCGTTGAATAGCGGGAGGAAAAGGCTTCCCAAGACAAAGATGGCGAGGATGATGATGCCGATTCTTAAACGGGTGTTCATTTTCATAGTATTTACCTGTACCGGATTCTGGGGTCAAACAGCGGATAGACCAAATCTATCACGAGCGCAGCCGTAGCGACGGCAAAGATAGATATGGTGATCGTGCCATACATCATGTTGAAATCACCGGCACCCGCGGCAGTTCGCATCAGCAAGCCCATGCCCGGGTAGGAGAAGAGCATCTCTGTGAGCAAGGCACCGTTGAAAATCGAACCCAAAGACAACGAAAGTGCGGTGATTTGAGGAAGAATCGAGTTTCTAGCCACGTAACCAGTCATGATCTTCCTTGAAGGTGTCCCTTTCAGCCGGGCAAAGGTCACATAACCCTCTTCCTTATTCGCAAAGGAAAGCGCCTTCATACTGAGGATATTCCAGCCAAGGCTGCCTATGATAATGGTCAGCGCGGGCAGGATCGAATTTCGTAGAATGGCACTTACCTTTGCCACGGTCAATGGCCCCGGACGAATCGTCGTGGTCAGCGGAAAAAGTTTCCATACGTAGGCTAACAGGAGTATCAGAACGAGTGCCACAATATAATAAGGTATTGGGTATAGTAAGATTCCGAATACCTCCAGCACTGCTGCGGCCTTGCTATCACTGAAGTACCCCGCGATTAAGCCAATCAAATTGCCGAGTGTCCAGGAAATCAGGGTGGTCATCGCCAGTAATCCCAAGGTCCAGGGCAGCGCTCTTGCAATGAACACCATTACAGGTGTAGGAAATCCTGAGAATGAAGGTCCAAAATCGAAATGAAAGATAACACGCTCAAGGTAACCTAGATATTGAGACCAGAGACTGCCCTCCAGGCCATAAATCTGGTTCAGTGTCTCGCGCAGGTACGCCATCTCCTCAGCCGAGAGGCTCTGCCCTGCCGTGGACTGGAGTTCAAAAATGTATTGCTCAACCGGATCGCTCGGCATAAGCCTGGGCAAAAAAAAGGTGACGGTTAGACCGATAAATAGTACCACAAGATATGAAGCAACCCTGCTGCTAATATACCGTAGTAATCCCATATCTCACTCCAAACAAGAAATGATAGGAGCAGCCCAGATCGGGCTGCTCCTTCGTCATGTGATGCTAACTAGTTTCCTGTTGGTTTGATACCAGCGACCATCTCTTTGGCCGAACTCCACCAGGAATAAGGTACTGCGTAGTAGTTGTCGGCCTTGGGGAAGCCCGTCCAGTAGTATTCGTTGGTGGGGATCGTGGTCGGAATGTTCATCATATTGATCCAGGACATATCCGTCACGAACTCCTTCATGATCAAACGGCCATTTTCATAGTACTCCTCCGAATCCTGTTCCAGTGATTTGGACTCCTCAACCAACGCGTACACGGTTTCGTTGTCCCACTGTTGGCGGTTTTGGTCATTCGTCTCAGATGAATCGCCCGGTTTGATGTGGCCGGGCTCAATCTCCCTCCAGGCACCCAGCCAGCTGCCTGGCGTGAAGATACAGTTGGTCCACATTAACTGAACTTCGCGCAGGTTATTGATCCGTTGAACCTGACCATTCTCGGCATTATCAACCTGTCGGACGTTCACCTGAATCCCCGCGGTTCGCCAACTATCAGCCACCGCAAAGCCGATCAACTGCATGACCTTGTTCCAGTCACTGGGGATGGTCAACTGCAAGATCCACTCTTCACCGTTGGGCAGCAGCCAGTTGCCATCGGCATTCTTGGTAAAACCTTCCGCTTCCAGCAGCTTGGCAGCTTCCTCAACATCGTACTTCCACCAGCCAACGCCAAAATCCGTGGTGTCCGCGGGGAGTTCCGCCGGGTCTACGCCAGACTCCTCAAGCGTAGCAGCCAATTCTGCCCCAAAGTCTAGGTTAAACGGTTGGTATCCGTCGTCCAGAGTGAATTCTTCCAACCATGATTGTAGGGGATCGAAGTAGATGGGTCGCAGGATCTGAGTGTCGGCCATTGGCCACGGCGAGACGATCATTTCACCGCTTACAGCGTTAATGCCGATTGTCTCCAGGTCCATTGCCAGGGCCAGCGCCCAGCGGACGTTCTTCAGATCATAGGGGGACTTCTGCATGTTGATCAACATACCATAAACACAGGCATCATCCATGTTGTGGTATGGCATAGTAGGTGCGAAGGTTGTCACTGAGTCGTTAAGATCCTGAACAGCTTTGATAGTGGCGGGGCTCATGAAGGTGTCGACGTCATAGGCGTTCTGGACGAAGGACAGGGAGCGTACTTCCTCCGGACCATAGTCCTTGTAGAGCACGTATTTCGGCATAAAGCCATCTTGATCTAAATCAGCCCATGCCGAACGTTCCCAATCTTCACGCAGTTCCCACAAATGCCAGAACCCGTTGGGGTCGAATTCCTTGACCACGTATGGCCCCAGGGTAACCGGATAGGTGTTCTTGAATTCGCAGGCATTTTCATTCTCAAAAACATGCTTGGGCAGCGGCACGAAGTTCGATCCCCAGGTGCGCACACCCATGTTTTGTTGGAAGTCGTAAGCCGGTTTCTGAGTCGAAACTTCGACCGCGTAGTCGTCAATTTTCTTCCAACTGCCATCTTCAATGTAAGTGACAACCCCACCCACGCGGGTAGCTATGTCTTTACAAGCAAAATTGGTCTCCAATGTATAGATCACATCATCGGCCGTGAACTCGACACCGTCACTCCAGTAGATACCCTCTTTGAGCTTAAATCTAAACTGGGTGTGTTCATCGTTGAGTACTTCCACCGGCCCGGCAGCCAGTTCCCCGTAGGATTCGCCAGTTCCGGTATCCGTCTCCCAGAGCCAACCCCAACCAAGTTCTCTGAACCCACGCCAGCGCGCATAAGCCAACATTGGATTCATATTGCCTGGGTCTGCGGTTTGCCGGTCGAATGTTTGGAAGATCAGTGTTTCGTGCCGCGGCGTGCCGACGTCTGTCATCACTACGTCCTTGGCCTTGGCGGCATCTGCCTCGGCCTTGGCGGCATCTGCTTCGGCCTTGGCGGCTTCAGCTTCCTCCGCAGCGGCATTAGCCTCGGCCTTGGCGGCTTCGGCCTCTTCTGCAGCGGCTTCAGCCTCGGCCTTGGCGGCGGCCTTTTCGTCTTCGCTGGCCGCTGCATCTGCTTCGGCTGCCGCTGCGGCAGCTCTGGCCTCTTCTGCGGCAGCCTCAGCCGCCGCCAGTTTGGCTTCGGCCGTCGCTGCTGCGGCATTGGCCGCATCGATCGCAGCCATATCGGCTGTAGGCGGTGTCCCACAGGCAGGAAGAATCGCCATCAAGCCGATCAACAACACCAACAGGAACAGTCTGTGCTTTCTCATTGCTCTTCTCCTTATGAGTGTGAGTCGGTGTGAATCAAGAGAAACTGCCATCCAAAGCATGCGGCCAAGCTATCGGAGATTGCCAGAGGTTTGCTGAACAGGTGAACCAGTTGTATAATACCAAAGGGTCCGCAGATACCGTTGCACTCTGAGTGCAACAGTGATTTGCCGTGACCTGTCTCAGGGAGATACCGTCGTCCGCCAAGATAGCCGGTATCTCCTTTTTGTATTCCAGCATAGCCGCACTATACCACTATTGACGAAATCAACCCATAGTCACCTCCATTGGCATCCATCGTAGCCAGGACCAGGTTGTCCAAAGCAAAGCCGGCCCGGTTGACTCACAAATGACGGGATGGGGGAATACAAACTCTAACCAGAGTCAATAAGGACAATGACAGTGTGCCGCGATTCAGAGCGATTACCTAGCTCGCAGTGAACTGGTCACGGCCGCGGGCAGTTCACTGCCAGGAATCGACGTTCAACATGTCGCCAAAGGTACAGAGTGGGAAGGATGTCGGCAAATCCGACGCATCTCATAGTCAGCTAGCTGCATATTTATTCAGATATCAGTAGGTAGTCAAAGTGATTGTATCATGGAATCACGGTCTTGTCAAGAATGGCTGTTGCGCGTTTGACAGAACAGAGATTCCATGGTAATATAGGTTGACTAGATAATTGTGTATGAATAAATATTCAAATGAAGCGGAGTTGATATTTGATGTCGATAGACACAGAGGCACTGCACAGAAAAGCATACGAAATCCGGCAGCGTAACTTGATCATGATCCATGAAGCAGGAGGAGGCCACACAGGTGGAGATCTTTCTTCAGCAGACATCCTTGCTGCTCTTTATCTCAACGACGTGCTGAACGTCGATCCCCAGGATCCCCTTGCTCCCAATCGCGATCGCTTTTTTATGAGCAAGGGGCATGGTTCGGCTCTTCTCTACACGACTCTGGCCTTTGCCGGTTTCTTTCCCGAGGAGGAACTTGCTACGTTTATGAAGCCTCTTTCTCGCCTGAATGGGCACCCCAATGTAAGTGTACCCGGAGTCGAGGCGAATACCGGGGCGCTAGGGCACGGGCTGCCGATGGCGGTCGGGACAGCGCTGGCTGCCAAAATGGACGGCGCATTGTGGCGGACGTTTGTGCTGACAGGCGATGGTGAGCTCCAGGAGGGCAGCAACTGGGAGGCCGCCATGGCCGCTGCGCAGTATCAGCTCGACAACTTGACGCTCATTGTCGATCGCAACCGGATTCAGATGGTCGACTGGACCGAGCGTATCATCGGCCTTGATCCCTTGACCGACAAGTGGCGCGCTTTTGGCTGGTCGGTACAAGAGATCGATGGACACGACCACGCCGAGATCATGCAGGCCCTCTCCGCCGTTCCCTTTGAGGCCGGAAAGCCCAACTGTGTGATTGCCAACACACACAAGGGAGAGGGTGTCTCGTTTATCAGAGATCGTGCCGCTTGGCATCACCGCGTGCCGACAGACGAGGAACTAGGGGCTGCGCTGGAAGAACTGAGGGGGTCTGGTTGATGAGCGAGCTATACGACTGCCGCAATGCGTTTGCTAGTACTCTGGAGGATATTGCGCGAGGGGATTCGCGAGTTGTCGCTCTTACGAACGACTCGGTCAGCTCGACCAAGTTGTCCCACTTTGCCGAGCTGTTCCCGGATCGGCTGTTCAACATAGGAATTGCCGAGCAGAACATGGTGGGCATGGCCTCCGGTATGGCCAACGGGGGCAAGATTCCCTTTGTGGCCGCCGCTGCCTGTTTTCTGACGGCGCGGGCGCTCGAACAGATCAAGAATGACGTGGCCTACACGGACACCAACGTCAAACTGTGCGGGGTGAGCACCGGGCTGGCCTATGGCCCGCTGGGAGGGACGCATCACTCTATCGAGGATATCGCGTGGCTGCGAGCGATTGCCAACATGACGATCATTGTGCCCGCCGACCCGCTGGAGACGGAACAGGCCGTTCGAGCCGCGGCCGGTATGGTTGGGCCAGTGTACCTGCGTCTTAGCCGCATGGGGGTACCCGCCGTTCACGATGCGGATTACCGGTTTGAGATTGGCAAGGCCGTGCGCCTGCGGGACGGGAATGACATCACGCTGGCTGCTTGTGGGACACTGGTCCCGCGTGCGTTGGTCGCGGCAGCGATGCTGGAGGAAAAAGGCATCCAGGCTCGCGTCATCAACATGGCCACGGTCAAGCCCATCGACCGCGAGGCTATTGTCGAGGCAGCCGTCGAGACGGGCGGTATCGTCACGGCATAAGAGCACACCATCTATGGCGGGTTCGGCAGTGCTGTGGCTGAGGTCGTAGCGACGACCCATCCGGTGCCGATGCGCATCCTCGGTGTTCCCGGCGTCTTTGCCCCTACGGGCTCCCCCGAGTTCTTGTTTGAGCACTTCCATCTCACGCCGCAGGGGATCCACGATGCAGCACTGGAGCTGGTAGAATCAGGAGAGCGATAATGGGCGAGAATATCCTGGCAATCGATCAAGGGACGACGAACACGAAGGCGTTAGTCGTTGACCCATCGGGGACCGTCCTGGCGCGTGGCTCGCAGCCGACGGGCATCAGCTATCCGCAGCCCGGCTGGGTAGAGCAGGATGCGCTGGAAGTGTGGCGCAACACCCGCGATGCGATCGCCGAGTGCCTGGGTGCCCTAGACGATCCAGACCTGGCAGCGGTTGCGGTGACCAACCAGCGTGAGACGGCCCTGGTTTGGGAGCGAGAGACGGGGCAACCGGTCGGCCCGTGTGTGGTGTGGCAGTGCCGGCGCAGCGCGCCATTCTGCAACCAGCTCAAGGGACAGGGGCACGGGCCCTTCCTGCAAGAGCGCACCGGCCTACAGGTCGATCCGATGTTCTCGGGCAGCAATATACGCTGGATCCTCGAACACACGGAGGACGGTTTCCGTCGTGCCGAGCAGGGAGAGTTATGCGCCGGCAACATCGATGCCTGGGTGTTGTGGAATCTGACGGGAGGAGCGGTTCACGCTACCGACCTGACGAACGCGTCGCGGACCCAGTTGCTCAATCTGCACACGCTCGAGTGGGACGATGAGGTTCTGAACCTCTTTGGCATCCCGTCTGCCGCGCTGCCAGAGATCAAGCCGTCGAGCGCCTTCTATGGTGAGACCGTGCCGCTGGATGGTCTGCCGGGCGGCATTCCTATCGCCGCCATGATCGGTGACTCTCACGCGTCGCTCTATGGACAGGCGGGCTTCAAGCCGGGCAGTATCAAGGCAACCTATGGGACCGGCTCTTCGCTCATGACGCCAACCAGCCAGCCGATCCTCTCGGAGAACGGCCTTTCGACCACCATCGCCTGGGCGTGTGAGAAAGCAACCTATGCCCTCGAGGGCAACATCTATGCCACCGGTGCCGCCGTACAGTGGCTGGGCCAGTTGCTCGGGCTGGACGACCCCGGACCTGGCGTCGAAAAGCTAGCGCGCACGGTCGAGGATACGGGCGGCGTGTATTTTGTCCCTGCCTTGATCGGGCTGGGTGCTCCGCACTGGGTGGAATCAGCACGGGGCACCATCACGGGGCTGACGCGTGGGGCCGGGGCGGGACAACTGGCCCGGGCCACATTGGAGGCAATCACCTACCAGATACGCGACGTGTTTGACGTGATGCAAGCCGAATCCGGCGCACCGCTGCGGACGTTATTGGCGGACGGTGGCGCCAGCCGCAACGACCTGCTGATGCAATTCCAGGCCGATATC
>Ga0272441_10014066_pt1 | contig 11414 bp, 10 predicted proteins | sample SSMProp6N_FD_193582 | JGI IMG/M metagenome (GOLD analysis project Ga0272441, IMG submission 193582) | Marine sediment archaeal communities from Little Sippewissett salt marsh, Falmouth, MA, United States - SSM-Prop-6N | ecosystem: Environmental > Aquatic > Marine > Wetlands > Sediment ... | reverse complement strand
CGCGATCCACTCGGCCTCACGGGCGACCCGGTGGCCGCGTCGGTCCAGTCGGTCGAGGAGGTGCCCTGCTCGTTCGACCCGCTGCTCGCGTGCAAGCTCGTCGAGGCGCTCGTGTCGGATGGTGAACGCCGGGGCGAGGTGGTGTTCCTCGAGCAACCGCTCGACAGCACGATCTCGTCGGGTGACGACATCCTGGTCGACCTCGTCGAGTTGGACGACGGCTCGGTGCAGGCAGTGTTCTACGACTTCGAACGCAGTACCCCGATGCTGTTGCTGGTGATCGTGTTCGTCACCTCGATCGTGGTGCTCGGACGGTGGAGGGGTGTGGGTGCACTCGCCGGGCTCGCCATGAGCTTCGTCGTGATCATCGTGTTCGCCCTCCCGGCCCTGCTCGAGGGAACGAATGCGGTTGCGGTCGCGATCGTGACAGCGGGCGCGATCGCCTTCATCGCCCTCTTCCTGGCGCACGGGCGCGGGTTGGCCACGGCCACCGCACTGCTGTCGACGTTCGCGAGCCTGGCGATCACCGCCGCGCTCGCGGCGGCGTTCCTGGCGATGTCGAACTTCACGGGGTTCGGGGACGAGAACGTCGGCTTCCTCGACGCGCTCGGCTCGCAGATCGATCCCCGTGGACTGCTCCTGGCGGGCATCGTGATCGGCTCGCTCGGCGTGCTCGACGACGTGACCGTCACCCAGGTGTCGGCGGTGTGGGAACTCAAGCGGGCCTCGCCCGATGTCACGTTCGGTGAGCTCTACGGCAGGGCGCTCCGCATCGGTCGCGACCACATCTCCTCCACGGTGAACACCCTGTTCCTCGCGTACGCGGGCGCCTCGCTCCCGCTGCTGCTGTTGTTCAGCGAGGCGAACGAGAGCCTCGGCTCGGTGGCGACCAGGGAGATCGTCGCCGTCGAGATCGTGCGAGCGTTGGTGGGGTCGGTGGGCCTGGTCGCCTCGGTACCGATCAGCACGGCGCTGGCTGCCAAGGTGTTGGCATCGACCACACCGAGCAGTCCCGAACCACCGACGAACCCGGCGGCGCATCCCGTCCCGGTCGACGACCCATCGAACTGACCGACGACCTCCGGGCGAGCATCGAGTCGAATCTCGCCCGACACGATCGTGTCGAGATGCCGCTCGACGGTCGCCGCCATGCGGCGGTTGCGATCGTCGTGGTCGATTCCGAGTTCGGATCCGACGCCGCCGACCCGCACGGAGTCGATGCCGAACGTCTCTCGGTCATCCCGTCCGATGTGTCGGGTCTCGACGGGCAGATGGCCGGGGTCGCAGGCGGGGCGTCGTTCGTGCTCTGCCGTCGCAGCGCCGGACTCAACCGGCACGCGTCGCAGTGGGCGCTCCCGGGTGGCCGCCTCGACGCCGGCGAATCGCCGATCGAGGCGGCGCTGCGCGAGACCGACGAGGAGGTCGGTGTGCGCTTGGAGGACTCCGCAGTGCTCGGTCTGCTCGACGACTACCCCACCCGATCCGGGTACGTGATCACGCCGGTCGTCGTGTGGGGTGGAGCCGAGGTGCACCTCGCCCCCGATCCGGCCGAGGTGCTCGCCGCCTACCGCATCGGTCTGCACGAACTCACCCGCCCCGACTCGCCGCGCTTCGTGTCGATCCCCGAGAGCGAGCGTCCGGTCGTCCAGGTCCCGCTCGGCGGCGACCTGATCCACGCCCCGACGGGCGCGGTGCTCGTCCAGTTCCGGTGGGTCGCCCTCGACGGCCGGGTCAACGAGCGCGTCGTCGACTTCGAACAACCCGTGTTCGCCTGGGGCTGACGACACCCTCCACCCCAGATCGTTTGCGTGATGATTTCGGTGGCCCGGGTCACCGAGAACCCGACGCAAACGGAGGTCGGCGCCGGGTGTAACGGTCAGCGCCCGGAGTGGCCGAAGCCGCCGCCGCGGTCGACGCCGTCGAGCGAGTCGACGACCTGCCACGCGACCGACTCGACGCGCTGGATCACCAGCTGGGCGATGCGGTCCCCGCGATGAACCTCGTAGTCGGCGTCGGGATCGGTGTTGATCAACACGACCTTGATCTCTCCCCGGTACGCCGCGTCGATCAGGCCGGGCCCGTTGACGACGCTGATGCCGTGCTTCACCGCCATCCCGCTGCGCGGCAGCACGAAGCCCCCGTGCCCCATCGGGATGGCGATCGCGATCCCGGTGGGCACCAGCGCCCGCCCGCCGCCGGCGGCGAGTGTCGCTGACTCGCGGGCATACAGGTCGAGTCCGGCGTCGCCCTCGTGGGCGTACTCCGGCAACGGCAGTTCGGGGTCGAGTTGGACGATCGGCACAGGCAGACTCACCTCGTCGATCGTAGGTGCTGCGTCGGGGGACTGACCTCTGGCGCACCACTCAGTCGTCGAGGGTGACGATCGTCCAGTCGGTGAGCGCGGAGGTGTCGCACGACATGGAGGTGGTGATCAGGATCCGTTCGTCGGCGCTGCTCGCCTCCGCGAACTGGTCGATGCCGGCGAGTGAGCACGGCCCGAACGCCTGGAAGCCGCCGAGGGTCAGCTCGTCCTGCCAGCTGTGCACGAGCGCGGCGCCGCCGTTGCCGACCTGGTCGCGCACGGTGGCGAGCGCGAACTCGCCGCGATCGCGGTCGTCGATGCGATCGAGCTCGCGTCGCACCTCGGGTTCCTTCGCCTCCATGAAGAACGAGGTGTCGACCACCACGAAGACCTGCTCGGTCTCGCGCAGCAACGACGCAACCAGCGCGTAGCCGCCGAACACCACCGCGACCACCGCGATCCAGATCGCGAGTGGCTTCACCGGTCGAACACCTGGGCGTGGCTCACGGACTCGTCAGCCGCCGGCGTTGAACAGCGCAGCGATCTTGAACTCGACGTCTTCCTCGCTGGCGTCGATGCTCGCCGCTTCGACGAGCGACGACACGCGATCGAGTTCGTCGAGGTCGGCTTCGAAGCCGACGGTGTAGACCGGGATCCGCAGACCCTCGATCACGTTGTCGACGTCGCCGAACTGGAGGCCGTCGGTGGTCTCGCCGTCGGTGAGCACGACCAGGATCGGCTTGATCTCCGGATTCGCCGCCCGTTGCTCCTCGAGCATCTGCAGGCCGAGCACGATGCCGTCGTACATCGCCGTTCCGCCGCCCGGCGCCAGGTCTTCGGCGATCGCGGCGTAGCGCGCCTGCTGGTTGAGATCGAACTCGCCGATCGGGAGGCGCTTCATCGCCGTGTCGTTGAACTCGACGACACCGACCTCGGTCGTCGGCTTGATGAACTCCCGGGCCGACTGCATGGCGGTCCGGACCGACTGGATCCGGGTGCCTTCCATCGACCCGCTGACGTCGACGACGAACACGGTGGCGACCGGGCGGCCACCGTCCTTCTTGTCCTTCCAGACGTTCTGGACCTCGATCAGCGTCGAGCCCGACGGCACCTCGACGGTCGGTGTGTACGGCGGCGGATCGAAGCCGTAGTCGGCGGCGAGTTCCTGGAACTCGGGCTGGGCGGCGAAGTCGGCGAACACCTGCAGCGTTTCCTGACGAGCCGCGGAGAGATCGCCGACGGCCGCGAGCGGGTTGTCGTGCGGTGCGCCGAATGGGATGAACTCGAACCCGGACTGGAGCGACTCGGTGTTGGTGAACGTCTGCCACTCCATGACGAACGTGTCGAGCGTGCCGGTGTCGTTCTCGACCGAGTCGCGCATCTGCAGCGTCGTGAGCGCCACGAACGGCACCTGACGCTGGAACTGTTCGAACACGCTGGCCACGTCCGGTGACGTGAGGCGCGCGGGATCGCCCTCGGCGATCGTGTCGAGCACGGTGAGCAGGAAGTTGAGGCCCGTGCTGGACGCGAACGGGTCGGTGTAGCCCATCACGAGGTCGCCGGCGATCACCGCGTCGACCAGGTTCGCAGCGCTGAGTTCCCCGTAGGTGGCGCGCAGCTCCTCGGCGGTCTCGTCCTTCATCACGATGCCCGCGACGTTGTCGACCGTGTTCGGCGTGATCTCGGTCATCGTCTCGAACTCGCCGGCCATCTCGATCCAGAGCTGGCTCGACGGCGTGAATCCGTCCGGCAGCTCTTGGCCGCGGGCGATGAACTGGTAGCCGGTGCCCGACGCGATGCTGCGCAGGTCGACGCCGGCGACGCTGCCGTCGGACAGCGTGATGCCGGCGTCGTTGAACTTCTCGGCGACCTCGGTCATCCAGCCGTCGGTGGTGCCGAGTTCACCGGACTTCTCCGTCGACGACCAGATCTCGACGACGGTGTCGGCGCTCGCCGGTGCCTGGACACGGATCGGGAACTCGGTGATCGGGGGCAGGGTGTCCGCGAGGTTGGCGCCCGTGGGCGGAGGGATCGACGCGGTGCGACCGATCGGGTTGTCGACCCAGCCGATGTCGTCGGCGAGTTCCGTGAGTTGGTCGGCCGCGGTCGCCTGATCGAGCGGTTCGTTGCTCTCCTCCCCGACACCGCATGCCGCGGCGACGAGTGCGAACGCGGTTGCGGCGATCGCCAGGCGTCCCACCCTGGATCGTGACGTGCGCGCTCGTGCGGGTCGGTGCACCCTCATTCGCTCTCCTTTGCCGTGATCTCACCGACGTCGATCGCTGAGTCGGACTCCTGGATCCGGGTCGATGCCGTTCGGCCGCGTTCCATGTTCTCGATGGCCGTTTCGCTCTCTGCGGTGAGCTGATCGAGTTCGAGGATCGTGCCCGCCATCGTCGGCAGTGCTTCGCGTCGGTAGCGGGAGATCTCGTCGAGCGCGGTGTCGATGTCGGCGAAGGCCGAGCGCAGCGCCTCCATGTCGAGCATCGTGCTCGACGCCTGCTGATGGATCGCGGTGCCCTGCGTCTTCAGGCGTTCGGCGGTGCCGGCGATCATCGCGGACGTCGTGGTGTTGATCGCCTCGATCTTGTCGAGGACGATCTTCTGGTGGGCGAGGGCGAGTGCCACGGTGACCGCCACCTGCAGCGCGCTGACGGTGACGTCGATCGCACGATCGACACCGCGGATCAGCTCCCGGTTGTTGCGGATGATGATCTCGATCGCCAGTACGCCCTGCTGGTTGACGGCGAGCTGCTGCTGGAGATCGAGCGTGCGCTGGCGCAGCGAGAACAGGATGTCCTCCTCGACGAACTGGCGTCGTGGGTCGTCGGCGGTGATCTCGGTGGCGAGCTTGTCGACCACGGAGGCGTCGAGCGCCTGCGCCAACGCGATCTGGTCGGCCAACAGGTGCGTCAACTCGCGCATCTGCTTCTGATCGTCGCCGAGGGTGACGTTGTCGCGCTTGAGCTGGTCGCGGCCCTTCTCGAGCGACTTGACGATCGAGTCGATCTGGGTCTGCGAACTCTCGTAGCGCATGAAGTAGCGCTTGAGTGGCGTGCCGACGCCGGGGATCCTGCCGACGGCGCGGGTGAACCAGCCGGCGTCGGTGTCGAGGCCGGACGGGTCGAGCTTCTCGACTTCGATGCGCAGATCCGACAGCGACTTGGCGACCTCGCCGCCGTCTTCGGTGCCGTGGGAGATCTCCTTCAGCGGCGCCTGCAGCATCCGGCTGCGGGTGGCCGACCGCTGTTGGAGGTCGCGGCCCATCGAGTCGACCGCGTCGCGCGCTGCGGTTCGGGCCTCGTCGTTCGTCGGGTCGATCGCGAGCAACTGCTCGACCTGCGCGTCGGCCTGTGCGCGCAGTTCGTCGGTGGGCTCGGGCTCGGGCAGGACGAGTTCCGCCCTGGTCTCGGGAACGTCCAGGGAGAGGTTCAACACGGGTGCGGTCGCGGTGCCGGTTCGTGGAGCTTCGGTCATGTCGGTGGGCCTTTCGGGTCGTTCATGCGCTGGCGGTTCATGCGTACTTGGCCGCGCGATCGGCGAGTTCTTCGAGTGCGGTCATCGCCGCCTCGGCGTCCTCGGGTTGCTTGCCGATCGGCACGTCGGCGAGCGCCGTCGTGGTGCGATCGAGTGCGGTCAGCGCAGATTCGTTCTGGGCGAGGAGCTGAGCGATCCGGCGACGCTGGGTCGCACGCAGGTCGCGTCGCCGTTCGAGCGTGTCGCGTTCACGGGTGGCGGAGTCGACGTCGCTGTCGTCGTCGGCCAGCTCGGCGAGGCGACGATCGATGTAGGTCTCGTCGATCGTGCTGATGCTCTCGTGGGCGACTGCCACTTCGTGCAGGTTGTCGAGCGCGGAGGCGAACACCTGCTGCGACGTGGACAGATACCGGGCGTAGGTGAGTTCGCCGGCATCGAGGCGACGCGTCAGCACGTTGATCAGGCTCTGGCGCTTCGACAGCAGGGCATCGAGCTGCTCGGTGGGCTGGGTGTCGGCGAGCGGTGCCAGTTCCGCACGCAGCGCTGCGATCTCGGCCGGGTCGACCTCCTCCACGCGGGGGACCTCGAACTGCAGCTTCGCCAGTGTCCCGGTGGCCGACATCGTGAACGGCCAGGCGGCGGCCGCCACGAGCGCCAGGACGATCAGGATCACGACGAGAACGCCTGGCGGGTCGAGCACGGTGAGCACGAGCCACACGGTGGCGCCGAGCACGACGGCCGCGATCCAGGTGGGCGGGTAGCTGATGACGGAACGCCACCAGCTCTTCATCGCGCCTCGCAGGGGCTCGTCATGTACACGGCACCGTCACGATACCGGCCCCGGAGCATCGGATGACCCCGACCCACCGTCGCCGCCGAATCGGCGGTTGGCTACCGTCGTTGCCGATGGTGCGTCCCGACCGGTTCCCGCTCACCTACGACGAGTGCCGGGATCGGTTCCGGTGGAGCGTGCGTCGAGCGGGTCTCGAGTTCGACGCGTTCCCGATCACGGCGCGCGGTGAGCACGGCCAGGAACTCACGATCGATGCGACGTCGTTCGGCGCGGCTCGCCCTCGGCGCGCCGTGCTGGTGCTGGCCGGTGTGCACGGAGACGAGGGCTTCTCGTCGTCGACGCTGATGTGTGACGCCATCGATCGGTGGGTGAGCGATGGCGCCGACAGTGATCTCGCCGACGACGCAGCGGTGGTGATGATCCACGGCGTGAACCCATGGGGGATGAGCCACTGGCGGCGTCAGAACGAGTCGAACGTCGACCTCAACCGCAACTGGGGTCGCGACGAACGGGTCGAGGTGCCGTCGAACCCGGGCTACATCGCGTTGCACCGCACACTGGTCCCGGGCGGCGCCGAGCCGCCGTCGCCCGAGTCGCTGCTCGACGTGACGCGAGCGATGGTCGAGGAGTTCGGCTACCAGTGGGTGAAGTCGGCGGTCAGCGCCGGTCAGTACAGCCATCCCGATGGTCTCTACTTCGGGGGCGATCGCACCGAGGAGTCGAATCTCCGCGTCGCCGAGATCGTGGCGCAGCGGCTCACTGGCGCCGAGGAGGTGCTGGTGGTCGACCTCCACACCGGCCACGGCGCTCCGGGCACCTACACGTTGCTGTCGCACGTGAGCGAGGATCATCCGGACGACGCGTGGCTCCGGAGGGTGTTCGACGCCGACCGCATCGAGTGCACGTCGGCGTCCGACGCCACGACCGGACCGAAGCACGGCCAGATCGCGAGTGGTCTCGGTGAGCTGGTTCCAGGCGGCGTGTGGCGGACGGTCACCATGGAACTCGGCACGATCTCCGACACGCGCATGATCGTCAACGAACGCGCCGAGCACTGGGTCCACTTCCACGGGGACCGCTCGAACCCCGACCATGCACGCATCGTGTGGGAGCACCGCTGCGGCTCGACCCCCGACGATTCCGAGTGGGAGCGCAGCGCCCGATCCCACGGGGTCGACGTCCTCGACGCCGCCCGCCGGACGCTGACGGGTGCACCAGGAATCTGATCTCGGCGTCGGCGAGTAGGGTCGCGCTCACCAGGCCACACCATGAGGCCCAAACCACAAGGAGGTCCACCATGGGACTGTTCGATTCCATCAAGTCCAAGCTCGGCGGCAACAAGACACAGGTCAAGCAGGGCATCGACAAGGCCACCGACGTCGTCGGCGACAAGGCCGGCGCTCACGCCGACAAGGTGCAACAGGGCGCAGAGGCGGCCAAGGACGCCGTCGACAAGCTCCCCGACGCCTGAACCTCGACGGGCGAGGCGCCCGGGTCGAGTCGTAGGCTCGGCCCGATGAGCGCATCGACGGACGACGCGGGGCGGCCACCGTCGGTCGATGCGCTCGCCCGATCGCTCGCCCCGACCGGGTTGCCGCATCCGATCCTCGTCGACATCGCTCGCCAGTCGATCGAAGCAGCTGACGTCGAGTCGGCGCTGTCGCGTGCGCACGCGTTCCGCCGCTCGCTGTTGACCCCGGCGGTCAACGCCACGGGCGTGCTCCTGCACACGAATCTCGGTCGAGCACCCCTTCGTCACCACCAGGAGGCCGCGGCGCAGACCATCGAGTTCGATCTCGATTCCGGACGCCGAGGATCTCGACAACGGGCGGTGGGGCAGTTGCTCTCACGGCTGTGCGGATCCGAGTCGGCGATGATCGTCAACAACAACGCCGCCGCTGTCCTGCTGGTCCTGGCGGCGCTGGGTGCCAGCCGTGACGTGCCGGTGAGCCGCGGGGAGAGTGTCGAGATCGGCGGCTCGTTCCGGGTTCCCGACGTGATGGAGCAGTCCGGTGCCCGTCTCGTCGATGTCGGCACCACGAACCGCACCCGGCTCGGTGACTACCGGCGAGCGATCGACCGGCCCGACGTCGACGTCGCCATGGTCCTCAAGGTGCACCCCAGCAACTATCGGGTCGAGGGGTTCGTCGAGGAGACGTCGGTCGCCGAGCTGTCCACGTTGGGCGTCCCGGTCGTCGCCGACATCGGGAGCGGGCTGATCGACGCCACGTGCCCCTGGCTCCCCGGCGCGCCGCCGGCCTGGTTGGCGGGCGAGCCGGCAGCTCGTCAGACGCTGGCTGACGGCGCGGCGCTCGTGACGTTCAGCGGCGACAAGCTCCTCGGCGGGCCACAGGCGGGGATCATCGCCGGCCGCGCTGATCTCGTCGAGGCATGCCTGGGACATCCGCTCGCCCGAGCGCTGCGACCGGGCGGGCTCGTCCTCGCCGCGCTACAGGAGACGGCGCTGGCCTATCTCGACAAGCGCGCAACCGTCGATGTGCCGTTCTGGGCGATGGTTGCCGCGCCGGTCGCCGACCTCCGGCGACGCGCCGATGCGGTCGTCGACGCCGTGGTCGACGTGCATCCCGCGGTCCGGGCCACGCCGATGGACGCGCTGCCCGGAGCGGGTTCCGCGCCCGGCATCACGATGCCCTCGTATGGCGTCGAACTGGAGGGCGACCATCTCCGCGCGCTGCGGGATCATGCGACCCCCGTGATCGCCCGGTCGCGCGACGACCGCACGATGCTCGATCTGCGTTCGGTGTTCCCGCACGACGACCCGATCGTCGTGGCCGCCCTGCGTGGCGCCGTGCCGTGACGGTCGTCGCCACCGCCGGCCACGTCGACCACGGCAAGTCGTCACTCGTCCTCGCGCTGACCGGCACCGATCCCGACCGTTTCGAGGAGGAGAAGCGTCGCGGTCTCACGATCGACCTCGGGTTCGCCCACACGACGCTGCCGTCGGGCGCCGAACTCAGCTTCATCGACGTGCCCGGCCACGTGAAGTTCCTCCGCAACATGCTCGCGGGCGTCGGCGGCGTGACCGCGTGCGTGTTCGTCGTCGCTGCCACCGAGGGCTGGAAGCCCCAGTCGGAGGAGCACCTGCGCATCCTCGAACTCCTCGGCATCACCTCCGGCATCGTCGTGCTCACCAAGTCGGACCTCGTCGACGCCGATCTCGCCGAACTCGCGGCGATGGACGTCGCCGACCACGTTGCGGGCACCTTTCTCGCCGACGCTCCGGTGCTCGCAGTGTCGTCGACCACCGGTGCGGGCATCGACAGCCTCCGATCGGCACTCGACGAGCTCGTCGCCAGGTCCGCCGGCGCAGTCGATCGCGGTCGACCCCGGCTGTGGATCGACCGGGTGTTCGCGGCCAAGGGGAGCGGGACCGTGGCGACGGGCACGCTGGTCGGTGGACGGCTCGCGGCCGATCAGGCGGTCGTCACCGAGCCCGGATCGGCATCTGCGCGGATCCGTTCGATCCAGACGGCCGGGCGTACGGTGGAGTCGATCGGGCCGGGCACCCGTGTTGCGGTGAACCTCGCGGGCGTCGACCACCACGACCTCGCACGGGGCCACGCCGTGGTCGAACCGGACAGGTGGCGACTCACCGATCGGTTCGACGCGTCGTTGCACGTGCTCGACGCGCTCGACCACGACGTGTCCCGACGGGGAGCGTTCGTCGCGTACATCGGCTCCGGTGAACACACCGTGAAGCTCCGCGTGCTGGGCCGAGAGGCGATCGCACCCGGCCGCGACGGAGCGGTGAGGTTGTTCCTCGACGAAGCGCTGCCGTTGCTCCCCGGCGACCGGTTCGTGTTGCGGGAGTCCGGCCGCGACGAGACCGTCGGTGGTGGCGAAGTGCTCGACATCGACCCGGTCCTGCGGGCGTCGAAGGCCAGCCCCGACCGCTCGGTCGATCGGATCGTCCGCGAGCGGGGCTGGATCACGGTGCGCGAGGTGGAGCGGCTGACCGGCGACATCGTCGAGCCGCTCGTCGGCGACTGGTTGACGACGCCGGAGCTGTTGGCCTCGATGCACGACGAACTCCTCGCTCGGGTCACCGATGCGGGTCCGGTCGGCCTCGACGTTGCTGGTTTCGACGACCGCGAGCGCGCCGTGCTGGCCATGATCGACGAGATCGTCGTCGACGCGACGACCGTGCGCCTCGCCGACGTGGTCGACCCGTTCGCCGACCACCCGTACCTCGCGGTCGTGCTGGCCGACGGGTTCACCCCGTCGCAGCCCGACGGTGTCGACCGTGGCGAGCTACGCGAACTGGTGCGGCGCGGTCACGTCGTGGTGCGCGATGGCGTGCACTTCCACGAGGCGACGATCGCGGCTGCGGGCGAGGTGGCGGCGGGTCTGCTCGCTGCGCACCCCGACGGTTTCACCGTGGCCCAGTTCCGCGACGCCACGGGCGCCAGCCGCAAGTACGCGCTGCCTCTGGTGGCCGAACTCGACGCCCGCGGGGTCACCCGTCGGCGCGACGACCTCCGCATCGCGGGCCCCCGCCTTCCCGGTCGCTGAGCTGCCGACCAGGCGGTTCCAGGTCAGCGCAGACGTGCGAACTCGACGTTGTCGCTGACGCAGAGTCAGGTGGCGGGCTCGGTGGACTGATCGGTGGGAGCGAGGTCGGTCGCGGACTCGGTGGAGTCCTTCTTGCGCATCTCGCGGTAGTCGCGTGCGGCACCCTCCAGCGGTTCGACGTCGAGGGTGACGCCGTCGATCGCGGCGACACGCAGGACATCGCCTTCGGCGATCGGCGTGGCACGGTTGGTGCGGGCGCGCCATCGGGCGCCGTCGACCTCGGCGATGCCGTCGGGATCGAGCGGACCG
>Ga0272441_10014065_pt1 | contig 11414 bp, 8 predicted proteins | sample SSMProp6N_FD_193582 | JGI IMG/M metagenome (GOLD analysis project Ga0272441, IMG submission 193582) | Marine sediment archaeal communities from Little Sippewissett salt marsh, Falmouth, MA, United States - SSM-Prop-6N | ecosystem: Environmental > Aquatic > Marine > Wetlands > Sediment ... | reverse complement strand
CGCCCACGGCGTAGTCCAACTCCTCGGAGGTGAAAAAGCGCGTGATCTTGCCCTCGCGAGCCGTCTGCATGGTCCCATCGACCAGGATGCTGTTGTGCCCGGCTGTTCCACGGCTGTACACACCCTCGGGCTTGCTACGGAAGCTGCCGTAACCCGGATCGGTGGCGATCCACGTGCCGGCGACGTTGACCACTATGTTGCCCTGCTCGGTATGGTCATGGCCCTCCTTGGAGCTGGAGCACTTGAAGGCCACGAGGGTGTCGTCGTCATCCCAGCCGGTCCTCAGGGCCGCCCAGCCGATGTTCTCGAAGACGGCTGAGTTGGGCCAGGCAGCGGGTGGGGGCGCCGACGCACGGTCGGGGTTGCCATAGACAATACCCTCAAAGTCATTGCCGTCGGTCGCGCCGAACTGCTCGAGCAGCCACCCGGCCACGGAGTTGTCGTAGTTGTTGCTCAGTAGCTTCAGGGTGGTGATGAAGGGCGCCGGGTATCCCCCATCGCAGAAGTTCACGCACCGCGAGCGGTTCGGGCCCAGGAAGTAGGCAATCCATCGGGGCACCACCTCGCCCACATAGGGGTGGCGGAAGTACTCGTCATCGCCGGTCACTCGCTTGAGAACATCAGCGAACCGACTTCCGTGATCCAGCGATGAGGAGTAGGACAACCCCTCGGTGTTGGGCGAATCGAGCTTCTTGTCCACCAGGCGCATGAAGTATGCCTTGGCCTGATCGATGTACTGCCACGCTCGCTGGTCGTCGAGCTCTCCCAGGAAGGCCAGGGCCCCGATGCCCAGGGAGGCATTGAGCAGAATCTCGAGGTTGAACTCGCTTTGCTGCTGCTTGTCGCCGAAGACCCAACTGTACATGGACTGCAGGCCCAGCTTGTCCACCTGCCGGACGATCCGCCGGCGCTCTTCGGGGGTGAACTGGTCGTAGCACACGTCGTAGGCCACGGCCACGCCCAGGGTGATGTGTCCGGTGTCCAAGCAGGGGGTCAGGTTGGGGTGGTAGTCCGGGTCGGTCCAGACGTCCCACTCGATGAGGGACAGAATCCACTCGCGGGCCCGCTGTGCGAAGGCCTCATTCCCGGTGCTGGCGTAGCTCAGGGCCAACTTGTACAGCTCGCCCTCCAGCCGCCCGCTGTATCCCGTCCAATACGGGTAGTGCCCGTAGCTCTTCGCGTCGAAGCCGGGAGGCTCTTCGATTTTGCCCGGCTGCACCGGCGGGAGTGGGAAGGTGACCTTCTTGCCGCCGAAGTAACCCAGGGTATGCTCGGTGAGGCCCAGCAGCTCATCGGCCGCGAATTCCGCCTGCCTAATGCGGGGCAGGTCGTCACTGGTGAAGAACACGCGTGGGTGATCTTGGCGCAATAGGGTCCTCTCCTGACCGAAGGCGGGGTGCAGCACCGATGCCAGAAGGCACCCCAGAATGCAGACTCTTGTCCATAGGTATCTCATCGTCGCTATCCGCCTCCGTAGGTCTCGACCGCGCGGATTCGGGGTGCGGGCAGGCGTTATGGGGCCTGGGACGGGCTCTGCGCAACCCCGCTTGTGCCCGCCGGACGCACTGCCGTGGCTAGCCCTTCACCGCTCCAAGCTGGATGCCCTTGACGAAGAACTTCTGGCCGCCGACGAACAGGACGATGAGCGGTATCATCGCCATCACCGAGGCGGCCATCAGAAGGGTCGTCTCCCGGCCGTAGGTGCTGTCGAAGTACAGCAGTCCGATGGGGAGCGTGCGCAGGTAGTCGTCCTTGATCATGACCAGGGGCCAGAAGAAGGACTGGTAGTTGCCCATGAAGGTGAAGATCGCCAGGACGATGAGGCCCGGCCTGGCCAGGGGCATGATCACATCCCAGAAGATCTGCCAGTGACTGGCGCCGTCCATCTCGGCGGCCTCATCCAGGCTGTGCGGGATCGTCAGCATGAACTGCCGCAGCAAGAAGGTGCCGTAGGCGCTGAAGCACGCGGGCAGGATCAGGACGGTATAGGTGTTGATCAGGTGCAGCTTGGTGAGCACCCAGTAGTTCGGGATCAGCGTAACAAGGCCGGGCACCATGAGCGTGGCAAGGTACAGCAGGAACACCTGGTCCCGCAGCTTCCAGCGGAGTCGAGCGAAGGCGTAGGCCGCAGCAGCGCTGGTGAGCACCTGGCCCAGCGTCACCCATGCCGCCACAAACACGCTGTTGAAGTAGTAGCGCCCATAGGGGATCGTCTTGATGACGTCAACGTAGTTGATGAACTTCCATTCCCGCGGCAAGAAGTGCCCCGATTGCACTTCAGACAGGGGCTTGAGACTTGTGGCCAGCATCCACAGGAAGGGGTACATCATCGTCAGCGCGGTCGCCGTCAGCACGATGTAACCCAGCAGGCGGACCACCTTCTCCAGGGCCGTCCGCTTGCGAAAGGTAGCCGCGCGTCGTTGTGTGGTCTCTTCCATCAAGTCTTGCATGGATTGACTCCCGGCCGGTGACGGCTTGCTGTCACTCCGTTGGGCCTTCCTCTGCCGACCTGCCTCCCGGCTCGCTGTGACTCCCTCTCCCCAGGATCGCGAGCGTAGCTCGAGATCGGAGAGGGTCGGGGTGAGGGGCCTTAAGCGCCCCCATCATGCACCCTCGTGCCTACCGGGCGCGCAACACGCCGTGACTCCCTCTCCCCAGGATCGCGAGCGTAGCTCGAGATCGGAGAGGGTCGGGGTGGGGGGCCTTAAGGGTCGTCCGCATCGCACTCATGGCCCCTAACCACGGCCTCATATATGGTTGCCAAGACGCCCTCCGTGTGTGCGAACACATCTGAGTTCCAGAAGCGCAGGACACGAATGCCGAGGCCTGCCAGGTACTGGTCACGCCGCTGGTCACTCCGACGTTGCGCGTCCTGTCCATGCCCGCCGCCGTCCAGCTCGACTGCAAGCCGGCGAGCATGGCAGTAGAAGTCCAGAACGTAGCCGCCCACACGGTGTTGCCTACGGAACTTGGCCCCCGCCACCTGGCGTCCCCGGAGCAGGGACCATAGGAGTCTCTCCGCATCGGTCGACTGCTGACGAAGAGCTCGACAGCGCCGCAGCAACTGCCTCGGGAGAGCGGCCTTCCTCATGGCTCCGTTGACACCCCCTCGAGCACACCGCTCCACAATAAGCTAACGGCACCCTCACCCCAACCCTCTCCCGATCGGCCCGCAAAGCGGGCCTGGGAGAGGGAGTTGGTCACTGTCGAGAGACCGCTGATCCCCACACACTCAGCCTGCGTTGCCTAAAACGCTGTACGTGTCTGACAGTCGATCGCGCGGCTTCCGCGGCCGGACCGCAGCCGAGCAGCCTACCAACCTGCTGTCGAACACAGACCCGTATCAGCGGGTCAGACGTCAGGATGTCGTGCTTGGCTTCTGCGACAGGCTTCTCAGACCTCCATCTCAAAGGCCGACTTGCCGAACTTCCAGTTGATCAAAGTCATCACGAAGATCAGCAGGAACATGATCCACGCGATGGCCGAGGCGTAGCCGAGTTGGTACTCCTCGAAGCCCTTCATGTAGATGTAGTAGCCCAGGGTCACGGTTGATTCGGCCGGTCCGCCCCGGGTCATGACCCGCGCCTGCTCGAACCCGCCCTGCAGGCCGCCGATGCAGCTCATCACCATGATGAAGAACGTGGTGGGCAGAAGCTGGGGCCAGGTGACATACCGGAACTTGGGCCACCGGCCCGCCCCGTCGATCTCCGCCGCCTCATACAGCTCCGGCGCGATGTTGCTGATCCCCGCGAGGTACAGCAGCATGTTCGTGCCGCCGATGGCCGTCCAGATGCCCATGATCATGATCGCCGGCTTGGCCCACGCGATGGACAGCAGCCAGTCCGGCGTCGTCACGTCCAGTCCGAAGGCGTCGAACGCCGCGTTCAGCATCGTGTTCAAAGGCCCGAATTCTGGGTTGTAGATGGCCTTCCACAGGATGTACAGCGCCACCCCACTGGTGATGGTGGGCAGGTAGAACATGGTCCGGAACAGCACCACGCCCTTGAGCTGCTTGCTCAGAATCACCGCCAGCAACAACGAGCCGGCGATACTCACGGGGATGCCCATCATCAAGTACAGGGTGTTGCCGAAAAACCCCCAGAACCGCGAGTCGGTCAGGAGGTCCTTGAAGTTCTCGACTCCGGTGAACTCCAGAGGCATGGTCTCTGTCATCTGCCAGTTGGTGAAAGCCATCACCAGGCTGAAGGCGATGGGCAGGAACATGAAGACCATGAACCCCAGGAAATTGGGGGCCAGGAACGCCAGCGCAACAGGCCAGTTGTTCTCACGTCGTGTCATGGGTTAGTCTCCGTCAGCCCTCGTCGGCAGTGAGGCTTTCGTACTCAGCCCTCAGTTCGGGGAACTTGCTGATGTGCTCCTGGATCGCTTCGTTGATCTCCTCGGCCGCCCCGGTCAGCGCCTCGGCGGCGGTGAGCTCCTTGTTTCGCATCAGGTCGACATGGCGCTGGAAGATCCGGTCTGTGACGAAGGGATTGACGAACTTGCTGATCTCCTGGCTTCGAGCACAACTCATCTCATCGCGGAAGACCTGGTTGAAGTCCTCCTCCGGATGCTCCGGGTTGTTTAAGAAGCGATCGGTGAACACGTACTTCTTCACCGGCGCGCAGTTGTCGGCGCTGTCGTTGATCTGATTGCAGTAGGCCTCGCCGGCCAGGAACTTCATGTAGTTGAAGGCTTCCTTCAGGTAGCGGCTGCGCTTGTTGAGCACGCTGATGCGGGTAACGAATGTGGTGGCCTTCTGCTTGCTGTGGGGCAGTGGGACGACGCCAATCCTCAGCTTTGGGTTGCGCCGCCAGACGATGAGGCCCCAGCGCCCGTAGCGAATCATCCCCAAGCGCTCGGCATCGAACAGGGTGATGATCCCCTGCCCCCAGCCGCCCGCCGCCGCCATGGCCTCCTCCTCACTGGGGCTGGGAGCGCACTCGTGGACGAACTCCAGGTCCATGAGCCATTGCGCGGCTTGAATCGCCTGCACTGAATCCAGCGTGCACCGGGTTCCATCCTCGGAGTAGAAGCTCCCGCCGTTTTGCCACACGGCCTCCATCAGGTCGTAGCCCATGATCCCGTACGTTTTGTTGCGCTTGCCCTTCTCGTCTTTGAGAGTGACCTTCTTGGCAACCTGCACGAACTCGTCCCATGTCCAGTCGCCCTCGGGGTATGGCACGCCGGCCTCGTCGAACACATTCTTGTTGTAGAAGATGACCCAGGGGCCGGGGTTTGTGGGGAAGCCGTACTGGCGGCCCTCGATCATCATGTTTTCTTCGCAGGCTTCCCAGCAGATGTCGGGGGTCGTCCCGGCTTCCTGTGCCCATTCGGTGATGTCGGCCAGGATACCGGCCTGGTAGTAGGTGTAAAGCTGCATGCGGTTGTAGCAGTCGATGACATCGGGCCCGATCCCCGCCATGGTCTGGACGATGATCTTGCTCATGTCGTTGTTGGTCGGGTCGATGGCCATCTTCAGGTGCGGGAACATCTCATCGAAAATGGCGATCTGCTCCTGGCGCGCGGGGTTATCATCGGTGGTCACGATAATCTGGGTGCGCCCTTCGTGCTCCCGCGTGGGCTTCGTGACCTGCGCGAGCACCGACAGGATGGCCAGGACGGCAAATGTCGCGACAAACAGCCTCTTCATAGCGCTTGCTCCGTCAGATGGGTGACAACCGCCGCCGTGCCGCAGCCCCGGCCGCAATCGGCGGGCTGCCGCGCCCCACGGTGGCATTTCGTGCTCGGTGCCCGGTCTTCCTTCCCCGGCGAAAGGATCGCGTCCCGCACAAAAAAGTGACCACGAATCTCGGTAGCCGTTCGGCGTCATTGCTCGCCCTGCTGGTGGGCAGGTGAAGGGGCTCAAGCGCTTCTGATGGGCGGCACTGGCCCCAACTCCATCCCACGAATGCGGGCTGTCAGTGCACCAGCGGCTGCAGGAACTCTCCCATTACCCGATGAAAGCTCAGGTGGCGCCGATCAGCAGCCGCTGATGTCGGCTCGAGGTTGTCGGGACGAGGATTCGCCTGACGCGCGTGGGCACTGATTCTAAGTCTGTCAAGCTTGGGCGGACGAGCATGGCCTCTCACAATAGGCAAGGAATGGTGCATCGCGATGCTGTTCAGATGGATCACTGTGGCCTCTGCAGCGCTGATAGCCGGTGTGGCCTTTGCCGCACCGGACACTGAGACGGTCGTCCTGGATGACTTCGAAGACACCTCCGCCTGGATCAAGGGCGACCCCACCACCGACATGGAGCAGCGCGAGGTGGGCTACGCGCCCAGCACCCGGTTCGTCAAACAGGGCAAGCAGTCTTTGGCCTTCATGGTCCGGGTGGATTGGTCGGAGAAGCCCGGTGAGCAATACCCCAAGGGTTGGCCTATGATCTCCCGCGTCTTTGAACAGCCCCAGGACTGGTCGAGGTACGACCGTCTGCAGTTGTGGGTCTACCCGGAGACTGAGGCCATGCTGCCCACGCCGAAGGCCCTGCGCTGCGGCATCGGTACGCCCGAGGGCAAGCCCGGCGAGTGGCATAACATAGTGCTGATAAAGAACGAGTGGAACGCGGTCCGGATACCGCTCACCGAGGAGCGTGACTGGACCAAGGTCACCGGCGTGTGGTTCTACGTCGCCGAAGGCTGGTACCAGGACAAGGACAGGATCAACTTCCACCTCGATGATATGCGGCTGGCACGCCTGCTTCGGCCGCGGCTACTGGACTGCGCCGTCACAGCCCGCACCCATCGGCGGGGACAGGCGGGCGAGGTGTTCGTGGCCATGGAGGGACCCGCCGAGGGCACCCACCTGTGCGCCCAAGTCTCGCAAGATGGCAAGACCGTTGCCAACTGGCGGACCGCAATCACGAACAAACGCGGGAGCTATACGGTGCCCCTGGCAGACGTATCGGCCGGACAACACGCCATGCAGCTACAGGTCATCGGTCCCGACGGCGAGGTGGCCGATGAACGCGAGGCCCCCCTGCGCGTCATGCAGCCCCGCAAGCGCTCCTACCTGAACCTGATCACCTTCTATACGGGCCACCTCAAGGACGCCACACCCGAGAAGTTCGCGGTCATCAACGACACCCCCTATGCGGGCGTGGCGGTCGCCCTGGTGGGCGGATATGATGCCGGCCCTGTGCCCGAGTATGCCAGCTATGCAGACCAGATGGCGATGCTCAAGCAGACTTGTCGCTACCACATTTGGCCATGGGTATTCTCGAACCGGATCGTCGGCCGGTCTGATGAGGGAGCAACACACCAGAGCGTGAAAGGGCCCGGACCGGAGTACTTCCGCAAGATCAAGTGCCTGGACCTGGATGATGAGGCCGGAGCGTTGTCGGACATGCTCAAGACCTGGCGCCATGCCGTCCGCATGGCCAAAGAGCTTGGGTCACCGGGGATCGTCATCGACCTGGAGGCATACAACAACTACCGCACCTACGGTGTACAGTATGTGGCCCGGGAGCGCGGTGAGACCATGGGCCAGGTTGCCAGGGCTGCGGAAGCCATCGGTGAGGCCTTAGGCAAGATCGTCCAGGAGGAGTACCCCGAGTGCATCGTGTGGAGCCTGTTCAGCCATCTGAAGCCGGTAGGGCTGGCAGCCTCCGACTACGAGGGTTCCATCTACCCCGTTCCCGGCCACATGACCCTGGGATTCCTGCGATACTGCAAGGAGAACCAAGTCCCGGCGAAGTACCTGTGCGGGGGCGAGGTGGAGGTCGGCTACTACAACGCGAACGTCGAGGCCCTCAAGAAGCGCATCCGGGCGCGCGATGCGGCCCGCGCAGAGATACTCGGGCGCTTTCCCAAGCATTTCTTCCTCGCGGGCACCATCTCCCCGTACCATGACTACAAGATCCTCACGGACTGGATCCAGCGCAGCGCCGGCGATGACCCCGAATTGAAGACGATCGAGGATTTTGGGCCTATGTTCGAGACCCTGTTCGACGCGTATGACTGGGTGTGGATTTACGCATCCTCGGCGGGCAAGACCCAGCCCTACGCACCCAAGAACGCGCAGGCCTACGGGAAGGTCCTGGAGGCAGCGCTGGCGGCCTCTGAGAGTCCTTAGAGTGCCCACAGACCTCCCGACGGAAGGGCCGACGTGTCTGGAGGACGAATAACCTCATTGGCTCACGGCAAACGACCCCGCTTGATATGTGGAGGCCCATGCAGCGCGCAGCCATCGTTGGAGCCGGACTTGGCGGCATAGCGACCGCGGCTCACCTGGCGCGACGCGGCTTCAAGGTTGATGTCTTCGAGAAGCAGCCAAAGCCCGGCGGCCGCTGCGGCCGGGTCGAGATGGGCTCGTACTGCTTCGACGCCGGGCCGACCTTGTACCTCATGCCCCAGGTGTTCGCCCGGACCTTCGCCGACCTGGGCGAAGATGTGGCCGATCACCTTGACCTAATCCGGGTAGACCCCTCCTACCGCGTGCATTTTCACGATGGCTCCAGCCTGGACTTGACGTCCGACCTGGCCGCCATGCAACAGCAATTGGAGGCCATTGAGCCGGGAGCATTCAGACGCTTCCTGAGTTTCCTGGCCACCGGCGAGGAATGCTACTCCGTCTCGCTGGATCGCTTCGTGGGCCGCAACTTCCGCTCGTGGTCGGAGTACCTCAGCCCCCGGAATCTCCCCCTGATGTTCAGGGCGAAGGCCCTGCAGAAGCACTATAGCTACGTGAGCCGCTGCTTCCGCGACCCGCGTCTTCGGGCCGCCTTCTCCTTTCAAAACATGTACCTTGGCCTGAGTCCCTACGACGCCATGGCCACGTACACTCTCCTGCAGTACACGGAGCTCGCTGAAGGCATTTGGCTGCCCCGGGGTGGCATATACCGGGTGATCGAGGCTCTCGTCCAGATAGCCGAGGGCCTGGGGGTGCGCTTCCACTACGGCACGGCGGTGCGCAAGATCACGGTCAAGGCGGGCCGCGCCACCGGCGTCTCACTCGACGACGACTCCTTGCAACCCGCCGACCTCGTCGTCGCCAATGCTGACCTGCCGTACGTCTACGACAGCCTGCTGCCCGACGGGGAGCTGGCACGGCGCCTGTTAAGCCGGCGGTACACCTCCTCGGCCATCATGTTCTACTGGGGCCTCAAGCGCCCGCGAGCCGACGCGCTGATGCACCACAACGTGTTCGTGGCCGATCACCAGTACAGAGAATCCTTCGACCGCATCTTCCAAGAGCACACGCTTCCTGCCAAGCCTTCCTTCTACGTGGCGGCCCCGACGCGAACAGACGCTACAGCGGCTCCCGAAGGCCGTGACGCGCTGGTCGTGCTGGTTCCTGTTGGGCGCATGGATCCGGCATCGCCCCAAGACTGGCCGGGCCTCACTGCACAGGCGCGAGAGGCTGTTCTGGCCGGGCTGGGACGTCTCGGGATCAACGGGATCGAGGCGAGCATCGAGCAGGAAGGCACGATGGCGCCCCCGCAGTGGCACGCAGACCTCAACCTCACCCACGGGTGTGCCTTTGGCCTAAGCCACAACTTCCTCCAGGTCGGGTATCTGCGGCCGCACAACAGACACCCGCGCTATGCGAATCTGTACTTCGTGGGGGCCAGCACCCACCCCGGCACGGGGCTGCCCCTGGTGTTGCTCTCCGCACGCCTAACGACGCAACGGATCATGGAGGACCACCGATGACGCGGCGGTGACCTGGCTGTCCCAGGCGCCTGAAAGGTGCGCGCGCGCGAAATGTCACAGACGCCCGATTGGGAGACCCAACTGAATCAGGAGGCCATCCAGTGCGTCAGGACACCCGGCGACGCGCCTCACATCGCGGCCACTGAGCAGCAGGTGCAACAGGCCTTCGCCGAGTGCGAGCGTATCACCGCCTGCAACAGCAAGACCTTCCATCTGGCCACCTCCTTGCTACCCCGGCCGAAGCAACTGGCGATGCGGGGCCTTTACGCCTTCTGCCGCACCACCGACGACATCGTCGATCTGGGCGGGGATTCGGCCTCTCGTGAGCTGTCTCGATGGCGTCAGAAGGCCGTCAGCCCGCAGGTCGACGCCACCGACCCGGTGATTCTGGCCTGGTCGCGAGTCCGTGGCGACTACAGCATCCCGGGGACCCTTGCACTGCGCCTCATCGAGGCCATGGCAGATGACATTGCTCACACTCGCTACCCCTCCTTCGCCCATTTGGCGGACTACTGCTATGCAGTGGCCGCCACCGTCGGGTTGATGAGCATGCATATCACGGGGTTTGAGGGCGAAGAAGCCATCCCCTACGCTATCCGGCTGGGCATCGCCCTGCAACTCACCAACATTCTGCGAGACGTGGGCGAGGACTGGCAAAGGGGCCGCGTATACCTGCCTCAGGACGAGCTTGCTCGGCATGGGCTGAGTGATGAAGACATTGGGCGCGCTGTGGTCGATGACCGATGGCGGTCCCTCATGCGGCTGCAGATCGCCCGTGCCCGGGAGATGTACCGAGCGGCCTGGCCCGGGATCGCCATGCTATCGCCGGACGGGCAGTTCGCCGTCGCCGCCGCCGCCCACCTCTACAGTGGGATACTGGGCGACATCGAGGCCCATGGCTATGATGTATTCACCCGCCGGGCTCACGTATCGGCGGTAGGCAAGCTCCTGCGTCTGCCCGGGATTTGGTGGCGCGTGCGACGGCTGGCTGGATCGCCGACATCGGGCAGAGAATAGCCCGTTGGGGGGCGGTCCAACCCTCTACCTGTGCGAACAGGACGCCTGGCGAACCTACAGCCTTTGGGTAAAGGGGGATTGGCCATGTTCGCAAGCCACGGGGGAAATCCGTGCGAGGCCATCGTGCAGAATACTCTCGTATGGGCCTTCTTGTGTCTGTCCTCAGCGGGCGTCTACCTAGCGAGGCGTCCTAAGGAGGGGCCCCGCGCCTTCTCGCTCACGATCGCCGTTTGGGGCGGCATCTACTTGGTCTTCGGGATCCTGGGAGTGGCATGTCTTCTCACAGGGCCGATGGACGCGGCTGCGCTACGGCGGCTGCTGATGGCCAGCGGGGCCATAGGCGCCGTGTGCGTCCTCGCGGGCGTAGCGCTGCTGACGCGACCGCGGGATCAGCTAAGGGGCACGGGCGCTGCGCTCGTCCTGCTGGGCGCTGCACGGTTGATCCTGGACCTGTATGACACCCAGGTGCTGCTGGCGTCCTGAGCCGGCCATGCCGCCACGTCCGCGGAGACAGAGGGAGCTGCAATGCTTGGCGACGGCAACGGCTACCGCGGGGATGACATCGCCCTGCAGCTCATAGTCTGGGCGGGCCTGTGCATCGTGGCATCCGCCATCGGCCTGCTGCGGGCGCGGCGGGAGTACTCCCGCGCCTTCTGGCTCATGACTGCGTTGTGGGGCGCCATTGATGCGGTCTTGGGAGTGGCAGGCCTGTTGGGCAAGCCCATGGAGCCTGCCGGCCTG
>Ga0272441_10014064_pt1 | contig 11414 bp, 9 predicted proteins | sample SSMProp6N_FD_193582 | JGI IMG/M metagenome (GOLD analysis project Ga0272441, IMG submission 193582) | Marine sediment archaeal communities from Little Sippewissett salt marsh, Falmouth, MA, United States - SSM-Prop-6N | ecosystem: Environmental > Aquatic > Marine > Wetlands > Sediment ... | reverse complement strand
CGTGACCAGGGCCACTGCCGTGACGGTCAGCGAGTCCACCGGGAACGTAATGGTCTTCAGAGGAGGTAAGGCAATCCTGGAGGTGGAGAAGATCAGGCTGGGAAGGGCTCCTGCGCGTGGAGCGGATCTGCGACACGAGTAGTGAACCGGTCCAGGGAAACCCCGGGTCGTCCTTTTATAAGTATTTTGAGTTCTTTGTCTTTGAAAATGAGTGTTACGTGAATGTGATCTTATAAGGATTCTCTCAACCTGTTAACCATTTGGTCAAAAGATTTCCAGCGTTCGAACTTTTTCGGGGGTTTTTGTGTGATTAGGCATGTTGCCCCTGAAAAAGTGGTTAACAGCCCTTTTCAAAAATGGAAGGATGAGAATTCGTAACTAATGTAATATCAACGGTTTAAACCATTCTCTCCGAGAGAGAGTTCGCGGAAAGAGTTGCGTTCGGGGAGCCAGTCATTATCTCGAACTATTCGAGACCATATAGTTAACAGGATGGCCCGGCACGAGAGTGTCGGGCTTTTCTGTTTATATGTGCAGTGATACAAACACTTATGACGGATTCACTGCGCACCCCGTTTTTCTAAACCCCTCTCTCTTGATTTTCGGGCTCCGGTCGGAATAGAGACTGTTTCGGTCGGAACTCAAAAAATAAGCGAAAAACTCTCTCACTCTCTGGAGAGAGAAAAAAAGTGGTTAACAGGGTTGTTTCAGTCGGGGTGCGAGAGTAATCCTTTCACGAAATCAGTTTTTACGTATTTCTTGACTCTCTACTGGTCCGTGATATAATTTTTTTTAGATTTCCTCAAGTGATCCACTTACCCCGAAAATATCTTCCAAGAGGAAAATAAGGTAAGAATGCAATAATGTCTTTTTGATAATTGTTTTGGATGAGATCCTAAAATGAACGATAAATCTAATGATAATCTGAAAATTGAATTCACTGTAGGAGAAGGGGTTGAGATAAAGGGAATACATTATGAATTTAAATAAAAAACGGGTATTCATAGTCAGTGTTGTTATAGCGATATTAGGCATATTCGGCATAATGATAACATTTAGCATAATAAAAGCAAATATATCTAACTCAAAATTGTACATTTTTGGACGTTCGATGAATGAATTTGAAAAGATAATAAAGCCTCTATTGATGAAGTTCTATAATCAATTGAAGATTGAAGATAGAGATAATTTGAATAGAAAATTTATAAAGTATGTTGAAGGCAATGTTGGGACACAGTATTCCTCTACTCCTCCAGTTGAAGGTTATACTCATCCCTACGACTTCTGTATTCATTTTATGCTTCCTCAAAAACTATATTCGGAAAAACCTGTAATTATTGCCTATAGTTCATATGAGAGAGAGATAGAGAAATCCAATAAGAATTATCAGATAGATAAGAGAGAGGCAGAGTTGGCACAAACGAAAAGAATTGTGTTATTTCTTTACAAGTCAAATCTTGAAGTAGGATTCATAGAAAAAGGCATATTAGAAAAAATAATGGATGGAGATATGGCGAAAAAAAAGCCAGATGTATTTTTCTGGTGGCTAAAAGGGGAATATGAAGCCCCATAGGCTATTAATATATGTTTTACCTTTATAACACTAAGTTGGTTTCAATACAGATAATTCTTGACTACAATATTCTTCGAAAATACAAATTGAAAGAACAAGATATTATGATATTATAAAGTTTACAACTATTGTCTTTTTAAGCAGATTCTTCTATCGTTCAAAAATTTCTCGCATTCTCCTGCCCCCCCCCCACACCCCACCCGACACTTTTACCTCGAACTCTGGTATATAGTATGTAACCCGGATACTGTTAACCGGGCTGTTTACTTAACGCCCTGTCTGCCGTGCTGAATGGCACAGGCAGCCGGACAACGCTCCGGAGGCAGAGCTTTTACTATCTGACAATATATGGTTATTAAAAACTTGACAAATAAGTGTATTGCATTATAATACTATTTATCGCAATCAATAATTAATTTACACAGGATATATATCGGTTAAGATGAAAACAGACCATAAAATCATAATCGGCGATGCGAGAGATATGAGCCAAATCCCGGATAAAACCATTCATTTAGTTGTGACCTCACCCCCATACTGGCAGTTAAAAGATTATGGGAATGGGAATCAGATCGGATATAACGATTCCTACGAAGAGTATATAAATAATCTTAATTTAGTCTGGAATGAGTGTTACAGGGTATTGGAAAACGGATGCCGTCTCTGCGTTAATATCGGTGATCAGTTTGCACGGTCTGTGTATTACGGTAGATATAAAGTAATCCCAATCCGTACTGAAATAATCAAATTCTGTGAAACAGTCGGCTTTGATTATATGGGGGCGATTATTTGGCAAAAGGTTACCACTACCAATACTACAGGCGGGGCAACTATTATGGGGTCTTTCCCATATCCGAGAAACGGCATACTGAAAATAGACTATGAGTTTATTCTTATATTCAAAAAAGGAGGCAAACCCCGAAAGGTAACCAAAGAAATAAAAGAAAAATCAAAGATGACAACAGAAGAATGGAACACGTTTTTTTCAGGACACTGGAATTTTCCGGGAGAAAGACAGGACAATCATCTGGCAGCTTTCCCTGCCGAACTCCCTTTTCGTTTGATAAAAATGTTTACCTTTGTCGGTGATACAGTGCTGGATCCTTTTCTCGGAAGCGGGACGACTTCTTTAAGTGCAATGAACCTTAAGAGGAATTCAGTCGGGTATGAGATAAATGAAGAATTTATTCCTGTAATTAAGGATAAACTCGGGATTAATGCCCCAAGTATGTTTCTGGATCCCGAAATAAAAATAATACATCAGGAGAATATTGAAAAGGATTTTAATGGGAAGATCGACAAACTTCCTTATATTTTTCATGATTCTGTCAACATGGAAAAGAAAGTTGATCCGAAGAAACTTCAATTCGGTTCGAAGATAGATAAAAACAGCGGGAAGCGGGAGAAATACTATTCAGTAAAAAATGTTAAATCCCCTGACTTGATAGAACTGGATAACGGCCTTACCGTTCGGTTGATCGGCATTAAGCCGAACGGGGGAAGAGAACATGAGGCAGTTAAATATATCAGGGATAAAACAAAGGGTGAGAAAGTATATTTAAAATATGACAGCGAAAAGTACGATAACGATGATAACCTGCTTTGTTATCTGTATCTTCAGAATAAGACCTTCATTAATGCGCACCTGATCAAGGAAGGATTGGCTGGTGTGGATAACAGTATGGACTTTAAACATAAAAACAGGTTCAATAAATACCAGGAACTATGCAATGCCTAAAGAATGGATTCTAAACAGTGCAATGAACCGTTTTCAGCTTAATTTTAAGCGGAATGTGGGAGCTGTATCAGAAGAAATCAGAAAATGCAGCCCGAAATCTGTGGGAGAATGGAAAAAATACTATTTTAAAAATGTCCGCAGCAAGGAACATATAGAAGAATTAGGAAAAAAATTGTATGTTAAGATAACTGAAGTTATATCAGCAGAAGTTGAAGAAATTACAGAAGAAGATTGCCTCGAATATATGTACAATATGGTTATTAACAGAACGTATGACGGATACATGACAGAAATAACAACAATATACGGACAATTACAGGAAATACTGGGATTAAAGATCGAACCTGCACCTGATGAATGGGACAGGCTCTATAATGTGGACTTTTTTATTAAAATAAACGATAGCCATATTGGTCTCCAAATAAAGCCGATCAGCGGAGTGTCTCATATCCCGCAGATTTACAAGGAAAGAGACCTCCAGGAAACAACTCACAAGAAATTTCAGAAAGAATTCGGGGGTAAAGTTTTTTATATTATTTCAATCAAAGAGGGAAAGAAAAAGGTTATTCATAATACTGACGTTATTCCTGATATCCAGGAAGAAATAAAACGGCTTGAAAAAAAGCTATAGTTTCAAAAAATGGTAACCCTCCCCCTGTTAACCACTCGGTCAGAAAGTTCGCGCCGTTCGAACTTTTCATTCTCTGGTTAACAGGTTCACCAAAAAAGTGTTTAACAGCTCTGTTTTTCAGAGAGCATCCCCAAATTCATAAGTAGATTAATAATAACGGTTTATGTATTCTGACCTTAGAGGGTTTTCGTGATAAGAGTTACTTTCGGGGAGCCAGTTAATACGCCCGGCGAACCCGAAAGGGGACGCCGGGTTTTTTATGTATTAACTGGCTCCTTGGTAGTACTCGAACCAAGCGAAGAGGTTTTTGGAGAAACGGTGCGGTTTCTCTAAAGGGATGACATCCGATAAGTTCGGGGTTGAATTCTATGGTGTTGCTGTGAAGGAGTAAAAGGGACTAAAATCATGCAAGAACGAAGACACGACATCGATTGGCTGCGGGTCCTGGCAATAGTGTTTGACAGTTTAATAAAAAAAAATGTTTCTTTTTTGACTTTTTATGGTATAATATACTCATACTATAATATTGTAAGTATAGTATATATTCTTTTTGTTTTTTAAGGAATCATTGAATGGCTGAAGGGACAGTAAAGTTTTTTAATGCTGAAAAGGGTTTTGGGTTTATTGAACCGAGTGATGGCGGAAAAGACCTGTTTGTTCACAAATCTGAGATTCAGGACCAGCTTGCCGAAGGTGACAAAGTTGAATTCGAAATCGGTGAAGGCAAGAAGGGACCTTGCGCAACTAGCGTAAGAAAGGTATAAGCAAGATAACAGTGACGGCTTAAACGTCGTTGCAACCTGTCTGAAACGAGCACCCCTGGTTTATCCCGGGGTGCTCGTTTTTTATTAAAAAACATGAAGGGTGCGCAGCTGAACAGTAAGGGGATCGCTGACCTGGGGGCCGAAAGAGAAAACAAAAAAATATAGGCAAGAAAATAATCTCCGGTTATTTTACTGGTATTATCAGCTGTATATGGTATAATAGACCGTGAAGAAATATATTTTACCAGAATGAAGCTGGCCCCTGTAATCCCACCTTCGGTGATTGCCCACGCAGTGTCTGTATTTGTTTTATTGAAACCGGCCCTGCACATCTGCAGTTTGCATTCGTAGGAATTCGCGGTTTCACAAAAAGGATACTGCATGAGCTTTGAAGACTTTAACCTCAACTCGAGCCTGCTCCCGGCAATCGAGCAGGAAGGACTCGAAATCCCCACACCGATCCAGATCGAAGCTATTCCCGCAGCAATCGAGGGGCGTGATATTATCGGTACTGCCCAGACCGGTACGGGCAAGACCGCGGCTTTTGTCCTGCCGATCCTCAACCGGCTGCTGACCGGGCCGCTCCGCAGAGTCAGGGCACTTATTGTGACTCCTACACGGGAACTGGCACATCAGATCCACGACATGACCAGGGCTTTCAGCAAGGGGACCAGGATACGGTGTTCCACGGTCTACGGAGGTGTCAATGCTGTTCCGCAGATCAAAGCACTGAAAAGCGGTGTGGAGATCATCGTTGCATGTCCGGGGCGTCTGCTCGATCATATTGAACATGGCAAAGCCAACCTGAGCGGCGTGGAGGTGCTGGTCCTTGATGAAGGTGACCGGATGCTTGATATGGGTTTTTTGCCTGATGTACGGAAGATACTGAAATACGTTCCGGCTAAGAGACAAACTATGCTTTTTTCGGCTACCTTTCCCCGCGAGATCGAACAGCTCGCTAAAGCAACCCTGCATGATCCCAAGCGGATAGCAATAGGGCTTGCCAGGCCGGTTTACACGGTCAGCCATGCGCTGTACCCTGTGCCCCAGCACCTTAAATCCCGCCTTCTTTTCAAGATCCTGGAGCATACCGACACTGAGTCAGTCCTGGTATTTACCCGTACCAAGCACAGGGCCAAGCGGCTGGCCGGACAGCTGGACAAGGCCGGTTACCGGACGACCAGCCTTCACAGCAACCGTACACAGAATCAGCGTCAGAGTGCTCTCAAAGGTTTTAAGCGGGGTATTTTCCAAATCATGGTGGCTACTGATATTGCTGCACGGGGGCTGGACATAGCGAGTGTTTCACATGTCATTAATTTTGACATGCCTGATACGGCTGACGCCTATATACACCGCATCGGACGGACCGGTCGGGCTGAGAAGACCGGTGACGCTTTTACTCTGGCCGCCCCTGAGGACAAGGCCATGGTCAAAGCACTGGAAAAAATTATGGACCAGGATCTTCCCCGGATGAAAATGGACGGTTTTGATTACGATGTCAAACCGCACCGCAACCAGACTCCCAGGGGGACCTATCCGCAGAAAAAGAGATCTGCTTCTGGAGATCCCCGGAAAAACCGCTCAGGAAACAAGAAACAGTCACGGCGGCGAAACCGGGGGTATAAGGGCGGAAGAACGGGAAGGCAGAAGGGTTGAAAGAAAGATTCAGAATGCCGAACAAGAAACGAAGAAAAGATATCCGCAATGTTGCGATAATCGCTCATGTGGATCACGGAAAGACAACACTTGTAGATGCACTATTAAAACAGACCGGTGCTTATGAGTTTAAAGAGGGTGAGAAAAACATAATGGACTCGAATCCACTTGAAAAGGAACGCGGCATAACAATCTTTTCAAAAAATGCCTCTTTTGTATATAAAGATGTACGTTTCAATATTGTAGATACTCCGGGGCATGCTGATTTCGGCAGTGAGGTTGAACGGATACTGAAGATGGTTGACGGTGTACTCCTGCTCGTGGATGCTGTTGAAGGACCTATGCCGCAGACAAAGTTCGTGCTTATAAAATCTCTTGAACTTCATCTCAAACCGATACTTGTCATCAATAAGCTGGACCGTTCCACTGCAAGACCTGATGAGGTTGCTGACATGACCTTTGATCTTTTCTGTGATCTTAACGCAACTGATGAACAGCTTGATTTTCCGATCGTATACTGTTCCGGCAAGGAAGGGACGGCAACTATGGATATTGAAGATGAGGGAACGGACATGGTTCCTCTTCTTGACACTATACTCCATAGGGTCCTTCCTCCTGAAGCAGACCCGGACAAACCGTTCCAGATGCTTGTTACAATGCTTGACCATGACACATACATAGGCAATATCTGCACAGGGCGTATTGTTCACGGCAGTATCAGAAGCGGGGAGCAGATGGCCCTTGTACAGGGCGACGGTTCAGTCAAGCAGGGAAAAGCAGTAAAACTACTCATGTATAAAGGGCTTTTCAGGATAGAGGCAGAGAGCGCACGGGCGGGAGATATAGTATCTATTGCAGGAATGGATGACGTGAAGGTCGGAGAGACTCTTGCCTCAATAGACGCACCTGAAGCACTTCCAAGGATAGATATTGATGAACCTACAATATCAATGGTCTTTTCACATAATACAAGTCCATTGGCAGGCAGGGACGGTGGGAGATTTCTTACGTCGCGTCACATTAAAGAGAGGCTTGAGCGGGAAGCACTGACGAATGTGGGGATTAAACTGGAACCTGTTCCCGGTTCGGAAAAGTATAAGGTTTCAGGAAGGGGAGAGCTCCATCTTTCTATATTGATAGAGACAATGCGGAGAGAGGGGTATGAGCTGGAACTCTCTCCACCGCAAGTGATACTCATAGAAGAAGAGGGAGAGATCCTTGAGCCGTATGAGGAGGTCCTTATAGAGGTTGATGAGGGTTTCCAGGGAGCGGTCATTAAAGCGTTCGGTGCAAGAAAAGCCGAGATGAGGGAGATGAACGTTACTTCAATAGGTACTATACGGATGATATTCATCGTGCCGACTAGAGGCCTTTTGGGATTCAGGAGCGAATTTCTGATGCTGACGCGGGGAACCGGGATCATGTACCAGAACTTCCACAAATATAAAAAGTATAAGGGAGAGATCGTTCGCAGGAAAACAGGGGTCCTTGTATCAATGAATGCAGGAAAGGCAATAGGGTTTGCGCTTTTCGGGCTTCAGAACCGGGGAGAGATATTCATCAATCCGGGTGATGATATATATGAAGGTATGATCATAGGAGTACACAACAAGGGGGGAGATCTTACGGTCAATGCACAGAAGACAAAAAAGCTGACCAGTATGCGGTCAACTGGAGCCGATGAAGCCATAGACCTCATTACACCGCGTGAAATGACGCTTGAGTTCGCGCTTGAGTTCATTGAGGATGATGAACTTGTAGAGATCACACCAAAGAATATTCGATTAAGAAAGAAGTACTTTACTAAAAAAGAGCGGAAATCACAGGCCAGGAGCGGAATTTTATAAAACCGTAGAATGCATGAAGGCCTGCGGCCGTGGGGGTGTTATCATGGGAGAAAAAGAAAAACCTGATAGCCATTATTAATTGGTTTTCCAGGAAAAACGGGTAATTTCCAAGAAAAACGTGTAAAAACACATTAGTTACGTGAAAAATGGGTAATTTGAGGAATATTTTTTGCAAAATAATAGAAAAAATACGGAAATAATTTGACACAGGCAAATTAACGCTATACTATTTCTATTATCGTTTTTAGTAGACATATTATGGCAATTATTTGATATAGGCAAATTATGGCACAAGAAAAGCAAATAAATACAAACCTTGTAAGAAAGCTGGCAAGAGAGGGAGATCGTATTTTTACGATAGATCGGGCACGCCAACTTGCACCTGAAGTAGGTCTTTCAGCGGGGTATCTCATCGAAGTACTTCATTATCTGACTAAGTCAGGATGGCTGGTGCGTCTGAAGAAGGGACTTTATGCCATATCGGGTACGGTGCCCGGTGTTTCACCGGTGCACGAGTTTGAAATTGCTATGGCGCTTGTAACTCCTGCTGCTGTCAGTCACTGGTCCGCATTCAGTTATCATGGTCTGACAGATCAAATACCACGAACCGTTTTTGTTCTTACGACTGCACAGAGCACTATTCCTAGGGTGAGAAAGAATAAGGGTAAGAGTAAAGGGTATCCGATTAGAGGTGTATTTTATAAGTTTATTCAGATTAAGCCTGAACGGTTCTTCGGAACAGAAAAGATATGGATAGGAGAGGCACGTGTAACGGTCACTGATCTTGAAAGGACACTTCTTGACGGTTTGGGAATGCCGCGGTATTGCGGGGATTTTGCTGAGGTGCTTTATGCTTTTGAATTGAAGGCCGATGAAATAAATATTGACCGTATTGTCAATTATGCTCTGAAGCTTGATGTATCACTTGCCAAGCGTCTTGGATGGGTCCTGGAAAAGCAGGGAGTAAAGCCGGACCGGCTGGAGGCTCTTGCTGATGTACCTGTCAAGGGCTACAGACAGCTAGACCCTTCAGGTCCGCGCAAGGGAAGGTGCAATACCCGCTGGATGATCCAGGAAAATCTTTACAGATAATAATATATCCGGAGTTTTCATGAAACCATTAAAGACACGTCTTCAGGAAGCGAAGAAACGTCTTGCCGTAATACAATGGCAGATTATTGAGCGGGATTATCTTCTGTCCTGGGTCTTGGCAGGAATAAGCCGTACTGAAGTATTGCAGAATACCCTTGTGTTCAAGGGAGGAACTGCTCTGAAAAAATGTTATTTCGGTGAATACCGTTTTTCCGAAGATCTTGATTTTTCCGGACTTCAGGGAACACCTGTTGGTGAAGATATGGAAGAAGCTGTCCGCAATGCATATGTGGAAGCTTCCCGTCTTCTTGATGAGTATGCTCCTGTTGAGATATCATGCGAACGATACGAGGAAAGAGAACCGCATCCGGGCGGACAGAAGGCCTTTATTGTCCGTGCCAGAATGCCGTGGCAGAACACGCCTCTTACTCGTATCAAGATCGAAATATCAATGGATGAGAAAATTATCAAGCCTATTCAGAAATGTAAAGTCATTCATGAATATGGGGAACCACTAGAAGCCGAACTCAATGTATATGCCCTGGAGGAAATCATTGCTGAAAAGCTTCGTGCCATACTGCAGCATGCTGATAAAATTGAACAACGGGGATGGGGGCGTTCACGAGCTCGTGACTTCTATGATCTTTGGCGGCTGTTCGGAACATATACCGGTCATATGGACCTGACTGATTTTACTGTTTTTCTGAAGAAGAAGTGTGAAGTTCGGGATGTGACATTCTCCGATCCTGACGAATTCTTCAGAAATACAATGCTTGCGTATGTAAAAAAGACCTGGGAACAGTGGCTTGGACCTCTGGTTCCGAATCTGCCATCCTTTGATACGGTCATTACTGAGCTGCGGCCCCGGATTCATGCACTATTTGAATAAGTGAGTGCTCGAGGAGATCCAATGGATATTGAAACAGATTTTGAAAAAATATTTGCTATAGGTGATTCAAAAGATGAGGAGAATGTTAATTTTAGGGCTTTTATGAAGTGGTATGGAGGTTCTTTGGAGGAATTTGACCGGATTGTCCATGCTTTGTACAAGCAGGTTGAGCCTCATATCGACTGTACGAAATGCGCCAACTGCTGTAAGAACAGGAATCCGCTACTGATTGAGGAGGATATTTCCAGATGTGCTGCTGCAAAGGATATGACACCGAATGAATTCAAAGAGAAATACCTTGAAGAAGATGAGGAATACCAGGAAGGATGGTTCCTGAAAAAACTCCCGTGTCTGTTCCTTAAAGATAATGTGTGCATGATTTATGAAGACCGGCCTGAAACCTGCAGGGAATATCCGCATCTTCACACAAAAGAACAGTTAACAAAAACCTGGAAATACGTAAACAACTATTCAATCTGTCCTATAATGTATAATGTAGTGGAACTTTTAAAAGAACACCTTGACTGGGATCCGGAATCCTTTGATATAGACAAGATGTATTGATTCAATCCTGTATTATTTGCGTTTAGAGGGGATTCTGTTGCTGAGACAATCCGGTTTTCTTCCCAGTTCCAACACCTGCCGTTTATTTCTGTATTTAATATAAAAGGGGAGATTTTCCCAAACTGTTAATGATAAAATGGTTCGCTGCGAGGAACACTTGGGGACCCAAAATACAAGTCTCGAACTTTCGGTTCGGGACAGTTAACAAGAGCCCTGGGCCGATGGTGCCCGGGGTTTCTTTTTTATATGTCTATTACCTCAAAGACTTATGACGGTTTCCCTTCTGAATACCTGTTAAATATCCCGCTCTCTGTTTTCCGGGGATCCGAATCGGACTATCATAGTTTTATCCGCATAGTTCTTGACTTTGCACTGACAAAGGCTATAATTCTTTACAGATTTTCCCCCGGTGATATTACTATCCATGGCCTACCCTGCCGTAGTCTTGACGGAAGAGGGTTGTTTTTTATGCGGGAGCGGTTTGTTTATGTCAACGAGAGGTACTATAAATGGCAAACACGAATAACCTTGAAAAAACCACGTATACACGGCTTGCAGTCCTTCTGATTACAATAGGGCTGCTTATCGCGATTGAACCGTATATGAAGATCTCGATTGTCAACAAGCTGTGGCCGGTCTTAACTGTGATCCTGGGAA
>Ga0272441_10014063_pt1 | contig 11415 bp, 9 predicted proteins | sample SSMProp6N_FD_193582 | JGI IMG/M metagenome (GOLD analysis project Ga0272441, IMG submission 193582) | Marine sediment archaeal communities from Little Sippewissett salt marsh, Falmouth, MA, United States - SSM-Prop-6N | ecosystem: Environmental > Aquatic > Marine > Wetlands > Sediment ... | reverse complement strand
TTTTGGCTTGAATGTCCACGGCAATCCAACGCCAGGCGGCTTGGACCAGATTGCTGCGAAGCCGCCCGTTGGAATCCCGGTTGATGGGCCCTCTGACCGAACGGTCTCCGCTCTGGTGAATACGCGGCGACAGGCCCAGGTATTGGAAGACCTGCCGGGTACTCTTGAAATCCCGGTAATGGAACAATTCGGTCGCAAATTGACAGGCTACTACAATCCCAACGCCGGGATGGGTTTTGAGCAGTGCGATGCGTTGGGCCAATCGTCCGGTATTCAGATGTTCTGCTAATGATTTATTTAGGGCCTTGACCCGTGCTTCAAAGTGATCCATATCACCAATCAGTTCATCCAGCGACAGACGCAGATTTTTTCGCAAGGGTAAAGTTCTTAATTGGTCGATACTGCCTCGGCTCCACTGGACCAGACCCGTTGGCTCCTCGATGTCGTGCATCAATAGGAAGGATTTGATTTGAGTTTTTGATTTGGCTAAGTTGCGTGCCTGTCGATGCCGCATTCGGTAAAGTTGTCGGTCAGCTTCCTGCTGAAGGGTCGGAATCTGGACGGGTTTAAGCAACCCTTTCGCGGCGTATTGAGCCAGCTTTTTACTGTCGATGCGGTCAGTTTTATTTTCCCGCCCGGGCAGTTTCAGGATTCTGGATGTGGCCGCCACCGAGGCCGGTAGCTTCTCCTGATGGAGATGCCGCACAAGGCCGTAGCCAGTGGGGCCGGTTTCGTAAACGATCTGCCGTAAGGCGGGTGCCACATGCTTGAGTTTTTGGCTCAGTTGTTCCTTTTTAGCTGGCATATTAAAATCCAGGGCCGGTGCGTCATTTAAATAGAAAGCGACGTGATAAGACTTCTTATGTACGTCAATGCCGACAAACAGTTGATCGTCAGCGGTCAAAGATACGTTGTTGATAAATTTTTCGATTTTTGTTAATGTTGCCATGGGCCATCCTTTCAATAATGTTAACAAAAAATGGTTTGTAACATTATAAAAGATTTCTGGATGGCCTACATATTATCTCCGCTGTGTATTGCTGCGCTCCACTTCGCAATGCTACCATCTTCGCTCTTCGAGCTATGATGTGACAAGCCGGTCGGGATGACAGTTCGCAAGAGCGGCTGAAGTAAAACAAAAGCATGGAGCGGGAGCGACATGATTGCGACGGCACTGTGCTGCACGCAGTCCACACGGTTCCCCATCCCGTCACTGCCGTTTCCCCCTTTGCCAAGGCTACGGCGGGACAAACCGGGCTTCTGCTGCACTGCGCGGTTACCGGTTTAGGAACAGGAAGACCATGTACCCGGCATAGACGGCCAGGAGCAAAGCCCCTTCCCAGCGGTCGAGTTTTCGGTTTTTGCCGGTGAACATAAACACAAACAGCATCACACTGGCGCCGATGACCAGCGCAATGTCATAGCGGTTGGCCGGCAAAAATTTCAGCGGACGAATCAGCGGGGTCACGCCGAGAACCAAAAAGATGTTGAAGATGTTGGAGCCGACGACGTTGCCCACGGCGATGCCGGGCTTTTTCTTGACCGCCGCGACCACCGATGTTACCAGTTCCGGCACGCTCGTCCCGGCGGCCACCAGCGTAAACGCGATCACGCCCTCGCTGACGCCGGAGCGAGTCGCGATAAAGACCGCCCCGCTCACCACCCACCGGGCGCCGATGACCAGTCCCGCCAACCCCGCCGCGATCAGCACCAGCGATTTGCCCACCGTCAGCGACTTCGGATGCATGGCCCCTTCTTCCGGCGAGTTTTTCATCATGCCCGCGATGTAATACAGAAACAGCACAAAAAACGCCAGCAGCACCAACCCGTCGACCCGGTCCAGCAGATTGCTCCTGGAGGCATCGAAGAGCGCATCATTGGCCATGATCCCCAGCAGCACCGCCGCCAGCAAGCTGAAGGGAATCTCCTTCCAGACCGTGCCCCGCGTAATCGACAGCGGACAAATCAGCGAGGCAATGCCGAGGATCACCAGGATGTTGAAGCTGTTGCTGCCGAGAATGTTGCCGATGGCAATCGCGCTGTCGCCCCGGATGGCCGCCTGGATATTGACAAACAGCTCCGGGCACGAGGTCCCGAACGCCACCACGGTCAACCCCACCGCCAGGTCGGAAATCTTCAGACGACGTGCCAGCGCCGAGGCCCCGTCCACCAGCCACGACGCCCCGCCAATCAAAAAAACAAAGCCCGTTATCAGAAGCAGAATTTGAACGGCCATCGGAACTTAACCCTTTCCAAAAACGCGACAAAAAACTCTTTGATGCCCGGGCGGGTATGATACCCCGGTATTTTACAGAGATAACGAAGTGTTTGGTTACAATAGGGCTGCATGGTTATTGTTTTCGTATAACTAAATAAAGCCCCCGTTCATAAAAACCCGGATGAATATCAGGACCCACTTTACGGAGTAAACGGGCAAAGCGATATTGGAGGGTCGTTTTCCTCGCGAAGCGATACAAAAGAGAACGCTGCTGTGTTAATTCCTGCAGACTGATGACAACCTGCAATTTTTCAATCGGACCGATTGCCAGATGGAACTCATGGAAACTGACTCCGCGCCCTCTGCGCAGAAAATTCAGGAGCGTGTCAGGTGTATCCATTTGGCTTATTTCCCGGAGTCCCTTCTCAGGACTGTATTTAGCATATTTCAAGGCCAGTTCATCCGGAAGCCAATGGAAAAAGGGAAGTGAACTGGTATGAGAATCGACCATCCATAATCGATTGGGTGTTTCTGCCACACATAGAAATCCACCCGGCTTCAACATGTCCCATGTGTTTGCTAAAACGGTTAGCCGCTCATCAATCGTCATGTGTTCAAGTGTTGCATAGAACAGAATGATGTCAAATTCCTGACCACTGAAAACATGATGCGCTTCATTTGCATTGGCCTGTTGAAAAGCGGCGTCCAGGCCATAAATCTCACACCGCTCTTTTGCCATTGCCAAACAGTCCTCACGGATATCAATACCGGTAACATGAGCACCCTGCTCACCCATAGCGACTGACGAGCAGCCGGTCCCACACCCGATTTCAAGGATGCGTTGCCCTTCCAGACGAACCGCGTAATCCAATAGCGGTATTGTCGATAATCGACAATACTCAAGACGGCCCAGCATAAGATCCGACGTGCAAATCTTAGCAATGTGGTCATTCGATGCGTTCTTATCAGAACTTAGAAGGCCATAGTTGATTAGCGACTCGAATAAACTTCTTAATGCATCCGGATTGAGTTGACGAAAATTGCGTTTTAAGTGACGCGGAATCATTGAGCGTAAAAAAATATCCCTGCATGTTTTCCACCGAGCACTATTCGGGGGCAAGATAGAATCCATCTGAGTCCTTTCGTATGAAAATCAAATTGTCCGGGATTCTCCATTTATACTGATCACGATTGAAAATTCCCGTTTCTACGCGGCGGAGTTTATCCCGGACTTGATCCGGGATCACCTGCGACCGAAAGCTACAACGCTACTCGCGGGAATTTACTACCCTGAAGGGTATACACAAATACAAATTATGACAGACTTCTTAAAGTGCCTTTATTCTACTAAAAATGCTATTGAATGGTCAAGAATCTTTAGTCCCACCTCTATTTTTCTCAAAATTTCGCAATAATACCAAGCCATACTGTTGAACAAGACCTCTGATAAAGCCTGTTTTTTGTATCTTATCCGGTTTTATAGTATTATTAAGCATGATTTTCTTCGAGGAGAGGCCGTTATTCAGAGATTTCGAATATTTACTGTGAGCACTTTTCTCTATATGCTTTTTCTGTCCCCGCCGAACATGATGTTTTTTCTATTGAATTTTACCGCACTTCGCCGTAGGATGGGTGCGTACTTGATATTCAGTTACAGAACTCTTTTGTTTCGGAGGATTTATCATGAATCGACGACATTTTCTGGCCGCCGGATTGGCAGGCGGCGCCGTACTGACACCGCTGGCCGGTTCGGCCCTGGCCGCAGAAGAATCCGCTGCCCCGGCAGTCAAACCTTTCAAGCTCAAATACGCCCCTGCTCTTGGGGTATTCAAGCAACTAGCCGGGGATGATATCTACGACCAGATTCGCTTTATGCACGATCAGGGCTTTCGGGCGATGTTCGATAACGGGCTTATGAAGAAACCTGCTGATCAGCAGGAAAAAATCGCGGCCCTGCTGAACGAATTAAAGATGGATCTGGGTCCCTTTGTCGGTTTTGCCAATTTCGGCGAAGAAAGCTTTGTCCTGCCGCCAGGCGAGGTTAAGGAAAAGATTCTGCAAAGCACAGAACAGTGGATCGAAACACACAAGCGAACCGGCGCCGCGTGGGTGCTGGTGGTTCCCGGCCGGTACAATCAGAAGTTAGAGTGGGATTACCAGACCGCCAACGTCATCGAGAATCTCAAATACTGCGCCGAGTCCTGTCAAAAAGCAGGTCTGACCATCGTCCTGGAGCCGTTGAATCCGCATAATCATCCGGGATTGTTTTTGACCAAAATGCCGCAGGCCTACCAGATCTGCCAGGCGGTCGATAACCCAAGCTGTAAAATTGTCGATGACCTGTATCATCAGCAGATCACCGAAGGCAACCTGATTCCCAATATCGACCGCTGCTGGAGCCGGATCGGGGCCTTCCATATCGGCGACAATCCCGGCAGGAAAGAACCGGGTACCGGGGAAATCAATTACAAAAATATCTTTAAGCATCTCAATAAAAAGGAATACAAAGGCGTTCTTTGCTGTGAACACGGAACCAGTCAAAAAGGCAAAGACGGAGAACTGGCTTTTATCAAGGCCTATCGTGCGGCGGATGATTTTTGAGATTAGGAAAGGAAGCAACATGAAAACGAAACTATTGTGTTTGACATTGTTATTAGCGGCTATGGTCCTGAGTGGATGCTCGAGAACGGTGACGCTGTTTAACGGGAAAAACCTGGACGGCTGGGAGCCGTTTTTGAAGGATGCTTCTGCGGATCCGTCAACTGTCTGGTCTGCCAAAGACGGGGTTCTGCGATGCGAGGGCAACCCGTTCGGTTACATTCGCACAACCGAGGCGTATTCGAATTACAACCTGCATGTCGAATGGCGCTGGGCCGAAAAGCCGACGAACAGCGGTGTGCTGCTGCATATTACGGGACCGAACAAAATCTGGCCCCAGTGCATCGAAGCCCAGTTGCAGAATCAAAACGCCGGCGATTTTATCGCCATCGGCGGTTCGAGTTTTGCCGAAAAGAAAGCAAAAAACCGGGTCCCCAAACTGCACGACACCAACGAAAAAGAAGCCGGACAATGGAACAGCTATGACATAACCTGCAAAGCAGACACCATCACCCTCGTGGTCAACGGGCTTTTGCAAAATACCGCGACAAAAACGTCCCTCACCTCCGGCCCTATCGCTCTGCAATCGGAAGGGTCGCCCATTGAGTTTCGAAATGTCACGTTAACCCCATTGAAATAGGAGTCGTTATGAACCGCAGAGAATTCGTAAAAAACGTCGCTGTCGTTTCAGCCGGCACACTCGCGTTATCCCAGAGCCGTATCTTTGCCGCCGGCTCCGAAAAGATTAAGGTTGCCCTCGTTGGCTGCGGCGGACGCGGCAAGGGCGCTTTAGGGAACTTTCTGGAAGCCGCCAAGCATTTGAATATCGAAGCCGAAATCGTGGGCCTGGCGGATTTCTTCAAATCGCGTACGGATGAAGCGGTCAAGAAATTCAGTGTTTCCGAAGACCTGTGCGTTGTCGGCACCGATGCGTACAAAAAAATCATGGCAACCGATGCCGACGTGGTTCTGCTGGTAACGCCGCCGAATTTCCGGCCCGTTCATTTCGAGGCGGCGATTCACGCCGGCAAGCACGTCTTCATGGAAAAGCCCGTCGCGGTGGACCCGCCCGGGGCGCGGAAGATCATGGACGTCGGCAAGCTGGCCAAAGAAAAAGGACTGGCCGTGGTCGCCGGAACTCAGCGCAGACACCAGCTCAAATATCTCCAAACAAAATACGCCATCAACCAAGGCGTAATCGGTCCAATCCGGGGCGGATCAGTATCTTGGTGCGGCGGAGCACTCTGGTACAAGGAACGCAATCCCGGCGAAGACGACGCCTCTTACATGGTGCGCAACTGGGTCAGCTTTGCCGAGATGTCCGGCGACCATATCGTCGAACAGCACGTGCACAATCTCGACGTCGCCAACTGGTTCATCGGCCAAACGCCAACAAACGCCATCGGGTTCGGCGGCCGGCAACGCCGCAAAACCGGCAACCAGTTTGACTTTTTCAATATCGATTTTGAATACGACAACGGCGTCCATATCCACAGTATGTGCCGCCAGATCAAGGGCTGTTACAACCGCGTCAGCGAATTTTTCACCGGGGCCGACGGCGCCACCTGGGGAACCGGTCCGGGCAAAAAGGAAGGCGAGACATTTGCCCGCGATATACAGATACCCGACATACCCAACGTGGGCGATCCCTATGTCCAGGAACATGTGGATCTGCTCAAAGGAATTCTGGAAAACAAACCGCTGAACGAAGCCGAACAGGTAGCTACTTCAACACTAACCGGCATCATGGGACGCATCAGCGCCTATACCGGACAGCTCGTTCGCTGGAAGGATCTGACAGACGAAACCAGCAAATCGCCCTGGTACAACCTGACGCTGAATCCGACGGCATTGGATTTCGAGAATGGAACCGTAACGGCCCCGCCGGATGATATCGCCCCCGTTCCCGGCAAGGCATAAATGTTCGCAATAACGAGATGGAAAATTCAGTTTGAACACAAAACCCCCTTTCCGGGGGTTTTTTCTTGATTTACCCTGTTAACATGGGTAAAATAGATATTGTCTTTTGACATTGAAAGTACGAAATTATCCACGGAGGGGCGGCAGGAAAATTTTGAAAGGAAAGGTTATGCGAACCTATTCTGATTTAAAAAAAGTGTTCTGTGCCGTTGTTTTACTCGCAGGACTAACCGGTTTAGTGTGCCTGAACGGATGCAAGCCGGACCAAGAAAACCTGGACCAGATTGAAGCATTGAAAACGGAATTGGCCGATGTCCGGCAGCAGTTGGACGAAGCAACCAGCCAGACCGCGACATCGAAGCTGAACCTGGAAGCCCTGGCCCAAACCCTGGCCCAAACACGGGAAACCGTTGAAACCCTGGCCCGCCTGCCGAGAGAAAACGACGCAATAGACACGCCGTTGGCCGAAGTGAAGGCGCAGTTGGCCGAAGTGAAGGTACAGTTGGCCGATGTCGTCAACCAGGGGGACACGTCGATGGCCGAGGCAAAAGAAACCCGCGCAATGCTCGCTCAACTGAAACGCCAGCTTTCTCAGCAAATCCAAATGACCGACGAGCTGGCCGCACAGGTCGCAGATCTGCAAAAAAAATTCTCGCCGCCTGTGACAGAGGCCGCCGCCGAAGAGAGTGAGCCGAAATCAAATGCGCCAATCGTGGGCTTTCCCGAAGTACCGGGATTTAAAGATTAGGGGATTCAACGAGACGTGTGTTATTTCCCGCGCCACTGGGCATTGGAACTTCGGCGCAGGGGCAGTTTTTTCATTTCCGCGACCAGTGCGTCTTTGGAGATGGGCTTGACGAGATAGCCGTTGCAGCCGTAATGAAATGCCTTCATTGTCTTGGCCTGCTGGCTGGCGGTGGTGGTCATGATCACCTTGACGCAGCGGGCCTCGTCGATGTCGTGCGTTTTTTCGACCTCACGCATCTGCTTAAGCGCTTCCAGCCCGTCCATTTCCGGCATCATAATATCGAGGCAGACCAGATCAAACGGTTCGGCCGCATCCAGCGCCCGGGTAAACGCCTCAACCGCCTCGACGCCGTTGCAGGCAAAACTGCATTCGCCGTAGTCGCCCAGCAGAACCTGCATCAGGCCCCGTGAGGCCGGATCATCTTCGACGATCAGAATCCGCGTCGCCGGGTTGACCGGCTTTTTTTTCTTAAAAAACATCCCGAACTCCACATTTATCGCGTGCCATGAAAACAAACGCCTTCTGAAAAGCACAACTCCCCGTATAATTACGGAGAAATTGCCTTCTTATCGTCTTATCGTCTTATCGGCTTTTAGGAGATTTTACATAAATTTTACACTTTCCTGTCAACCTTTTGGGGATTATGATTGTCTATACTTCCAGCGGGACAATTTGGATGACAGAGAAAACGGACCGAAATCTGATGGATGCCTATCTGAGCGGCGAACAGGGCGCGTTTGAGACGCTGGTTCGCCGACACGGTGCGGCAGTGCTGGGATATCTGGTAAAAATGACACACAATCAAGACCATGCCGAAGACCTGTTCCAGGAAACCTTTCAAAAGGTCCACGAAAACGCCGCCGCGTTTTCCGGCGAAAATCTGCGTCCGTGGGTACTTAAGATTGCCACGAATGCCGCTGTTGGCCGCTGGCGCAAAGAGAAAAAACACGCCGCGGTCTCACTGGCCAACCCCATCGGATGCTCCGATGGCCAGAACTGTCCCACATTGGCAAGTACATTAGAGTCCGGCGTACCCGAACCGGTCGAACAGGTTGAATTAAACGAAAAACGCCGGCAGGTCAGGGCTACACTGGACACGCTGCCGAGGCAGCAGCGGGCGGCACTGATTTTGAACTACTACCACCAGATGACCTATCAACAGATTGCCGAGTCGCTGGGCTGTTCGGTCGGATCGGTGCGGACGCATCTGTTCCGGGCATTGAAAAAGATGGCCGCAACACTGCCCAATCCCGCGGGAGGTATCGAATGAACCACCTGAACGAAGATATATTGATCCGATATGCCTTTGACCTGATGGAAACGCAGGACAGGCAAGCCGCACAAACGCATCTGGACGACTGCGGCGACTGTCGAAAAGCATTGGACGCGCTGAAGGCCAAATTCGCGGCGATGGACACGCTGGCCAACGAGGTACCGCCGTCGGAGGAACTGATACAGCAAACATTGGCCGTTAAAGACGGCCGAAAGAATATCCCGCTCTATCGCCGTCGGTGGGTCGAGTGGTCCGCGGCCGCCGCGGCGGTAGCGATTGTGTGCTTTTTGTTCCTGCAAAACCTGCCGGACACGCGGGTCAAAGAATCCCCAGAGTGGCCGAACCATCCTGCTTCGGAAATAGCAAGCTCTGACTCCCCCGAAGGAAAGAGGGGGATTTTCCCCGACGACAGGATGGCGGCCCTTTTAGACGTAGCTCAAGACAGCGTGGGCACGGCCAACCTTATAGAGGGTGTACGTGTTGTCAGTCCCGATGAGATTCCGGATAAGCCGCCGTTTGCTCCGGCCAGTGCAATTGAACTGGTGGTGCTGCCCACGCCGGACAAGGCGCAGGTGACGATCTACAACAGCAAGGATTTGACCCTCGTGCGGGACACGCGGAAACTGACGCTCAAGCCGGGGTGGAACTGGCTGCAGTTTATGTGGGACGGTACGCTGATCGACCCGACGTCGCTGTCGCTGACGCCGCTGGATTATGCCGACAAAATCGACATCCAGCAACTTGTTTACCCGGCACGGCTCAAAGATATCGGCCGCTGGCTGATCCGCTCGGAGGTCGAAGGCGCAGTGCCGTTTGAGATTACCTATTTCGCAAGCGGCCTGTCGTGGCGGGCGTTCTACATGGGCACCATGAACGAAAACGAAACCACGATGGACCTGAAGGGGTACGTCAACGTCTCCAACAACTCCGGCCAGGATTTCGTCAACACCCAAACCCGCCTCATCGTGGGCGAAACCCGGCTTATTGAGGAGATCGCCTATTTAGCTTCAAGACAGCGTCCTTACGGCCCGGATATACCGATTGTTGATGATGAAAGTGGAGCAATAAAACTGGGAGCTGTACGAATTACAAACGGATCAATGCCCCCTGTGGACGGCTTTGGCAGAATGGGCGGCTACGGCGGAGGAATGGGCGGCGGTGGAACGTCTTATTGGTATATGGAACCGCCTAATATCAAACAGATCGAAAAAACGGGATTGAGCGAATACTTCCTCTATACAATTGAAGGTACTGAAGATTTAAAAAATCAATGGACCAAACGGCTGCCAAGTTTTGACATAGACGATATTCCGGTCAAGAGCTTGTATAAATACGATGATGACCGTTACGGCAAAGAGCCGGTGCGATTTGTCTCCTTTGCCAACGATGCCGAACACGAACTGGGCGATACGCCCATTCCCGAAGGGGCAATCAAGATTTATCGTAATGTGAACGAGGTGCAGAACCTGGCCTATATCGGCCAAAGCGATATCAAGTACATTCCGGTTAATGAGGACATTGAACTGAACCTCGGTCCCGCCCGGCTGGTTAAGGTCGAACCAGTCCTGATGGCAAGCAAAACCGAAAACTACATCTTTGACACCAAAGGCAACATCGACGGTTGGGACGATATCGAAACCTACAAAGTCACCATCACCAACACCCGCGACATCCCCATCGATATCGAGATTACCTGGAACATGGGTACGGATTCGTGGGAGTTGGAATTAAACAACCACCCCGGCCTTACGGCCACCCCTCCTTCAAAAGGAGGGGAGCTTTTGAAAAACTCTCCCCCTGCGAAGGGGGAGTACCGCGCAGCGGGGAGGGGGTTAACCGCGGCGGATAATGTGGTTTACAAAAAACACGACAAAAACCGCGCACGCTTCACCCTGACCGTACCGGCAAAAACAGAAAAAACATTCGGACACACGATCCGCAAATACCGCCAAAAACGAATCGAAGCGTATGTTCAAAAAATGCAGGACAAACAAAAGTAGGAGTTCACACTTTAGTGTGTTGCGAAACAAGTTTGCGTCTTCGCTCTTCGAGCTTCGACGCAACAAGCTAAAGCTTGAACTCCTGCAATAAAACCGACTTTAACAAGGAGCAAGAAAAATGAAAACGATCACTTACATTCTGTTAGCAGCGGTACTATTCAATGCCGTCAGCATTTGTTTCGCCGAAGAGAAAAAAGATGATGCCGCCGAAATGATTGTCAAGGGCAATACGGACTTTGCCTTTGACCTGTATGCACAGTTAAAAAACGAGGACGGCAACCTGTTCTTTTCGCCGTACAGTATTTCAACGGCCCTTGCAATGACCTACGCCGGGGCAAATGGAGAAACCGCGGAGCAGATGGGCAAAACCCTGCACTTTATGCAGTATTCTTTCTTCTATCACACGTATCCGGCCCAAGACGGCGGGATAGCTATTGGCGCACAAGAAGATGTTTATACACCCATCCCGGATTTTCATAGCAATTTCGGCTTGCTCATTGACCAATTAAATCAGCAGGGGCAAAAAGGTGATTACCAACTGTCGATTGCTAACGCCCTGTGGGCGCAAAAGGATTACACGTTTTTGGATCCATTTATTGACCTGAACAAGACCCATTATAAGGCCGGGTTGGAGAATGTGGATTTTGTCAAGGAAACC
>Ga0272441_10014060_pt1 | contig 11416 bp, 9 predicted proteins | sample SSMProp6N_FD_193582 | JGI IMG/M metagenome (GOLD analysis project Ga0272441, IMG submission 193582) | Marine sediment archaeal communities from Little Sippewissett salt marsh, Falmouth, MA, United States - SSM-Prop-6N | ecosystem: Environmental > Aquatic > Marine > Wetlands > Sediment ... | reverse complement strand
GTCGAGCGCAGCGAGACATTGAGCGAATGAAATGAGCGAACTACCCGCAGGGTGAGAATCCCTGCGGGGTTGGGTGGAAGCGGAGGGGCAGGGATTCGAACCCTGAAGTCCTTGCGGACGCCGGTTTTCAAGACCGGTGCATTAGCCGTTCTGCCACCCCTCCGGGCCGACCTGGCGTTCAAACCCGATCGCCCGGCCAACGCGGGAAGATAGGCCAGTGAAACACGACCCGCGAGGATTCCGTATCATGAACCGTAAGCGAGGTCCTTTTGCGGGCCGGAAGCCTTAGCCAGGAGATCGACTCTTGCGGAAAGTTCTGCTGCTGATGGGCCTTGAAGTGGCCCGTCGCGTATTGAAGAGAGTGCTGAGGGTCTGAACCGACCGCGGGTTACCGTCCCGCGGGACTACGGAACGATTTTCACCTCTACTTCCAGATTGATGTCCATTCGGAGCGTGTGAAAGACGCTGCAGTATTTCTCCAGCGACAGATCGACGGCGCGCTCCGCTTTCTTCTGGTCCACGGGTCCCTTGATACGGAACCGGAAATCGAGGCGTTTGACGTAACGCGGGGATTCATCCCGCCGTGTGGCTTCGACCTCGACTGCCATTCCCTGCACGTCCTGCCGCGACTTCTTCAGGATGTCCACGACATCGATCGCGGCACACGCACCCACCGATTCGAGAAGAAGGTCCACGGGTGCGGTTCCATCGGCCGCATTCCCGTCGATCTCCGTGACGGCTCCTCCCCGAGCCGTACCCTTGAATCTAAAGTCACCGCCCCATACCAACTGTATCGTCTGGCTCATCTTGACTCTGCACCTGGGTGGATCGCCGGCAGGACCGTGTTGCCGCCGAACGGGTGGCAACGGATACTCCGGACTGGCGGGGCGGAAGATAGGCCCGGCTCGCTGCGCCATACAAGGGCACGGAAGTACGCGAACAGGAGTTTTCCCCATGAAGTCGCACACCCGCTACCTGACCATGCACGTACCTGCACGCATGGATTTCGTGAATATCACGCCAGAGGTCGAGGAAGAGGTCCGCGCGAGCGGAGTGCAGGAAGGTCTCTGCCTCGTCAACGCGATGCACATCACGGCCAGCGTGTTCGTCAATGACAACGAGACCGGTCTGCACCATGACTACAAGAAGTGGCTGGAGGAGCTCGCGCCCTTCGACTCCAGCCCGGACAGGTACCATCACAATCGCACGGGTGAAGACAACGCCGACGCGCACCACAAGCGGCAGATCATGGGACGTGAGGTCGTGGTTGCCATCACAGGCGGGAAGCTGGACTTCGGTCCCTGGGAGACGATCTTCTACGGCGAGTTCGACGGACGGCGCCCCAAGCGCGTGCTGATCAAGATCATCGGGGAGTAGCCGCCCCGCAGGTGAGGGCGGCCCTTTGCGCCCCGCCCCAGAGGTGGCATCTTGTGCCCTCAACCGGTACGCGGGCGGCGCGTGTCATGGGACATCGCCGTGCTGCGTGGAACTTGAGAAAAGAGAGAATCGGATGCTGAGACGTGCCTTCCTCGCGGCCGCGGCCCTGATCGTCGCCGCCGTCGCCCCGCTTGCCGCCCAGGACCAGGCCGCTGCCTGTGCCGCTGTCGTGGATACCGAGGTCGGATACTGGGCCGAGTTCGACCTGTCGGGCGCCCCGAGCGACGAGGTGAGCTCGCTGCGGTTCGCGATCGTGGAGCGCCCCAACGAGGGCGACAAGACGTGGTATGAGTTCTCCGCCGTGACGAACCAGGGTCCGGTCATCGTGCAGCTCGACGTGCCCGGGTGGCCGTTCGAGACGACGGATGTGACCGGCGTGATCGTGAAGATGGCCGGTCAGCCGGCCATGCGTCTGCCCAACGAGATGCTGTCCATGATGCAGCAGCAGATGGGCGACAACCCGATGGCAGATTTCGCGGAGAAGTGTGCGGCGTCGGGAGTGATCGGAAACGAGAGCATCGAGGTGCCGGCCGGCACGTTTTCCACCCTTCACCTCAAGAACGATGAAGACGGCTCCGAGGCGTGGATCAGTCCTGACGTGCCGTTCGGCATCGTCCAGGGCACGGTCCCCGACGGAGGCGTCCTCGTGCTGAAGGGATTCGGCAAGGACGCCGAGTCTTCGATCCCCGAAGAGCCTTCGACGATGCCCGGAATGGGCGGGATGAACCGCTGAGCTAGCAGGCTGCATTACTGTCGGGCCCACCCCCGGGGCCCGGCAGCACATCTCTGGAGGTCCATGGCATGTATTCGCGACGGCGTTTCCTCGGGGCCATCGGCCTCCCCTCATTCGCGGTGGCGGCTGGACTCCCCCTTCCCCTCCCACGCCTCGGCGATACCGCCGGAATCCTGGATGCCCTCGCCGGTCACACCGGCACGCCGGACGAGGTCGCGGTGGACGAGGTTTTCTGGGCGGAGGTAGCCCGAGCGTTCACGGTCGATCGATCGCTCGTGAACCTCAACAACGGCGGAGTGAGTCCGGCGCCAGGCTACGTGCAGGAAGCCATGAAGCAGCACCTGGACTACTCCAACAAGGCACCCGTCTACACCATGTGGCGGATACTCGAACCACAGCGTGAGGCCGTTCGTGAGCGAGTTGCCCGCGAGTGGGGAGTCGACGCCGAGGAGGTCGCCTTTACGCGCAACGCGTCCGAGAGCCTCCAGACCCTTCAGCTGGGATACGACCTGGCCCCGGGCGACGAAGTCCTGACCACCAACCAGGACTACCCGCGCATGATCACGACCTTTCAGCAGCGGGAACGCCGAGAGGGAATCGTGCTCAAGCAGTTCTCGATCCCGGTTCCGGCGGAGGACCCGGCTGAGATCGTGCACCTCTTCGAACAGAACATCACGCCGCGTACCCGGCTGATCCTGATGTGCCACGTGATCAACCTCACGGGGCAGATCCTTCCCGTGCGCGAGGTGGTCGCGATGGCCAGGCGGCACAACATCCCCGTGCTCGTAGACGGGGCGCACGCACTTGCCCATTTCGATTTCAAGATCTCGGACCTCGAATGCGACAACTACTGCGTGAGCCTGCACAAGTGGCTGTTCGCGCCGCATGGCACCGGCCTGCTGTACGTGCGCAAAGAGAGGATTGCGGACGTCTGGCCGTTGATGGCCGCGTCCGAGGGAATGAGCGACAACATCCGCAAGTTCGAGGAAATCGGTACACACCCGGCGGCGCCCTACCTGGCGATCGCGGAAGCTCTGACGTTCCACCAGGGAATCGGAGGCAAGCGCAAGGAAGCTCGCCTCACCTATTTGCGCGATTCCTGGGCCACCCCGCTGCTGGAGAACGACCGGGTCCGGCTGCATACGAGCCTCAAGCCGGGAATGGCCTGCGGGATCGCGAACGTCGAGATCGACGGGGTCGATCCGGGTGAGCTGACCAGCTGGATGTTTCGGCAGCACCGTATCATCGTCACGCCGATCAAGCACGACGAGTTCCAGGGAATTCGGGTGTCCCCGAGCGTCTACACGACCCCCGAGGAGATCGACCGGTTCGTCGATGCGATGCAGCACGTGGTCGACGAGGGCCTGCCGGCTTGACCTGCAGGGCTAGAGTCGGCTGATGGGCGTTCGCGAGAGATTCACGGACTGGCTGGATATCCGGTCCACCGAGTTTCGGATCCTCGTGTTGAGCGTCCTGGGGGCCTTCTTCATCATGGGCTTCGCGGTGCTCGCGAGCTCCCTGCGCGATGCGTTCTACCTCGTGTTCTTCGAGGCGAGCACGCTTCCGTACATCCTGTACGCGAGCCTGTTGGTGGGCCTGCCCGGCGTCGCCGTCTTCTCCCGCCTCATGGCAAGTCGGGCCCCGCACAGCGTGATGCGCACGGTCGTCGTTCTTGTCTCCGGCGGACTCCTGTTGGTCTACGCCCTCGTGCTGCTCCCCGGACCGATACTGGACCCACGCCCGGCAGCGGTGCTGTTCTACCTGTGGACGGTCGTGGCGGCCCTTCTTCTGACTTCGGGCTTCTGGATCATCGTGTCAGACGTGTTCGCGGTGCGCGAAGCCAAGCGGCTGTTTGGATTGATCAGCGCAGGGGGAGCGATGGGCACGCTGGTGACCGGCCTGTCCATCTCGATGCTGCTCCGGGTGATCAGACCGGTACACCTGATCCCGCTTCTCGTGGTCTTCCTTCTCCTGGCCCTGGTTACGCTGGAGATGATGCCACGGGACCGATTGGGGCGCAGCCGGCGCCAGGGCAAGGACAGTCGGGATGGTGCGTTGGACATGGTCCGCGCCCTTTGGTCGAATCGTCACCTCCGACTGATCGCGGGCATCGTGCTGCTGACCTCCGCCGCCAGCTATGTCGTTACCTGGCAGCTCCAGGAGGCCATCCAGGTCACGGCCACCACGGAGGCCGCGCGGGCCGGACTGACGGGAGCCGATGCTGTCACCGCGGTCGACACCCGCATCGCGTCCTTCATGGGAGCCTTCCGTGGATGGACGGGCGGGCTGGCATTCGTCATCCAGGTATTCGTGGCCAGCCGCATTCTGGCCGGTGCCGGCATAGCCTGGAGCCTCGCCCTGCTTCCCCTGGCGCTGCTCTTCGGGTCCGCGGGCATGTTGATCGTCCCCGGTCTGGTCATGGCCACGCTGGTCCGGGGCGCAGACAACACGCTCGGGAAGTCGGTGCACCGAACAGTCACTGAACTCCTGTGGATCCCCGTGCTTCCGGCCCTCCGGCGGCGTGCCAAGGCGTTCATCGACTCCATGGTCAACAGCGCGGGCGACGGGCTGGGGGCACTGATCGTCCTCCTGTGGGTGACCTTCGGACAGTTCCCTTCCCGGTTCCTTTCGGTATTCGTGATGGGAGTGGCCCTGGCCCTGCTCTGGTTCTCGCGGGCCATGGGCGCGCAGTACTTCGTCACCTTGCGGAAGCGACTCGAGCAAAGCGGAAACAACGCGGAGGTGTTGGAAGGGGCCGGACTGGACCGGGCGGATCGTCTCGGGGCGACGCTGACCCGGTTGGACATCACGCGTGTGTTGGCCACTACGGGGTTCGTCCTCGACACGCCGCCGGCGCAGCCGCCAGTCCACACGGATTCGCCGGCACCCGATCCCGAATCCCTCACTCCGTCTGAACTGCTGCGCTCTGGCGATCCCGTTCTGATCGAGCGGGCCCTCATCAGCCCTCAGGCATGGACGGTCGAGGACCTGCCCCACCTGGTGCCCCTGCTCGCACGCGACGGGTGGTTGGGGCCCGCTGTCCGGGCCCTGGCGGCTCTCGGAGTCGAGGGCGTGCCATACCTGAGTTCCGTGCTCGGAGACGAAGCCGCCGATTTCGTCCTTCGGCGGCGAATACCGCGGGTGCTCGCTCGAATCGATCACCCGGACGCGGATCAGGCGCTGATCGACGCGCTGGGAGCCGGTCGGTTCGAGGTTCGCTACAGGGTCGCCCTGGCGCTGTACCGGCGGCGCCTGGAGTCGCTGGCGTTGTCGTGTGGCGACTGGGAGGGCGAGGTATGGGCCGCGGTTCGAGCGCAACTTGGCCGTGAGAAGCCGGTGTGGGAGTTGGCGCGACTTCTCGACGCCGAGGCGGACGACAACTTCGTGGAACGACGCGTCGGCCTACGGGGAGAATTGAGCCTCGAGCATACCTTCAGGCTCTTGAGCCTGGTCCTGGATCGCGACACGGTCCGGGCTGCCTACTACGGCATCATCCTCGGCGACCCGGAACTGAAGAGCTTCGCCCTCGAGTACCTCGAGCAGGTACTTCCGAACGACGTCCGGGACCGGCTGTGGCCCTTCATCGGGGACCTCAGCGCTTCCGCCGAACAGCGTGCGATGAGGAATCTCGACGACGTGGTCGCCGATCTCCTCCAGACCGGGGCGACCCTCTTCGGCTCCCGGGAGGACCGGGAGGCGCTGAAGCGCTACCTGGACGAGACGACGGACCGTCCCTAGTCGTAGCCGATGCCCAGCATCGGGATCTTGATACCGTGTTCGCGGGCCACCTGGATGGCTTCCTCGTACCCGGCGTCCGCGTGGCGGATGACACCCATCCCCGGATCCGTGGTGAGAACGCGCTCCAGGCGCCTTTCGGCCGCCACCGTGCCATCGACCACGATCACCTGGCCGGCGTGCTGCGCGAACCCGATACCTACACCCCCGCCATGGTGGAAGCTGACCCACGTGGCTCCGCCCACCGCGTTGATCAGGGCATTCAGGATCGGCCAGTCGGACACGGCGTCCGTCCCATCCTTCATGGCCTCCGTCTCCCGGTTCGGGCTCGCCACGGAGCCCGAGTCGAGATGGTCCCGGCCAATCACGATCGGGGCCTTCACGATGCCGCGGGCCACCATCTGATTGAATCGGTGGCCGGCCCGGGCGCGCTCTCCGTATCCCAACCAGCAGATCCGTGACGGGAGGCCCTGGAATTCGACCCTCTCGCGGGCCATCGTCAGCCAGCGGTGAAGGTGTTTGTCGTCCGGGAACAGTTCCATCACCGCTTCGTCCGTGCGATAGATGTCCTCCGGGTCGCCGGATAGCGCCACCCATCGGAACGGGCCCTTGCCTTCGCAGAACAGCGGGCGGATGTAGGCGGGAACGAAACCCGGAAACGCGAACGCGTCCTTCACTCCGGCGTCCAGTGCCCGCTGCCGGATGTTGTTGCCGTAGTCGAACACTTCGGCGCCCCGCCGCTGGAACTCCAGCATGGCCTCCACGTGCCGCGCCATCGAGGGCATCGAGCGGCGCTCGTACTCCTGCGGATCGCTCTTCCGGAGGGCCGCCGCTTCCTCGACACTCAGCCCGATCGGTACGTACATCAGCACGTCGTGCGCCGATGTCTGATCGGTCACCACGTCGGGCTCGAAACCGCGCTGCACCAGGTCCGGCAGCACCTCGGCGCAGTTTCCGATCAGACCAACGGAGAGTGCTTCCCCGGCCTCGCGGGCTGCCTCGCACAGAGCGATCGCCTCGTCCGTGCTCTCAACGACTCGATCGACGTATCGCGTCTCCAGCCGTCTCTGCGCCCGGCTGGGATCCACTTCGACGACCAGGGCCACGCCCTCGTTCATGGTGACCGCCAGCGGCTGAGCGCCGCCCATCCCGCCGAGTCCGCCCGTCAGCACGATCTTCCCCTTGAGACTGTCCCATCCCTTCTGCGCGGCGAGAGCGCCGAGCGACTCGTAGGTGCCCTGGAGAATCCCCTGCGTGCCGATGTAGATCCAGCTGCCCGCCGTCATCTGGCCGAACATGATCAGGCCCCTGGCGGCCAATTCATCGAAGTGCTCCTGCGTGGCCCAATGGGGCACGAGGTTCGAATTGGCGATCAGGACGCGCGGGGCATCCCTGTGGGTATAGAAGACGCCCACCGGCTTGCCCGATTGCACCAGCAGCGTCTCGTCGTCGGCCAGATCGCGCAGAGCGCGGACGATCCCGTCGAAGCACTCCCAGTTTCGCGCCGCCTGCCCGCGCCCGCCGTACACCACCAGGTCCTCCGGACGCTCTGCGACGTCGGGGTCCAGGTTGTTCATCAGCATCCGGAGGGCGGCCTCCTGCTGCCAGCCCTTGCAGCTGATCTCACGCCCCCTGGGGGCCCGAATCGTCCTCGGTCCGGTCCCTTCCGCCATCAAACCACCACCTTTCCGTTCTTGATCACCGTTCGGACGGGATTGTGCCCGATGCGGTATACCATGTCCTCCAGCGACGGTACGTCCCACACCTGGAGGTCGGCCAGGGCGCCGGGAACGATCGCCCCGCGATCCGGCAGCCTGCAGGCCCTCGCGCTTCCGGCCGTTGCCGCCAGGAGTGCCTCCTCAGGCGACAGCCCGTTCCACCGGCAGGCGAACTGAACCGCGAGAGGCATGCTGACCGAGTAACCGCCCGGGCACAGATCCGTGCCGAGCGCGATCTCGAGGCCCGCATCGACCCAGTCCCGCGCCCGGATCGGTCTCGGGTGCTGCACCGCGAAGTCGATGAGCGGCATGAGCACTGCCACCACGCCCGCCTCCGCCATGTCACGCAGACCCTCCGGCCCGGTGAAGTTGAGATGATCTGCGGAGACGACGCCGAGCTCGGCAGCGAGTCCCGCCCCGCCCAGGTCCGAGTACTGGTCGGCGTGGATCTTGGGCGCCAGCCCCGATGCGATCCCTGCCTCGAGAATCCGGCGGGACTGCTCCACCGTGTAATAGCCCTCGTCGCAGAAAACGTCGCAGAATCCAGCGAGATCCTCGGCCGCCACCCGCGGGATCATCTCATCGATGACCTGCTCGACGTACGCCTCGCGTTCCAACTCCTGGGGGAAGTCGTGCGCCCCCATGAAAGTGCTCACGAGGTCGATCGTGTGTGAGTCGTCCAGACGCCGGTTCACGCGGAGCAGCTTCATCTCCGAGAACACGTCGAGCCCATACCCGCTCTTGCTCTCGGCTGTCGTCGTGCCATGGGCCAGCATCTCGTCCAGGCGCGATGCGGCCGCGGTGAATAACGCTTCTTCGTCTTCGGATCGGGTCATGGCCACGGTCGCCATGATTCCGGTCTCGATCCCCAGCTCCTCGACCTCCTCCCGCGAGCGCGTGAGCCGGGCCGCGTACTCCTGCACGCGCGAGCCGCCGAACACCAGGTGCGTGTGAGCGTCGACGAAACCCGGTGCCACGGCCCCACCCCGCGCGTCGACGACGGTCGCGGACGAGCAGTCGTACCTCTCACGCAACTGGGCTTCGGGGCCCACAGCGAGGATCTTCCCATCTCCCACCGCGACGCACCCGCCCGGGATGCGATCGCCCTCAGCACCTGGGGGCTTCGCCACGCGGCCGCAGGTGAGGACTTCGGATGCGCCGACGACGAGCAACTCGGCCGCGGGTCTTTCGGACGGGAATGCGGGCGCCATCGCAGATCAGTCCAGCAGAGCCGTTTCGACGATCTGGTCGATCGCGAAGTCGTGCGTCTGCAGGTAGAAGCGAACCACCTCTTCGAGAGCACCGAGAGGCACCGACCCGATGAGCTCCGTTCCGGCGATCTGGACACCGTATCGTGAGGCCTCCGAGCGGATGGTCTCGAGCACCCGGTGGACCGGTGTCTTCTCGTAGTTCACGAGGTTCATGGACACCTGGACCATCCCCCTGTCCTCGAGGGCGAACCCCATGCCGCGGACGAACCGGTATCCGCCGTTGATGTGTCGCACGGCGCGGGCGATCGTCTGGGCGATCTCGAGATCGTCGGTCTTGAGGTTCACATTGAACGCCACGAGGGGGAACCGGGCCCCGGTCACCGTGGCCCCGCTGCGCGGATTGAACTCAGCCGGGCCCTCGTCGGGCGTCCACTCGGGGTCCTTCAGCTTCTCGGGAAGGGCTTCGTACTGGCCCTTCCGGATTTTCGGGAGGCTCTCACGCTCGGGCCGGGTCGCCGCGTACTCGTAGTAGAACACGGGGACCCCCCGGGCCCCGAGCCAGGCTCCATATTCCCGGGCCACCTCCACCGCTTCGTCCGTCTCCATCTCGCGAAGCGGGATGAAGGGCACGACGTCCACGGCTCCCATCCGCGGGTGCTCGCCCTGGTGCGTCGACATGTCGATGTTCTCGAGGGCCGACTCGGTCAGGGCCTTCGCTCCCTCGAGAACCGCCTCGGGCGATCCGAGGAGGGTGTACACGGCCCGGTTGTGGTCCGGATCACCCGACCAGTCGGCCAGGGTCACTCCCGCCACTGCTCGCACCGCTTCGGCCACGCCCTCCAGAACTTCCTTGCGCCGGCCTTCGCTGATGTTTGCCTTGCACATCAGGACCTTAGCCATGGGACTCCTCCGCCGTCTCGAGCCGCTCGCGCAGTTCATCCGCCTTGCTCATCAGCGTGGAGGCAGCGTCTTCGTCCTTGATGCTCTGGACGTTGATCGCGACGTTGGCCAGACACCCCACGAGCGCGGTCCTCGCGAGCGCCCCGGCAACCTCGAGGTCGGAAGCCGCGTTCCGGTTCGAGCGGTCGCGCAGCCGAGCCACCAGGTCGAGAACGCATGCGCAGCGCTCGGCGTTCTGCAACGGGACCTTCGCCGCTCCCACCATGCCGCCCTGTATCGCTGCCGATCGGGCCGCGACTTCCTCTTCCGTGCACTTGGGCAGGGTGAACGCCCTCATCACGGCCCCGAAGGCTTCGGAGTCTTCTCGCCCACCACGCAGCAACGCGCCCGTGAGCACCTGGGCCTCGGCGTCGATTTCATGATAGTACGGATCGGGCTCCATCCCGTCCTTGCCGACCGAGAGGCGGGCCACCATTCCGGCCAGACCGGCCGCCATGGCGCCAGCGACCGCTGCTGCCGTACCCCCGCCGGTCTGATTGTCCTCGGCGTCCACCACCTTCAGGAACGCCGCTATGTCTTCGTCATTCCAGGTCGTCATCGTCGAACAGCCTTTCGTGGTTCCGGCTTCTAGGGTTCGGGTTCAGTGCTCCCGCACGTCGGCCAGCACGGCGTTGGACCGCACCAGGTCGGCCACGGCTTCTATGTCAGGCGTCAGCGCCCTGTCATGCTCCAGGAACCTCACACGGCTCCGGATCTTGTCGTATACGGTGCGCGTGAGGGGTGCGAGCCCGTCGGGACCGGCATCGCGAAGATCCACGGCCTGGGCCGCCGAAAGAAGTTCGATCGCCACGATGTGACGCAGGTTCTCGAGGATCTCGAGCGTGTGCCGGGCGGCGTTGGCGCCCATGCTCACGTGGTCCTCCTGGTTGGCGCTGGACGGAATCGAGTCCACGCTGTCCGGATGGGCCAGCGTCTTGTTGTCCGACACCAGGGCTGCGGCCGTGTACTGAGCCACCATCAGGCCGCTGTCCAGGCCGGGGTGCGCGACGAGCATCGAGGGCAGGCCCTCGGAGAGGTCCGGCGTCAGGAGGCGGAACGTCCGCCTCTCGCTCATACTTCCCACCTCCGCGACGGCGATCCCCAGCAGATCGAGCCACAGGGCCAGTCCCTGCCCGTGGAAGTTCCCGCCTGATACGACATCCGGGCCCGATCCGTCGGGAAGGTCCATGAACACGAGCGGATTGTCGCTGGTCCCGTTGAGGAGGCTGCCGACCCGGCCCGTCACGAAGCGTACGGCGTCCCGGATCGGACCGTGAACCTGGGGAATGCACCTGAGGCTGTAGGCGTCCTGCACGCGGTCCGGATCGCTGTCCAGGAGACCACTTCCCTCGAGCAGCCGACGCAGGTTCCACGCGACTTCGGATTGACCCTTCTGCCCGCTGGCGTCATGAAGAGCCGGGTGCAGGAAGTTCGATCGGGCGCGCACGGCCTCGAGGCTGAGAGCCGCCGCGGCCTCCGCATGGTCGAGCAGATCGAGCGCGTCGCGGGCAGCCAGGGCGCACGCACCGAGCATGAAGGTGGTGCCGTTCGTCAGAGACAGCCCTTCCTTGGCGCGCGGGACGAGCCTCGGAATACCAGCCCTCTCCATGGCCTCGGCCCCGGTCAGCAACTCGCCTTCGAAC